>FWPU01003773.1_pt1 | contig 37113 bp, 35 predicted proteins | sample 2228361 | NCBI WGS metagenome assembly FWPU01 (sample SAMEA103939777, study PRJEB20133) | metagenome
GCGTCGCGGCGAAAGAGATCCTGAAGAAGTACGGGTTGGTTCGTTATTAGAGGCCGTCGGATGTGTCAAGGGTTTTCCCGGCTTAAATCGCCAATTCGAGCCGCCAGGTACAAAGTTCAGAAGCAGGCGTTGAAATGTCGATAGGCGTTGAAAGGAATCCAAGGCCTCCTCTCTTTCGAGGATTGCCAAGCACGACCTTCATGGGAGGGTCAGGCCATTTTTCTTCGGGCGACCTCACGGGCCTAAAAAGTGCGAAGGTCCCAGTGAAGTAGACAGTGGGGGAGGGGGCGGGCGGCGGCAGGGTGGCGGCGGGAAGGCACTCCGAGGGGAAAAGAGGACGTAGGGGCGAGTCGGGCCGCTGGCGCGCATTCCAGGGCATTCCATAAGGTCGGGCGACAAGCGAGCGGGACGGGCGGGGGGATGGTCTGTTTTGATCCAGCGGATTTTTTCGTTTTTCGCTTGACTTTCTTTATGTAATATATTAGTATAGATAAAGAATGAGCCCCGTCGACCGGCCGGTTCTGCGGCGCAAACTCCACGACCTGCATGTCCGGCTGGGCCGTATCCTGGAATCCCTCAACACCACCCTGCCGACCTTCGCGGGATCCCTATACCGGATGCGCACCCGCTGCGGCAAGCGCCCCTGCGTCTGCCTGGAGGGACAACTCCATACGGCCTGGTGCATCTCCTACCTGGAAGGCAAGAGGCGGCGACTGCGCACGGTGCCGGACAAGGTGTTGCGGGAATTGCAGGCCCTGGCTCAGCGGTACCGGCGATGGAGGGGCGCCCGAGTCCAGATCAACCGGGTCCATGGGCAGCTGCTGAAGGTGTTCGACCGGCTGGAGCGATCGCTGCGGGTGCCGCCGTCGCGAGCCTTCAGGTCATCGCGAAAGGAGAGCCGCTGACATGCCGCGTTGGGAAGCCTTCGAGGTGGACCCGCAGGCGGTCCGAGAACAGATAGAGAAAGGCCGGTGCGACTACCTGGAGGTGGCCAGCCAGGTGGCCGAAACGCGGTTTTTCCGTCACTTGTTTTCGGCCACGCCATGGGAGGACCTGGTGGCCGCCTTCCCCACGCCGCGCAAGAAGGAGGAGGTTCCGCTGTGGCTGTATCTGTCGAGCCAACTGACGTTGCGGCTGCACGGGGCCACGGGGTACGGGGCCTACCCGTATGTGGTTCACTGCGGAGGTCTCAAGGAAGTCTTGGGGGAAAGGCAGATCCTCTGGAGAGAGGAGCCGCAGACGCACCGCTGGTATTTGGAGTGCCAAGGCTACAACGACAAGAATGTATACGCGCGGGTGACGCCGTGCGACCCGGATTATTTGAGGAAGATGGCGCGGGACACGAGCGAGGCGGCGCTTCGGCGCTGGTTCGGGCGGGAGGTGCCGCGATACGCGCAGAAGCTGGGGTTGTGGGATGAAGAAGGGATCGTGTTGGCGGACGGGTCGTACCTGTTCGTCCCGGACAACGAGCGATACGAGAACTCATGTGTTCTTCGGTTCGATAAGCACAACCACCCGGTGGATCGCAAGGAGCTCAGCGAGAAAGAACTGGCCCAAACGCGGCTGAGACGCTGCTACCGGCTGGTGAGCTTGGTGCATACCAACCGTCGTCAGGACTATGCGATCTACGCCGGGGTACGGATGGGATCAGGGAGGCTGGCCGAGGCGCCGGAACTTCGCCCCCTGGTGGAAGACCTCGACGAAGCGCTTGGGGCCGGACGGGTGAAACTGGTGATTCACGATCGAGGGTTCATCGACGGGCCGACGGTCAAGGCCCTCAAGGATCGAAACATCGACACGTTGTTTCCGCTGAAGTCCGACATGCTGGATTGGAAAGACGCGCAACGGCTGGCCGAGGTGGACGGGCGTCCCTGGCAGGTCTGGAAGCCGCCGCCCAAGGAGCCGCCGCCGATTCCGGTGCAGCGACCGGAGTGGATCCAGCGGCGGGAAGATAAGCGACAGAAGACGGTGGCCAGGAAACGTGCCGAGAAACCGCCGCCGATCAAAGTGGATCGCCTGGAACTCAAGCTCATCCCGCAGATGAGGTTGTGGGACAACTGCGGGGTGCCGCTTCAGGTGGCGGTGGTCAAGGAGTACACGACCGACGGCGAGATGAGATCTTGGGGTTTGGCCACAACCCGGGCGGTGAGCGATCCGCTGGAACTGCGCGATCTGTATGACCTACGCGCCGGCCACGAAGAACTTCACCGCCTCGGCAAATGCTTCTGGGACCTGACGCACTTTCGGTCGCCGGATTACACGTTGGTCGTCCACCAAGTCGTCTTCACGCTGTTGGCCTATACCCTGATGCAAGTATTCCTGGAGAAAAGCGACCGAGGGGAGCTGACGGGACGGACGCGGCAGCGCATCTGGGAGTCGTTGTTGCCGCAAGGCGACAAGATCGTCGTCTATGCCGGCGACCGCGTCGCGTTCCTCAACGCCCCGCAGTTCGCAGACTGGTTGTTGGGTGTGAGCGAGGGAGCGCGCCGCCGGTTGCGCGGACGCATGAAGCTGCTGGATCGCCAGCGGCGCGACCTGCCCGATCTCCCGCCGCGACCGTAGCCCGTGCCCGGAGAGGGGTAGGCTCCTGGAGCTCGGCGACGGAGGAATGTCCTGCCACCCAGGCCGCACACGAGGCCGTCGCCCCGACGGCACCGCTGGTGCCACGGTCGCCCTGCCGCCGCCCTTTTACTGTCTACTTTGCTGGAAGGTCCAGCAGATATTGATCCCGTGAATTTAACATCGTATGATCCCCAAAATGAATCGACCGGCTGTCTTCCTGGACCGCGATGGAACGCTGATTGAAGACCGGGGTCACCTTTCCGATCCCGTCCAGGCCATCTTTTACCCGGAAACCGCGCCCGCCTTGCGACGGCTCCAGGCGCACTTTCTTCTTTTCATCGTCACCAATCAGAATGGAGTCTCGCGCGGTGTCCTGCGGCCCGAGGATGCTGACCGCGTAAATGCGCAGGTGGTCCGGCGCTTGAAGGAGGAAGGGATCACCATCCGTGAAGTCTACTGTTGTTCGCACACGCGTGAGGACGGATGCGCGTGCATTAAACCCAAGCCGCGTTTCCTGCTGCGGGCGGCCGCCGAACACGGTGTGGATCTGGGACGGTCGTTCGTGGTTGGGGATCATCCTGCCGACGTCGAGCTTGCGGTCAATGCGGGCGCGCGCGGGATCTACGTTCTCTCCGGGCATGGCCATAAGCATCGCCAGGAGTTGAGCGCCCCATGCGGCATCGTGGACGGAATATGTGGGGCGGTGGATGCCATCCTCGCCGCCAGGGCAGCGGAGGTTCTCCGAGACGGCGGAATCGTCGCATTCCCCACCGAAACAGTCTACGGACTCGGTGCGGATGCATTGAACCGGACGGCGATCCGAAGGGTCTTTGACGTAAAGGGGCGGCCTGTTACGCACCCGCTCATCCTCCATATCGCTGACGCTTCCTCTCTCGACAAATGGGTGACGGAGGTGCCCGATGCCGCCCTGCGACTGGTAGAACGTTTCTGGCCTGGACCGCTCACCATCGTCCTGAAGCGATCCGCAAAGGTGCCGGACGAAGTCACGGGAGGACAGGATACGGTGGCGCTTCGCGTACCCGCCCATCCGCTCGCGCAACGACTCCTCAAAGAATTCGGAGGCGGCATCGCCGCTCCATCGGCGAACCGATTCGGCCGAGTGAGCCCCACGACGGCAGGACACGTCCTGGAAGATCTGGGAACCGATGTGGATTTCGTGCTGGATGGCGGGGCCTGCGACATCGGTGTCGAATCGACGATCATCGACCTCTCCGCTGGAACGCCCTCACTTCTTCGTCCCGGCGGTGTGCCGAGGGAAGCCATCGAAGAAGCCCTCGGGCGCCCGGTGGCGTGGCGGCCGACGGGGGTACGGGCTCCGGGTTGTCACGCGGCGCACTACGCCCCGCACGCAGAGGTGCGGATCGTGCCCGCGGGGAAGGAGCAGGACTATGCCGCCCGGCTGGCGGCCCAGGGAATGCGTGTCGAGGTCCTTGCGCCGGAAGCCCGAACGCTCTACGCCCGGTTCCGTGATGCCGACCGCCGCGGGACCGATGTCATTCTCGTATCGCTTCCCTCGGAGAGCGGCCTGGGACTGGCGGTTGTGGACCGCTTGAAAAGAGCAGCAGGATCCCGAGGAATCGCAACTCAGTGAACGACTTCTTGATCTCCATTGCGAAGGAGGCCGATATCCTTCCAGCATGGCGTCCTACGCCGATCGGTGACCTCCTCATCGGCGACGCGGCAGTGTTTGTTCGCCAGGAGGTCGTGCGACTGCGCCGATGCTATCCAATGTTGGTTGTAGCGCCCCTCTTCTACACCGTTGAGGATGGCATGCTTCACCAAGTACGGGAAGACTAGGGTGGAAGCCATTTCCGGTGTAGACGTGTTGACGAGAGGTTGAGCATGGGCTTGGAGAGCGTCGGAACCCCCGCCCTCTGGATCGGCTTCACGGTCTTCGTGCTGTCCATGCTCGCCCTCGATCTTGGCGTCTTTCACCGCAAGGCTCACGAGGTACGGATTCGGGAAGCGCTGGTCTGGACGGTCGTCTGGATCTTGCTGGCGCTGCTCTTCAACCTCGGCGTCTGGAAATGGTTCGGCCCCGAAAAGGCATTGGAGTTCCTCACCGGCTATCTGATCGAAAAGGCTCTCTCCGTCGACAACCTCTTCGTCTTTCTTGTCATCTTCTCCTTTTTCAGCGTTCCGGCCGCGCTTCAGCACCGCGTTTTGTTCTGGGGCATCCTCGGCGCTTTGATCATGCGCGTCATCTTCATCGTGATGGGCGCGGCGCTTCTGCATGCGTTCCATTGGGTTATGTACGTATTCGGCGGATTCCTCGTGATCACGGGAATCAAGATGCTTCTCGCACGGGGGCGCGAGGTTCACCCCGAACGCAACCCCGTGGTTCGACTATTCCAGCGATGCTTTCCAACGATCGGCGAATACCGGGGGGGAGCGTTTTTCGTCACGGAAGCAGGGCGCTTGTACGCCACTCCCCTGTTTCTGGTCCTCCTGACCATCGAGGCTACGGACGTCGTATTTGCGGTCGACTCGATCCCGGCGATCTTCGCTATCACCGACGACCCGTTCATCGTGTATACCTCCAACATCTTTGCCATCTTGGGCCTTCGAGCGCTTTATTTCGCACTGGCCGGCATGATGCAGAAGTTCAATTACCTGAAGTTCGGCCTCGCGCTGGTTCTCGTCTTCGTCGGGAGCAAGATGTTGATCGCGGATCTTTATAAGATTCCGATCCTCCTCTCGCTCTCGGTCGTGGTGGCGTTGTTGGCCGGGTCCATTGCCGTGTCTTTCCTGCGTCCTTCAGTGAAACCACCGCTCCCCATCCCTTCTCCCCACGGGGCGACCGCTGAGCCGGGACAATCCCGTTAGTTCCACTCCATCCGTTATACGGTGAGATTCCGGTCATCCGGGTCGCTCATAAGAGTGCCGGCGGTCGAGAGTATTCCTACCGGGCGTGCGGCCCGACCTTCAAGCCGCCGGTGCCGAAGGGAGCGGTTGCAGGTGACGTCTCGCGGCTGCGGTTTTGTCCTCTGTGCCATGTCCCGAAGTACTTTTATGTCGATGAAGCGAGGAAGTGCGTGGGGTGCGGCAAGACCTTCACGTTCGGGGCCAAGGAACGGAAGTCCTGGTATGAGGAGTTGAGGTTCAACTTTCATTCCAAGGCGATCGGATTCCCGGCATGCCGGAAGGCGCGGCGCGATGCCGTTACATTGGGGAATCGTTCGAATGCGCGGTCAGGGCGGCCGTTTCCCACATCGAGGAGGCATGGACGGCGCGGCGGCTTACCGCGACGAGGCGGGCCGGTACCTGCTCGGCCTGAGGCTGGTGGCGCCGGAGGCGGCGGCGGCCTTCGAGTGGCGCCTCCTGCCCGTCCATCGGTCGGACGGAATGCTTTTCGCGGCCATGCCGAGCTTCTGGTCCAAAGGGCCTGGCGCTGCATAGGCAGAAGGGCGACCGGCTGGGGCGCGCCCTTGTTGGGCTTGGTTTCATCTCGGACCGGCAGCTCTACCAGGTCCTCTCCGAGCGCCTGAGGATCCCGCTCTTGTCGGCGGCGGAGTTGCACGGGCGCATGAACCCGTCGGTGGCCAGGAAGGTCACGCACTCGTTCGCCGAGCACAACGCGCTGCTGCCGTTCGCCCAGGACGCCGAATCGCTCAAGGTCACCTGCTCGTAGGCGTGCGACCCGGGCGTATCCGAAACCCTGCGGAGCGTCGCGGGCGCCAAGCGGGTGGATTTCTTCCTCATAGAGGAGGGGGGCGCTGCTCGCCGCATGCTCTACCAGGCGGTCAAGAAGGGGGTCGGCGACATCCACATAGAGCAAGCGGATCGTGGGCATGGGCGTCGACCCGAGCATGCTCTCGATGAGTCTCGTCGGGGTGGTTTGCCAGAGGCTGATGCGGCGCATATGCCAGAACCGCAAGATGGAGTACAGGGAATCCCCCGAGGTGTTGGAGGAGCTCCAGCTTGCCGAGGCGCTCCTGGAAGCGGCGCTTTACAAAGGAGCCGGCTGCGAGGCCTGCGACGACGAGGGTTACCGGGGCCGCGTCGCCGTCTGCGAGTTTTGGGAGCCCACCGGCGAGGTCAAGGACGTCATCTCCAATGACCCCGACGACCGGAAGATCAGGAGCATGGCCTTCGGGGCTGGCCTCAAGCCCCTGGCGGCGGACGCGATTCGGGAAGCCGCATTCCGCTTGACAGTTATGAACATTATGCACGGATAAGAACGCGTGCCGAGACCGCACTGCTGTCGTCGGATTGCCTGCCGGACCGCGTGCGTCTACTTCAAGTCGCGGGGCGTGCCGCTGGCGTAGAGGAGGTCGTGCTTCGCCTCGACGAGTTCGAGGCCCTGCGCCCTTCCGACCTGGAAGGGATGTATCAGGAGGACGCGGCGGGGAAGATGAGCCCCCAACTGACGTTCGGCGGCTTGAGGTAATAGGTCCGCATGTCCTTGGCGAGGCGGAAGCGCGACTGCGGGAAGGCCGAGGACATCTTCCCCCCAGTTCAGGATCGATAGGGGACGCCGTCAGCGTCATCTCGTGCCTGCCCTTACCAGTCGCCGGCTCGTCGAGAATTATATAGGGAACCGAAGTTACCGCCCTTGCGCACGTCGAAGTCCACGTCGTCGACGGCCTGGATGTCGCCGTAGCGCTTGGCAAGCCCGCGAACCTCGATGACGGGATTGACAGTTATTCTCTACTTCCGCTCGGGATTCCCCCTGCAGGGGTGCTTCTTGGCGTTACCGTGGCACTTCCGTATCTGCTCTCGCGAGCACTCTTCAGCCTTGCCCTTCAGCTCCTTCGGCCTTTGGCACTTCGCCTTGGCGCTACACATCTTCGGCCTCCTTTCTCGGGTTTGAGAAGCCAGCCAATCGCCACACGGCAGCGTTCCGCCGCGCTCGGCGCGGGACGGTAATGGATGAAGTATCCCCGCCGGTCTGGTTCCACGAGACCCGCCTCACGGAGTATGCGGAGATGTTGGGACACCCCCCCGGCCGAGATACCGAGCATGTTAGACAACGCTTGTCAAGAATCCGATCGGGCCGGATCCCTTGCGCTGCGGTCCGGCGGTGGGGCGGGCCCATTCGAGCCGGCTCATTGTCTTGTAGGCGGGCGCCCCCGTGGGTAGAATGCCCCTTTCGGGGAGCCGCTCCGTGTCAGGTACGACGTCCCGCATACTCCAGAGCGTGGACCGGCATTCCCGCCAGGTCGTCCAGCGCCTCCAGAAGCTCCAGGAGATAGGCGTGCTGCTGTCGGCGGAGCAGGACCTGGAGAGGCTGCTGTCGCTCATACTCCAGGAGAGCCGTTTCCTCACCGGCGCCGACGCCGGCACCATATTCGTCCGGGAGGACGAGGTCGCGACGGTCCCCGACGCCACCGGCAAGGACCGGATTCACAGGATCACCCCGTTCCTCGTCATGAAGGTCGTCCAGAACGACTCGATCGACTTCCCGTTCAAGCAGGCGCGCCTGGCCTTCGAGCCGAAGACCGTTGCCGGCTACGTGGCGCTCTCCGGAGAAACCGTGAACCTCCCCGACGCCTACCGCATTCCCGAGGGCGCCCCCTATTCGTATTCACGCAGCTTCGACGAAAGATCGGGATACCGCTGCAAGTCCATGCTGGTCCTGCCCATGAGGAACCGGGCGGGCGACACCATAGGGGTGATCCAGCTCATAAACAAGAAGAAGGATCCGCGCGTCCTGCTGGACGACCCGGGGAAGGTCGAGGAATCGGTAGTCGTCTTCGACTCCTTCGACGAGGAGTTCATGCTGGCCCTGGCCTCCCAGGCCGCCGTGTGCATCGAGAAGGCCAAGCTCTACGACGACATCGAGCGGATGTTCGAGGGGCTGGTGAGCTCGTTCACGCTGGCGCTTGAGAAGCGGAACCGCACCACCTACGGGCACTCCCTGCGCGTGGCGGGTTACGCCGTGGCCATCGCCGAGGCGGTCAACGAGGCTCCCCCGGATCTCCTCGGCGGGGTCCGGTTCACCTCCGGACAGATCAAGGAGCTTAAGTACGCGGCACTCCTTCACGACATCGGCAAGATCGGGGTTCCTGAGGCCGTGCTCGACAAGCAGAACAAGCTTCAGGACGGGGAGTTGGAGGCCATAGAGTACCGCCTCCGGTACGCGGCCGCCCGTGGGAAGCCAGCGGAAAAGATGCGCCAGTACGCCGAGGTGGTCCGCAGGGCCAACATCCCTTCCGGGCTGGCCGACGAGGACGCCCGCGCCCTGCTCCAGATGCGGGCGGAGCTGTTCACCGACGCGGACGGACTGGAGAAACCGCTGCTGACGGACCGCGAGTACGAGTGCCTCTCGGTGCGCAGGGGCAGCCTGACGGAGGCCGAGCGCAGGCAGATAGAGCGGCACGTCCTTGACACCTGGGAGATACTCAAGAGCATACCGTGGCCGCGGGATTTCCGCGGCGTGCCCAACATAGCCGGCTGCCACCACGAGAAGTCGGACGGATCCGGCTACCCGTGGAGGCTCCGAGGACAGGAGATACCTCTGTGCGGCCAGATACTGGCCTTGGTAGACATATTCGAGGCGCTGACCGCCAGCGACCGGCCCTACAAGCCCGCGCTGCCGATCGACAGGGCGCTGGACGTCCTCCGGCAGGAGGTCGACAAGGGGAGGCTCAATCCGGCGATCTGGAGGCTCTTCCTCGACAGGAAGATATACGCCATCTACGCGGACGGGACGGGCTACGTGAGGGGACATTCAAGGACCGTCAAGTGAAAGAGGCCATCGCCATATACGCCGCCAGCGATACCGACGCCAACCTCTACTACGCCACCGGCTTCCTGGCCTGCGACCCGGTGATCTTCATCCAGGTGGGCGGCAAAAAGATCCTCGTCCTCAACGACCTGGAGATCGGCCGGGGAAAGGAGCAAGCCCGGGTCGACGAGATACTCTCCCTCTCAGCGATCGAGCGGAAGATCGGCCGGGGCGCGACGCCCGCCCGCGTCATAGAGCGCGTGTTGCGGGACAGGGGCGCCGGCGCGGTGGCCGTGCCGCACAACTTCCCCCTGGAGGTGGCCGACCAGATGCGGGCGCGGGGCATCAAGGTCGTTCCCAGGCCGGTCCCCTTCTATCCCGGGCGCCTCCGCAAGACGGCCGCCGAGGTGCGGGCCATCGAGGGGACCCAGCGGGTGGTCGAGGACGCCGTGGGGCTGGCGATAGACCTGCTGAGACGCGCGAAGATCAAGGGCGACAGGGTCGTGTGCGACGGGGAGGCGGTCACCAGCGAGTCGATCAAGAGGATCATCAACCTCCGCCTGACGGAACTGGGCTGCGTGGCGCGCGACACGATCGTGGCCTGCGGCGACCAGGGCTGCGATCCTCACAACCAGGGCACCGGCCCTGTCCGGCCCGGCAGGACTGTCATCATCGACGTCTTCCCCCGTTCCGGATCCACGCGGTACTTCGCCGACATGACCCGGACGGTGGTCAAGGGCAAGGCCCCCGCGGAGGTCAGGAGGATGTACGCAGCGGTGAAGGAGGTCCAGGAGCTCGTCTTTTCCAGGCTTCGTGCGGGTGTCGACGGACGAGCGCTGCACCGCGAGGTCTGCAGGGCCTTCGCGCGCATGGGGTACCGGACCGGGCCGCGGCGGGGAAGGATGGAGGGGTTCTTCCACGGGACCGGCCACGGCGTGGGACTGGACATCCACGAGTTGCCCGTCATAGGCCGAAAGGGCGGCAAGATCGATGCGGGCGCCGTGGTGACGGTGGAGCCCGGGCTCTATTACCGCGGCGTCGGCGGTGTACGGCTGGAGGACATGGTCCTGGTGACCCGCCGGGGTTGCCGGAACCTGACGCGGTTCCCCAAGGAACTGGAGCTTTAGGGGGCCGAACCGTCGTCGGCCGGGGGGCATCGCAGGCCCCGCCGGAAATGTTGCCCGGAGTCTTTTCCCCTGATATAAGGTTCCGCGATGTGCGTTGCCAGGTGGGCATCCGGGATGATCCACAGCCTGCGGACCGTCGGGACGGGCATGGGCGTGACGCTGCGACATCTCTTCCAGAAGCCCGTGACCATGCAGTACCCCGACGAGAAGTGGACCATGCCCGAGGCCTTCCGCGGGCTTCTGATGTTCGACCGGGACGCCTGCGTCTGCTGCGAGCTGTGCGCGAAGGCGTGCCCCGTCGGCTGCATCGCGATCGAGTCCGAGCGGGAGCCGGGCCGGCCGGGGAAGATCGCCACCCGCTTCGAGATCGACTACCAGAGGTGCATGTACTGCGGCCTCTGCACGGAGCCGTGTCCCACCGGAGCCATCTGGCATTCGCACGAGTACGAGAACGCGACGACCTCGCGGGCGGCGCTCGTCATAGACTGGGCGCTTCCGCAGAACAAGGCGACCAGCCCCAAGGCCAGGCCAGGGGCGAAGGCGGCCCCGAAGGACGTTCCCCCGGCTGGATCCTCCGCCCCTCCCCCGCAACCCGCCAGCGGCGGTGGCGGCCCGGCGGCCTGATCGACGGCCGCGCCGGGACGCATGTTGACCCCGGCGCGCCGGTCCATTACAATCGCCGGTATGCCCCTCTACGAATATCTCTGCGGGAAGTGCGGCCGCAAGTTCGAGACACTCGCCCGGTCATGGCGGGCCCGGCCCGCCTGCCCGGGTTGCCGATCCAGGAAGGTGCGCAAGGCGCTTTCCGTATTCGCCCTCAACACGGGCGCCTCGCCGGGCGCGGGCCGGTCGTCCTCATCGTGCGGCTCGTGCAGGCCCGGCCCGGGCGGGTGCGGTTCGTGCTCCCGCGCCTGACCCCGGCCCATGAGGCCTTCACATGGAGGCGAACGGCGGGGTGAGGTGGTTTGACTGGTCGGAGGAGGCCTTCCAGAAGGCCCGGGCGGAGGACAAGCCCGTACTCCTCTTCATAACGGCCGCATGGTGCCACGGTTGCCGTCTCATGGAGGAGTCCGTCTTGGGTGATCCCCAGGTGGCAGACCTCCTTGGCCGCGGCTACGTGGCCGTACGGGTTGACTCCGACCGGCGCCCGGACATTAACGACCGGTACAACATGGGGGGCTGGCCCACGACGGCCTTCCTCACGCCCGGCGGCCATCTGCTGGGGGGAACCACCTACGTGGGCCTGGACCAGATGGCGGGCCTCCTCTCCCAGATAAGCGACGTTTACTCGACCAAGAGGGGGCGCATAGAGGAGGAGATTTCCCGCAGGGAGGACCGCGCGCAGCGGGATCCGTTGCATTCGATCCCCCGCATCGAGACCTTGAGCCTGGAGATATTCCGTAAGACGGTCAGGGGGATCCTCTCCACCTTCGACCTGAGGCACGCCGGTTTCGGCCGGGCGCCCAAGTTCCCGATGACGGCCTCCCTGCGGGCGGTCCTCCAGGCGTACTACGAGACGGGAGGGGCCGATTTCGAGCAGGTGCTCCTGCGCACCCTTGACGCGATGGGGGACGGGGGCATGTATGACCACGTGGAGGGGGGGTTCTATCACTATGCCACCAACGACGCCTGGACCGCCGCGCGGTTCGAGAAGATCGGGGAGGACAACGCCGAGCTTATAAGGCTCTACCTGGACGCCTCCGTGGCGACGCGGAGGGACAAGTACGCCGTCAAGGCGATGCACGCGCTGGGGTGGGTCCGGGAGAGGCTTTACGACCGCCGCCGCGGCGTCTTCATGGGGAGCCAGGCGGGCGACGAGGAATACTATCTGGTGCCTTCCGGCCAACGCGCGCTCCGCTCACCCCCGACGGTTGATCCCACCGTCTACACCACCGCCTGCTCGGCGATGGCCTCCGCCTGCCTGAGGGCCGCCCAGGTCGCGGGCGGGGGCGATTTCGAGGAGATGGCGTTCCGGTGCCTGGAGTTCCTCGGGCGCGAATGCGTCCGCGGCGGCGAGGTGGCGCACTACCACGACGGGGAGCCGCGCGTCTTCAATCTCGCGCGCGACCGGATCGCCCTGGGGGCGGCGCTGCTGGACGCGCACGACCACACCGGGGAGGCCCGGTTCCTGGCCGAGGCGGGGGGGGTGGTCGGCCCGCTTGCAGATCGGTTCTGGGCCGGCGAGGAGGGCGGGCTGGTGGACCGGCGCGTCGAGGCCGGCGACGTCGGAGAGATGGCGCGGCCCCGGAAGAGCATCGAGGAGAACGGCAGGGCCGCGGAGGTCCTGGCGCGGCTGTGGAGGGCCGGCGGCGGGGAGCGGCACGGCGAGACGGCCCGCAGGATATTGACGGCGTGGCCGGACTTCCTCGACGGATACGGACACTTCACCGCAGAGTACGCGATGGCGGCGGAATGGCTGGTGCGGCCTCCCGTGGAGATAATCGTGGGCGTCCCCTCGCTGAGGGCCGCGGCCTTGCGTCCCTACGTGCCGCGCCGGGTGGTCCGCCACGACTCGTCCGGCCGGGTGGTCGTGGCCCGCACCGGCGCGCGGCTCGAGGCCGCGACGGCGGAGGAGGTGGGGAGGGCGCTGGAGGGGCCGTGAGCCGCGCCCGGGCCGTCAAGGAGCGCGCCAGAGAGCTCGGCTTCGACAAGGTCGGCATCGCCCGCGCTGGCCCGGCGCCTCGTGGGGAGTTCCTGGCGGCCTGGCTGGAACGGGGCTTCCACGGGACGATGGAGTTCATGGCGCGCGGGGCCGGGCCGCGCCGCGATCCCTCGCTCCTCCTGCCCGGGGTCAGGTCCGTCATCTGCGTGGCGAAGTCGTACGGGGTCCCCGCGGCGCCTCCCGACGACCCGATGCGCGGGCGGGTGTCGAGGCACGCCCTCGGGGAGGACTATCACCTCGCGCTCGCCGTCCGGCTGGTCGAGTTGGCGAGGTTCGTGGAGTCGATGGGTGGGCGGGCCTCCGCGTTCGCGGACTCCGGCCCGGTGATGGAGAAGCCCTGGGCGGAGATGGCGGGGCTGGGCTGGCAGGGGAAGAATTCGCTCCTGGTGTCGCGCCAGTTCGGGTCATGGATCGTTCTGGGAGAGGTGCTGACGGACCTGGAGCTGGAGGCCGATCCGCCCGCCGTGGACGCCTGCGGTGAGTGCGATTTGTGCCTCAAGCGGTGTCCCGGCGGGGCGATCGTGGCGCCCGGCGTGGTGGATGCCAGGAGGTGCATCTCCTACCTGACGATAGAGCTCAAGGGGCCGATCCCGAGGGGCCTCAGGCCGCTCCTGGGCAACCGCATTTTCGGGTGCGACGCCTGCCAGGAGATATGCCCCTGCAACGGCGCGTTCATGGATCCCGGCGGGGGCACCGGCGAGGCGTCGCCGCCCCTGGCCGTCCTCATGGGGCTCCGCCAAGATGAGTTCATGGAGCGCTTCGGTGGTCGGGCCCAGGGGCGCACCGGTTATGCCCGGTTTCTCCGCAACGTGGCGGTGGCGCTCGGGAACAGCGGCGATCCGGCGGCCGTGCCGCCGCTGGAGGGCGCGCTTGGGCACCCGGAGCCGCTGGTGCGTATGCACGCGGCGTGGGCGCTGGGGCGTCTCGGGGCCGCGGCGGCGCTGGAGCGGCGCCGCCGTGCGGAGGCCGACGCCGCGGTGCGGGCAGAGATAGAGGACGCCCTTGCCGGCCGGCCGTGAGGTGCCGTCTTCAGCGCCGCCTGACGGCCAGCTGAATGAGCTCCGCGCCCCCCACGTAGCGGGATCGCACGTGTTCGAAGCCGTTCTCCTCCAGCAGCCGGCGCATGGAGCGCAGCGTGTAGCGGGTGACGTGCTCGTGGGCGTAGGCGTCGGGGCGCAGCCTGGCGTAGAACCATTCCAGCACGCGCCAGAAAGGGCGCGCGTAGTCCGGGGTGCCTATGATGAGGCGCCCGCCCGGCCTGAGCACGCGGCGGATCTCCGCCATGATCTGCGGCCTCGCCGGCATGTGCTCGATCACCTGCGAGAAGACCACCTCGTCAAAGGCCCCGTCATGGAACGGCAGGGCCTCCACCCCGGCGCGGACGGCGAGACACCCGCGGCGCGACATGAATCGGAGCTTGGCCATGGAGACGTCCAGGCCTACGGCCCCGCCCAGGCTCTCCAATATCCTGCTTGAGCCGCACCCCGCGTCCAGGGTGCGGCCGGGGTGGTGCCATTGCATTACGATCTCATGGCGGCGGCGTTGCCAGTAACGCTGCAGCGGTATGGAGCTGTCGAACGCCCTGTGGTCGTAGTCGCACCAGTCGCACCCGTTGCGGAGCCGCCAGAGTCCCAGGAGCGCCCTCAGGAGCCTGATGCCGAACCTGATTATGCGGGCCTTGGAGACGCCGCTGTGTCTGGGGCGGTAGACGAAGGGTATCTCCGCGACGGGGTGTCCCATCCCCACGATCTTGATGAGTATCTCCTCGAGGGCCTCGAAGTGGTGGGAGGTGATCTCGATCTCGTCGAGCGCGGACCGCCGGTAGAGGCGGAACCCGCTGGACATGTCCATGATGGGTATCGACAGCGCGCGGCGGAACGTGGCGTTGAGGATGCGGCTGAGGATCGACCGCAGCCCGCTGACCTCGGAGGAGCCCCCGGTCACGTAGCGGGAGGCGATCACCACCGCCCCGCGGTGCCGCGCCTCCCAGAGGTCGCGGATGAATGCCGGGTCGTGGGAGTAGTCGGCGTCCATGGTGACGATGAATTCGCCGCGGGCGGCGCGGAACGCCTCCTTGAGCGCGCCGCCGTAGCCGGGTCCCGACTGACCGAGCACGGAGGCGCCCAGGGAGGCGGCGCATGCGCCGGTGCCGTCGGTGGATCCGCCGTCGATGACGAGTATTTCGCAGCGGCCGATGCCGGAGGCGACCTCGCGTATCTTGGGGATGAGCCGCGACAGGTTTTCCGCCTCGTTCACGGCCGGCAGGACGATGGATAGTTCCATGGACGGGAGCAGACTATAACATAATCGGGCGGTGGGTCGAAGCGGTGGGAAGGCCGGCCTGCCCCTGCTATAATCCCGCCGAATGAGGAGCGAGAGGGAGGCCCTGGCGGTCTTCGCGCGGTGGCCCGAGCCGGGGCTCGTCATGCCGGGGCTCACCGCGGCGGCGGGCGCGGACGCGGCGGCGCAGGTCTACGAGGCGTTCGTTGGGGACATAGTCGCGGGCCTCTTCAGGCCGTCCCTCGGGTTCGACGCGTTCCTGTACGCCGCCGACCGCGTCGACGATTTCCGGGCGCGGTTTCCCTGGGCCGCGGTGCGGCCGCAGCGGGGGCGCGGCGAGGGGCGCCGGTACCACGCATGTTTCGAGGAGCTCCTCTCGACGCACGCGCGGGCCGCGGTCATCGGCAGCGGGATCCCCGATCTGCACGCCAGGATGCTGCTGGGGGCCTTCGAGATGCTGGACCGCCGGGACGCGGTGGTGGGGCCCACGGAGCGGGGCGGGATCTACCTGCTGGCGATGCGCGAGCCGCGCGACGTCTTTCGCGGCGTCAGATGGGGGAGGGGACCGGTGCTTGGGGCGCTCCTGGGGAACCTGCGCAGGGCGCACATGGATTACGGCTTCTTCCCGACGCGCCGCGAGGTACATACCGCGGCGGACCTCGCGGACTTGTGCGGGCGTCTGATGCGGCCGATGGCGCCGCTTACGTTCGCGACGCTGCGGGCGCTCGGGGCGGCGGAGTGGGCCGGCGGGGCTAGAGGCCCAGCGAGAGGCGCGCGCCGAGCGCCTTGGGGAGGCGCCTGATGCGCTTGATCTTCTTGGCGGTCTTGCGGTAGTTGTAGCGCACCCGGCGGAACAGCATCCTCCTGCCGTCGAAGATCACGTAGCATGCCCTCGTGTCTCCGTCGCGCGGCTGCCCCACCGATCCCACGTTGACGAAAAACCTGCCCTTCTCCAGGGATAGCGGCCCGCTTATGCGGTCCTGGGGGACGAAAGGGCGGTCGGGGAAGAAGACGCCGGGCAGGTGGGTGTGGCCGCCGAAGGCCACGCGCTTGATCTTTGAGAAGATCAGCTTCATGTAGTCGGGGTTGAAGCAGGCCTCGGGCATCACGTATTCCTTGGTCGGATCAAGGGGGGAGGCGTGGACGTAGAGGACGTCGCCCTCCTGGGCGTTGCGCGGCATCTCGTCGAGGTACTCCCAGAATCTCCTGTTTTCGTCGGCGGGGAAACGCGGCGACAGCAGCTGGTCGCGGGTCCACAAGGCGGAGGCCTCCGCCTTCCAGTTGAAGCCGACCGGCTCGTTGAGTATTCCCTCCTCGTGGTTGCCCATCAGCGAGAATTCGAACAGGTCGATCGCCACCCGGAGCACCTGGCGGGGATTGGGCCCGTAGCCGATCAGGTCACCCAGGCAGATGATCTGCTCGCACTCCTGTTCCTCGATGTCCGCGATGACCGCCTCCAGGGCCTCGATGTTCGAGTGGATGTCGGAAAGTATCGCGGTGCGTTTGCCTTTCATGTCGCGTGGCGAGGGGATTCTCGGATATCAGCCGCCGGCGTCACCCGCCCGTCCCGGCCGTTCCTGGAATTTCACGCCGGCTTCCCCGTCGATGATCCTCTGAATGTCCTCCCAGCAGGAGCCGCATCCGCCCCCCGCGTTGGTTGCCGCGGTAACCTCCTCAACTGTCCGCAGCGATCCATCCCGAATTGCCTTGATGATCGCCGACGCCGGCACGTTGAAACACCGGCATGCGGGTTCTTCTTCCACGGGCGTTGCCATCCGCGATCACTTTCAGTCTAGCACGAAGTCTTGCGGTTTGCAAGGCGTCACCTCCCGCGATATAATCGGGCGTCCGATGCCCCTCGTCAGCGTGGTCCTTTCCACGTTCGATCAGCCGAATGCCTTGGCGTTCTCCCTGATCGGCTACCGGCGCCAGTCCTTCCGCGATTTCGAGGTCATCATCGCCGACGACGGGTCGGATGAGGAAACAAGGGCGGTGGTGGAGGAGTTCCGGGCGGCGGGGGACTACCCCGTCAAGCACGTCTGGCAGGAGAACCGGGGTTACAGGCGCGCCCGGATCGCCAACACCGCCGTCAGGGCCTCCGAGGGGCGGATCATCCTGCTGTCCGACGGCGACTGCATACCCCACCGCGATTTCGTGGGCGTGCACGCGGACCGCTGCCGGTCCGGCAGCTTCTGCGCCGGGGGATACGTGCGGCTGTCGCCGCAATACTGCATGACCCTTGATCGGGAGAAGGTCTCCTCCGGCGAATACGAGGCGCAGATGGGATTCCGCGACCGCCTGCGCTTCCGCGTCACCCATTGGAAGAACCTGCTTGGGGTCTTCCTGGGGAATTGCCGCAAGCCCAAGATCTACGGCTGCAACATCTCCGTGGACCGGGGGGTCTACTACGCCGTCAACGGCTACGACGAGAACTTCGACGGCTTCGGCAAGGAGGACAGCGACCTGCGGAACCGGTTGCGGCGGCACGGGGCCAAACCGGTCTCCGTATGGGGTAGGGCATGGGTGTACCACGTCGACGACGTGATCGACCCCAAGGTCCGGCAGAGGAGGATTCCGCGCCGTGACGCGTCGGAATACTACAACCGTCCGAACGTCCCGGTGCGGTGCGTGAACGGGCTGGTGAAGCCTTGACGCCTGTCCTCTATTACCACCGGGTGGGCCCCCCTCGCCGCGGCGGCGGCCTTTCGGGGACGGTGACGCCGGAGAATTTCAGGTCGCAGATGCATCTCCTCAGGCGCGGCCGCGTCGAGATGCTCAGCCTCGACCGGGTCCTGGCCGGCGCCCGGGGTGCGGCGATAACGTTCGACGACGGGTTCAAGGATTGCATGGAATACGCCGTCCCTCTCCTGAGGGCCCTGCGGTTCCCGGCCGCCTTCTTCGTCGTGGCCGGCTGCGTCGGGGGCACGAACGCGTGGATGCGGGGGACGGGCGCCCCGGAGGAGCCGCTGATGGGATGGGACGACCTGCGGCGGCTGGTCGACGAGGGGTTCGCGATCGGATCCCACTCGCTCACCCACGGGACGCTCACGCGTGAAGAGGTGGTGGAATCGCGGCTCTTGCTCGAAGAGCGGTTGGGGATCAAGGTGCGGCATTTCGCATATCCCCGCGGGGAGGTCACGGCGGAGTGGGCGGCCTGGGTCCGCGAGGCCGGCTACAGCGCCGGTTGGGCCACTCGCTCCGGGAACGATGAACCGTACACGCGCAGGCGCCTGCCCGTCAGCGGCTCCGCGGGCCTGGCGGCCTTCGCGGGGCGCATCCTCAAGGCGCGGCTGGGTTACTACGGATCCTAGGGGGCCGTCCCGCCCGCCTTCGGCGGAGGATTGAGGCGGAGCGTCTCGTCGAAACGCTCCAGGAGATCCTGGTGAAAGTCGAGCGCCTCCCGCTCGCTGAAGAATCTCTTGAGGAAGGGCTGGACTAGGTCGCGCCGGGCGCCGAGCTCGTTCACCCTGGTCACGCTGGTCTCGTGGGTGGCGAATTCCGGACCGGTGGGGAAGTCGTATAGCCGCATCGTGAGGATCTTGTAGTGGTTCCCGTCGGCGCCCTGGACGAACGTATGGCGCAGTTGCCGGGCGCGGCCGACGGGGACCAGTTCCTCCACAATGCGCATGAACGGCATTCTACCGGGCGCGGCTTCAACTTGGAAGCCCCGGCGTATCTTAGTTGAGAGGCTTGACGACGCCGTGAAACGGTTGCCGGCCCTTGCAATCCTGCTGGCCGTCGGGACCTCGGCCCCGACGGCGCGGTACGAGGATCGCTTCGTGTGGATATTCGGATGGGGGCTCGGCAGAGACGAGGACGTCCCGGAGATCGCCAGGGTGCTGGAGGTGGGCTCAAGGCACGGGCTCAACGGGGCGGTGGTATCGTGCCGGCTCGACACACTCTGCAAGAAGACGCCGGACTACTTCCGCCGGCTCGAGGAGCTGAAGAAGGCGTGCGAGGCGAACCGGATGGAGTTCATCCCCGCCGTCTTTTCCGTCGGCTACGGGGGCGCGGCGCTTTCCCACGACCGCTACCTGGCGGAGGGGTTGCCCGTCGAGGATGCGCCGTTCGTCGTCAGGGGAGGCGAGGCCAGGATACAGCCCGACGAGACGGTCCGCCTGGTCAACGGGGGTTTCGAGGATTTCGTCAAGGAGAACAGGCTCAAGGGATACAACTTCCACGACCAGCCGGGCGAGGTCGGCTTCAGGGACGACCAAGTGAAGCGCGGCGGGCGATCGTCGCTCCGCATGGAGAATTTCAGCGCCAATCCCCACGGCCACGGCCGCGTGATGCAGGAGGTCTCCCTGCGGCCGCGCCGCTGCTACCGCATGAGCCTGTGGGTGAGGACCGAGGGCCTCAAGCCGGAGGGGGCATTCCGGATGCTGGCGCTGGCGGGGAAGCGTGAACTGGCCCCTCGCACGTTCAGGTTGCCCGCCACGGGCGACTGGCGGAGGATTACGACGATCTTCAACAGCATGGGATTCGAGTCCGTGCGCCTCTACGCCGGCGTCTGGGGCGCCGAGGCGGGTAAGATCTGGCTCGACGACTGGACGGTCGAAGAGGTGGGCCCCGTCAACGTCCTGCGCCGCCCGGGCACGCCGGTCGTCGTGAAGGGCGAGGACGGCGCCGTGTACGAGGAGGGGAGGGACTACGCACCGCTGGTCGATCCGAAATACCGCCCGTACGACGCCGACCACGAGGCGCCGCCTCTCAAGCCGCTCCCCGGCGGCCGCATCGCGGGCGGCCAGAGGTTGCGCGTAAGCTGGTACCACCCGATGGTGATCCACGAGAGCCAGGTCACCGTCTGCATGGGCGAGCCGGCGCTTTACGAAATATTCGACCACGAGGCGAAACTCCTGGCCGAGAAGATCCGCCCGCGCCGCGTGCTGCTCAACATGGACGAGATACGGATGGGAGGCACCTGCCGGGCATGCCGCGGCCGGAACATGGCGGAACTCCTTGGCGAGTGCATCACCAGACAGGTGGGAGCGCTCCGGAGGCACATCCCCCGCGTGGAGGTCTACATCTGGAGCGACATGCTCGACCCCCATCACAACGCACACGGGGACTACTATCTCGTGGAGGGCGACTACACCGGCTCCTGGGAGCGCGTGCCGAAGGACCTGACCATCGCGGTCTGGGGCGCCGAGCCGCGGGAGAAGAACCTGAAGTTCTTCGCCGACCTGGGATTCCGGACGCTGGGGGCGTGCTACTACGACGCGGACGACCTGGAGCAGGTGAAGGGCTGGCTGGATCTGGCGCGCCGGACGCCGCGCGTGCGCGGACTCATGTACACTTCGTGGCGGAAGAAATACGCCCTCCTGCCCGGCTTCGGTGATCTGCTGCGGGGGGCGAAGTAGCGCGCGGCGGCGCGATCCGGCGGCCTATTCCCTTTTCCCGATGCACCAGAGGTTCCGCGCCGTCCGTATGAAGAGCCGGCCGCCGGAGGCCGCCTTCGACGCCTGGACCGGGCCCTGGCCCCCTCCCAGAGGGTTCCTGGCGATCCCCCTGTACTCCGCGCACGCCTCGATCACCACCGTCTCCCCGGATTCGGACAGGAGATACAGCCTGCCCTCCGCCGGATCGAACGCCTGGATCGCGTCCCCGGCGTGACTTATGAGCTGTTCCTTCCCGTCGATCTCCAGCACCAGCGGCGTCACCTGCGCGATCCGCGTGATCCCCCTGCGGGCGCGCCACCGCTCCTTGCCGGTCTCCTTGTCCAGCGCCAGGACCGCCGCCGGATTCCAGTATCGCATTGTCCGCGGCTTGCGCCTTTCTAGCGCCGCTCCCAGACAGGCCTGGTGCGCTCCGCCTCCTCTCCCTCGGTCAGGGAGACCTGCAGGCCGCTGGCCTGCGAGATGTAGAAGAGCCTCCCGTTGGAGACGACCGATCCGAGGCATTCGCGGGAATCGACCGCCGGCCCGGTGGAGACGAGCCTGCCGCCCTGGGAGAGGTCGATCACGTCCATGTTCGCCCCCAGGAGGTACGGTTCCGAGAGCGTGAACCGCGTGCAGGCGTAGTTGTGGCTGAAGCTCGATACGATCTTGCCGGTGGCGCGGTCGAACAGGTGCGCCTTTCCCCGCAGGGCGTTGGAGAACAGGAACCGGTCGCCCACCGAGACGACATTGAGTGCGGATGTGACCGGATCGGACTGCCAGATGAGGGAGCCGTCGCGGGCGTCGAGGCACCGGACGTGACGGTCCTTTGTGTTCTCATGGGCTTGGTTGTTTCCGCCGAGGTAGATCCTCCCGTCGCGGCCCGAGATGGTGCACTTGGCGGTGACGAAGTGCCTGGTCGTCATCCAGAGCACCTTGCCGGTGCGCGGATCCAGCGCCGCCGTCAGGCCGTTGTGCTGGGCGGGGAGCCCGCGCCTGGCCTTTTCCGTCGACGAATAGCCGAAGAACGTGGAGTAGTACAGGACGCCGTCCATCAGGGAGAGGCCGCAGTCGTTGCCGCCCCTGCCGTACTCGGAGAAATCCTTCTCCCATACCGTCTTCCCCGTATCGAGATCCCAGGCCCAGATGCGCGGGTGATTGTCCTTCGTGTAGTAGGGATTGTCGTTTGTGTAGATCCAGCTCATGACCTCGGCGCCGTCGGGGGATTTCTCCGGCGTCCCCTTGAAGATGAAGAACTTCTCGGTGCCCTGCGCCGCATATCGCCCGGAGCCCGAGGCGTATATGGCGACGTTCTCGTGGACCACCGGGGGGAACTGCCGGCTCCAGCTGGGGGATCCCGTGAAGGGGGCCTCCCAGAGGAGCTTCCCGGTGGCCGCGTCGAGGCATCTTGTCATGGAGCGTCCCATCCCCGCCTGGGGGACGAGGAGCTTCTCGCGGTGGTAGAGTGGGGACGTGAAGGAGAGATAGACGCCGGGCCAGTGGCGGCGCCACAGCAGCCTGCCGGTGTCCTGCTCCACCGCGATGACCTGTCCCTCGGCCGTGTGGGTGTAGAAGCGCCCGCCGCCGCAGACCGGCAGGTGCTTGACCGTCCCCTCCAGCCGGCGGATCCAGTTGATGCGGAATGGGGGACGGATCTTGTGGGGGCTGGAGTTGGTGCCGGCGAAGTTGCCGTAGTTGGTATACCAGTCGTATTTCGGATCCGCCAGCGGCCCCTTGAGCGGGCTTCTTATCTTCCACACCTCCAGATCCCTCGACGGCGGCGGCGCCTTGCCCTCAGGACCGAGCACGTAGAGGTAGCCGTCCTCACACGGCACGTAGATCCTGCCGCCGGAGACCGCCGGGGGCGCGGTGATGGGGCTCCCGAACGCCGTGGCGAACGACCACGGTTCCCCGCCCTCCAGCGGGACGACGTAGAGGCGCCCGTCGAGGCCGCCCATGATCGCATGGCCGCGGGTCAAGACCGGCGGGCAGATGGATGGGGCCGGGCAGAGCACCCTGGGCCTGCCCTCGCCGGGCACGTGGCGGCAGAGCCCCATCCCCTCCTCGGGCCGCGTCCGGTAGACGTCTTTCCCACGGATGCTGGGGGATGCGAAGCTCAGCAGTCCGTGCAGCTCGATTCCCGTCTGGGTGCCGGGCACGATGGAGGCGGAGACCTTGCCGCCCTCCAGGCGCAGTATCTCCACGCGGCCGGCGTTGTCGCGCCTGTGCCACTGGACGTAGACCTCGCCCTCCTCGCCGGTGCTCTGGCCGAACGTGGCGGGGAATTCCTTGCCGTCGTAGGCGGGGATCTCGGCCGCGGCCAGGAGGACGGGCCTGTCGCCTGCGTCCTCGATGAAGACCGTCCTGCCGCCGGCCGGGAGGACCGCCGTGCGTCCGGACATGGACAGGTCGCGCGAGGAGCAGAAATGCTCCCTCCAGGTGACGCGCCCCTTCTTGTGGCGGAGCCATTCCTCCCCGCTCCACCTGTTTCCGCCGAACCCGATGATCTCCTTGACGAAGTCCCAGCTCCACACGGGGCGGCCGTCCTGCTCGACGGCCCGGAGGACGCCTCCGAGGGTGGCGAAGTATGCGCGGTCCCCGGTCACCGCCGGCGAACAGAAGATCGGCTCGCCGCAGTCGATCTCACGGACCACCGCGCCGCTCTGCCGGTCCAGGACGTAGTAGATGCCGGCCATGGTGCCGAAGTGCAGGTATTTGCCGGCGACGGCGGGGGAGCTCACGTTGTTGCAGTTGGCCGGCCCGCCGCGGGTGGGGCGCGTCCATGTGATTCTGAGCGTAGCCGCGTCGATGGCGAAGGCGGTGCCGGAGCCGTCCACCGCGTACACGGTGCCGCCCGAGACGGCCGGAGAGGCGTATATCCCGTCGGTGAGCGGGACGGCGCCGACGAGCCCCAGGGGCAGGGTTACGTCGCGGTCCGGCGCGTTGCCTGATCGGCGGGCGTCGAACTTCAACTGGGGCCAGTCCTCGCCGGCGGTTCCGGAGGCCAGCAGGAGCGCGATCGTCAGTTTGAACATGTCGGGTTACCTCGGATGTCAATGATACAACGGCGGGGCGCTTGATTTGTTTAATAGGCGCTCAAGTCCTGCGCCTGAAGAAGGTCTCCAAGGCTTCCATATCCCTGTGGACGGCGCAGTCGGGGAGGCTTGAGAGCACCTCCGCCCCGTAGCGCCTGCTGAAGAGGCGGTTGTCGAAGATCACAACGGCGCCGCGGTCGGCCGCGGTCCTGATGAGCCGCCCGAATCCCTGGCGCAGATCCAGTATCGCCTTGGGCAGGGAGTAGTTGACGAAGCAGGCCGGGTCGCGCTCCTGTAGCGCCTCCAGCAGGGGATCGTCCGGGTTAGTGAAAGGTATCTTGTCGATGGTTAGGCAGGAGAGGGCATCTCCCGGCACGTCGACCCCCTGCCAGAAACTGGCCGTGGCGAAGAGCGCCGTCCCCTCGTCCCTCCTGAACTTCGCCAGGAGCTTGGCCCTCGGCCTTTCCCCCTGCTTCAGGATCGTGACGCCGGTCCCGTGGGCCGCCTCCGCGCAGGCCTCGAGGTTGCGGTAGGAAGTGAACAGGCACATGGTGCGGCCCCCCAGCAGCTTTATTATCCGGTTGATGTGTCCCGACATCTCCCGGGCGAATCCCGCGTCGTTGGGGGAGGATTTCATGGGAGGCACGACCAGGATCGCCTGGCGCCGGAAGTCAAAGGGGGACGGCACCCGCAGTTCGCGCGCGGAGGAGGCGCCCGTTTCGCGCTTGATGAATCCGAAGTCCCCGGCGGCGGTCAGCGTTGCGGAGGTCATGACGACGGTCGGCGTCGCGTTGAAGAGGTTTTCCTCGAGGATCCCGCTGGGGTCGATGACCCGGGAACAGAGCCAGGCCGACCTGTCGTCCCGCTCGATCCAGCAGACGCGGTTCGGGTCGTCGATCCTCAGGAACGCGTCGAGATCCGCCGCGACGCGGTCGGCGGCGGACGAATACTTCGATATCCTGTCCAGCAGCGCCTTGTCCTCCTGGCCGGAGCTCGCCTCCTTGAGTGCCCGCTTGAAGCCGTCGATCGCGCGGATGAGGCCGTCGGCGTCCGTCCAGCCCGGCCTGGTCAGTCTGCGCTCGGGCCGCTGCCGCAGCCGCTCGAAGAAGGCGCGGGATTCGGAGCGGAGCTCTTCGGCCGCGTCCGGCCTCCCCAGGGAGCGCGCGGCCCGCGCCAGGAGGCCGAACGACCAGTGTCCCAGGCGCGAGCCGAAGAAATCCCGCGCTATGTCGGCCATCTCGTGGGCCTCGTCGCAGACCACCACGTCCGCCGCAGGCAGGATCGCGTCGCCCGCCCCCGCGGCGCGGACCGCCAGGTGCGCGAAGAAGAGGTGGTAGTTGGTCACGATCACGCGGGCTTGGCGGGCCCTCCGGCGCGCCTCCATGGCGAAGCATCTCTGGTAGTGGCGGCATCGCGCCCCGTTGCATAGCTCCGCCGCGCCGTTGAGGCGGCTCCAGACGGACTCGTCCGGCTTGAATTCCAGATCGGAGACGTCGCCCGTGCCGGTGGTCTCCGCCCAGGCGCGTATCTTCTCCCAGTGGCGCAGGCCGCGCCTGTCGAAGGTTACCCCCGCGACCTCACCGGCGGTCTCCTCGAAGCGTTCGAGGCACAGGTAGTTGTTCAGGCCCTTTATCAGCGCGGAGGAGAACTTCCACGGCAGGACGCGGCCCAGCGCGGGGAGGTCCTTTTCGAATATCTGTTCCTGGAGGGCGATGTTGGCGGTGCATACGATGACGCGACCGTCGCGGGAGATCGCCGCATCGACGGCCGGCACCAGGTATGCGAAGGTCTTGCCGATCCCGCAGGGGGCCTCGACCGCCAGGTGGGCGCCGTCCGCGATGGCACGCTCAACCGCCTCCGCCATGCGCATCTGCCCCTGGCGGGGCTCGTAGGCGCGGAACTTCCTCTCCAGGAGGCCGCCAGCGCCGAAAACCTTCTCGGCCACGGAGCACGACTTGTAGCAAAAACGGGTCGGCGAAGCTATAGTGCACGCCATCGTAACGCTCGAGGAAATCAGGGCTGCCCGCCGGCTGATCTCGAAGGTCGCGATCCGGACGCCCCTGGTCCCGCTTAAGTCATCCGAAGCGCCGCGTGTCTTTCTCAAGTGCGAGAACCTCCAGCGCCGGTGGCGGCGGTGCTGTCGGGGAGGCTCAAGCTGCCCCTGGGACCCGTGGCATGCGTGCTTTCGGGCGGCAACGCGGATCCGGGGGCGGTCCTGGGGTTCCGGGGTTCGCGATCTTGAGCCCGTTTGGGGTTGCCGGCGGGCCGCTTCAGGGGAGCGGACGTCTCGAGAGCCGGTCCGCCAGCCGCTGGGGCTCCGGAAGGCGGTAGCGCGGGGCGCAGGCGAGCACGACCCGGATCGCCGCGGAGAGCGTCACGCGATGCCCGATGGATACGTAGACGACGTTCCGGCCGTGCTGCGTGCGCAGCGCCGCGCCTATCAGCTCGCCGCGGTCGATCAGCGGCGCCCAGGAGCCGCGCTCGGGGGCCGGGTCCTCGTGTTCTCCGATGAGCAGCGATTTCGCGCAGCCGATCGTCGGGACGTCCAGCAGCACCCCCAGGTGGCATGCCAGGCCGAACCGGCGCGGGTGCGCGAGGCCCTGGCCGTCCACGATGACGACGTCCGGCCTGGTCTTCACCTTCTTCCAGGCCTCAAGCAGCGGCGGCAGCTCCCGGAAGGAGAGGAGCCCAGGCACGTAGGAAAACGCGACGCCCCGCTCGGCGACCGCCTCCTCGACCGGCTCCAGGTCCCGGAGCACCACCACGGCCGCGCGGGCGACGTCCCCGCGGATGCTCACGTCTGCACCGGCCACCAGGCGTGGCCGGACCGTCCCCTGTCGGATCACGCGGTCCCGCAGCACGAGCTGGATCCGGATCGCCCCGGCCGGCGTCAGGGGCATTCGAAACCGTCCGATCGTTTCCATGTCCCGTCGGCCTGAAGCATAAGCACGTTGCAGCGGAGTCCTCCGGCGTCCAGCGTGAAGCGGCAATAGTGGAACGGGCGAATGGCCGGTCCTTTGAACGAATCCGGGTGGACGGGGTTCTCCACGTTCACCGGCGCCAGCGGCGCACCCCCGCCGCCGCTTAGGACGAACTGCCGGCCTTCCTTCTCGAACCGCTCGTAGGAATGGACGTGGCCCGAGACGAACGCCTTGACCTTGGGGGTGAGCCTCCTGACGAACCTTTCTTGGACTTGCAAGGAGTCGCTGTGGACGCGTGAATTCGTGTAGGGGGGATGGTGACAGCAGACGATGACGTGACGTATGGATGAGTCGTTCTCGGCGGCCGCCAGGAGACCGGAGAACCACTGCTCTTGGGCGTCCGCATCTTCCTCATCCAGTTCGTCGAAGTTCGAGTCGAGGAGCGCCAGCGGCGCCGAGCGGAAGCGGACTTCGTACCACCGGCGGCCGCGGAGCCCCGGGAACGCTTCGAAGTAGTGAGACAGCGCCAGCCGGTCGTCGCCGTAGAACTCGTGGTTGCCGAGGCACGGATAGTAGGGGATCTTCTTCGAGAAGATCGGCCGGTTTTCATCGTGGAAGTCGCGCCAGTCCCCGGCGCTGGAGCCGCGGCCCACCAGGTCACCGGTGTTGACGATGAAGGCGGGCTCCTCGGCGGCCAAGGCGCCCGCGGCGATGAGGATCCGGCGGCGGCGCATGGGAATATGTTACCGAGCCCGAAGGCAGGGGAAAAGGTATAGGGTCAAGGACGCCGGCCGGATGCCGCCGCGTGGCGAACCTTCTCATCCCCGTCCCGTTGGTATTGCGGGGAGTGACGTTTCATGTCATTGGTCCGGGCCGCGCTCATTTCCCTCTCGACGTGTGGAAGCATCGACGGCGGCGGGGAGGCGGAAGAATCCGTGCATGCGGCCCTCAAATGGCTTTCCCGCCACCAGTCCGCCGATGGCTCATGGAAGACCCAGGGCTGCGTGAACGAGTGCAACAAGATCTCCAAGTACGGCGGCGGCAAGTGCATCTCCGGAAGTCCGTGGACTTCATCATCGCCTCGCAGAATCCCGGGAAGGGCTGGCGGTACGCGCCGCGTTGCATCGACAACGACACGTCGGTGACGATATGGGCGGCGATGGCGCTCAAGTGCGCCGAGATGTCCGGGCTCTTGTTCCCCAAGGCGGCCTATGGCGGCGCGCGCGCATGGTTCGACGGTGTCACGGACGAGAACGGCCGGACGGGCTACACCCACAAGGGGGGGCCTGCTTCGGCTCGGCATGCGCGACCACTTCGATCCCCACGAGACAAGGTCCTCATGGTCCGAATTGGAGGGCGTGGTACGGGGCGCTCAGGGAGGCGCTGGTCAAGCATCAATGCGGCGATGGGGACAAGGCCGGCTCTTGGGAGCCGGCGGACAGCTGGTCGGACTCGGGGGGCCGCGTCTACGCCACGGCAATCAACGCCCTGACGCTTGCGTCCCATGGGCGTTATCCGCGGCCCGGGTCGGGGAGGTGACCGGGGTCAGTCGCCAGCGGGGAGGGCCTCGCAGTCCGGGCATCCCTCCGGGGCGGCCCCTCCGACCCAGAGGCTGAGGGATAGCCGGGGGGTAACCCGGCGGTCGACCTCCCGCAGGCCGGCGGCGAGTATCGAGGCCGCTGCGGCCCTGAGGTTCGGGCACGGGCCGCCGAGGTGCGCCAGCACCACCCACGAGTGGACGGCGTCTTTGATGTTCGGTGGAGGGCCCTCTACCGGGTCACCACAAGCCAAGCCCCATATCTCGACCCGGTGTGTGACCGGGGCGGAGTGGATCGTCAGGCACAGCCGGCGGCGCGAGTCCTTCTCGAGGGCTGTGCCCTCGCAGGAACTCGCCGGGTAAGCCTCCCTCGTCCAACGTTCCAGCTCCTCGCGGATGACGAGCGCCAGCCTGGCCGCCGGCGGCTCGGCCCGCCAGCGCGTGTGCAGTTCCCTCTCGATTGCCCGCTCCAGACGTTCCAATATCTCTCCGGTGGGAGACGCCAGCGCCATGGCGGAATTATACCAGGAATGTCCGCGGGGGGTACCGCCCGCTTTGTGTTGATGGCCGGCCCGCCGCGCGGTTAAAATGCGTGCGATGACTATCCCGCGGGTGGCACGGCACGAGACGCGCAAGATATCTATCCGTCCCGTGGGCCCTCCACAGCACCAGTCATTCGAGGACCACCTGGCCGTGGAGGAGCCGCTGGAGATCCTCATCCAGGACGAGCCTGCGGCGGTGGTGATGCGGACGCCGGGCGACGACTTCGCGCTGGTGGCGGGCTACCTTTTCTCCGCGGGGATACTGCGCTCACCACGCGAGATCGGCGCACTGCGCTACGTGGACGATCCCCGCCAGCCGGGTCTGAGGAACGTGGTGAACCTCGCGTTCTCCTCCGGGCACAAGACGTCCCGCCGGATCGCCCACGGCTCGAGGGGGATTTCCGGCAAGGCGTGGATCGACCAGATCAAGTCCCAGGTCAAGCCCTCCCGCACCGGGATACGCGTGCGCCTGGACGTGATCTACGGCATGGGGAACTCCCTGAAGAAGGCCCGGGTCCTCTTCGAGAAGACCGGCGGACTCCATGCGGCCGGGGTGTTCGACGAGCACGGTGTCCTCCTTACGCTTCACGAGGACGTGGGCCGTCTCAACGCGGTGGACAAGGCGATCGGCCACATGTTCCTTCAGGACCGGCTTCCGCTGAACCATCACGTCTTGATGGTGAGCGGCCGGGCGAGCTTCGAGGTCGTCAGGAAGGCGTGCTTGGCGCAGGTACCGATGGTGTGCGCGGTCTCGGTGCCTTCAAGCCTCGCGGTGGAGCTCGCTCGGGAGGCCGGCATGACCCTGGTGGGCTTCATCCGGGCCGACGACTTCAACGTCTACACCCACGCCGAGCGTATCGAAGTGTAGGTCTTGGCCGCTATGATGGGCGCGCCCGCCGCGGGGTTCTTCGAGAAGGACTATGAACGCGTCGTGGACGCGTCGGTGAAGACCCGCTTCCTGCCGGGTTCCTCGATAGAGATCGTGCGGGAGATCCCGCGCGGACGCCCCCCGGAGCACGCGCTCTTTGACTTCGACGGGACCCTGAGCCTTATCAGGGAGGGCTGGCCCGAGGTGATGGTCCCGATGATGGTGGAGATCCTCCGGGGGACGGGGACGGGCGAGAGCCCGGAGGAGCTCCGCGACCTGGCGTACGGCTTCGTGATGCGTCTGAACGGCAAGCAGACCATATATCAGATGATAAGGCTCGCCGAGGAGGTGGCCAGGCGCGGGGACACGCCGCTCGATCCGGCCCGTTACAAGCAGATGTATCACGAGCGCCTCATGGACCGCATCCGCTCCAGGCGCGAGGCGCTGCGCGCGGGGAGGGCCAGGCCGGAAGAGATGCTCGTGCCGGGGTCGCTCGACATCCTCAGGGCCCTGCGCGATCGCGGGGTGCGCCTCTATCTGGCCAGCGGCACGGACGAAGTATACGTGAAGGAGGAAGCCAAGCTGCTGGGCCTGGACGAGTTCTTCGGCGAAAGGTCCTACGGCGCAGTGGAGGATTATGCGAACTTCTCGAAGGCCCACGTGATCGCCCGCATACTCAGGGAGAACCGGGTCGATGGCGCTGCCCTTGTGGGTTTCGGGGACGGCTACGTGGAGATACAGAACGTGAAGGAGGCCGGGGGGATCGCCGTGGCCGTCGCCAGCGACGAGGCGGGCCGCAGCGGCCGGCCCGATCCCTGGAAACGCGACCGCCTGATCGGGGTGGGCGCGGACATGGTCGTGCCGGATTTCCGCGAGCACGAGCGCATCGTCTCTTACGTCTGGGAAGGGGCCTGACGATGGAGCGGCGTCGCCTCGACCGGTTCGCACTGAGGATGAGGCCTCTGTCGGAGCGCCGCAACAAACTGGAGATCGAATCCAGGCACGTGTCACCCGACGGGCCGCCCCCGCCCCTTGCGCCGGAGGCGGCCGCCCTCGTCGAGGAGGCCGCCGGACGCATCCGGGCCGCGCGCGCGGCGGACCGCTCCGTGATGGTCGCCTTCGGGGCGCACGCGATAAAGAACGGGCTGGGGCCCGTGCTGGCGGCCTTGGCCGAGGAGGGGTGGGTCACGCACCTGTCGACCAACGGCGCGGGGATCATCCACGACTGGGAGTTCGCCTTCCAGGGCCGCAGCGGGGAGGACGTGGAGGCGATGGTCCGCGAGGGTCTCTTCGGCAACTGGGAGGAGACGGGATTTTTCATAAACCTCGCGCTCAACGTGGGGGCCTACGAGGGGCGCGGCTACGGGGAGTCGGTGGGCCGCATGATCCAGCAGGAAGGTCTCGACATCCCCTCGGAGGGGGAGCTCCAGGAGGCGGCGGCGAAGGGGCTGCGGGAAGATCCCGCCCGGGCGGCGGCGGCGGCCGACCTGCTGTGGGCCGTCCGCAGGTTCCGGCTCGCCCCGGGGCGCCTGGCGGTCCCGCATCCCTGGAAGCGGTTCAGCGCACAGTGTGCCGCCTTCCGCCTCGGGGTGCCCTTCACCGGCCACCCCATGATAGGACACGACATAATCTACAACCACCCCATGAACTGTTGCGCCGCGGTAGGACGGACCGCCGAGCGTGACTTCCTCGCCTTCGCCGAGGGCGTCAGCAGAATCGCCGGCGGCGTGTACGTCTCTGTGGGCTCGGCCGTCATGAGCCCGATGGTATTCGAGAAGTCCCTCTCGATGGCCCAGAACCTGGCGATACAGGCCGGGTGGCGCATCGAGGGCCACTACATCCTGGTGGTCGATTTGGCCGAGTGCCGGTGGGACTGGGGCCGCGGCGAGCCGCCCGAGGACGACCCGGCCTACTACCTGCGCTGCAACAAGACGTTCAGCCGCATGGGCGGCGACATGAGGTATCTGAGGGCCGACAACCGGGTGTTCCTCCCGGCCCTCCTGCACGCGCTGAGGGGTGCGGCCGTCCGGTGAAGACCGTCGACATCCCCCCGGGACGGCTGGCCGAGCTGGTCGGCCGATTCCGCTCTCGCCGCATAGCGGTACTCGGGGATTTCTTCCTGGACAAGTATCTCGAGGTCGACCCCGCCCTCCAGGAGGTGAGCGTCGAGACCGGCAAGCCCGCCCACCAGGTGGTCGGGGTGCGGTGCAGCCCGGGGGCCGCCGGGACGGTCGTCGGCAACCTCGCGGCCCTCGGTGCCGGCGCCCTGCACGCGATCGGCCTGTCGGGGGACGACGGGGAGGGTTACGACCTCCGCCGGGGGCTCCGGGATATGGGCTGCTCGACCGACCACCTCCACGTCGACGCGTCGCGCCGCACCCCCACCTACCTGAAGCCGCGCGACGCGGGGGACTCCACCTTGGCGGGCGAGCATTCGCGGTACGACACGAAGAACCGGTCGGTCACTCCTCTCGAGATCCAGAAGAGGATCATAGAGTCTCTGGATCGACTGCTCCCGGAAGTGGACGCCGTCGCGGTCATGGATCAGGTGGAGGAGGGGGATTGCGGCGTCGTGACGGGGGCCGTCAGGGAGGCGCTGGCCGAGCGCGCCGCGAAGTTCCCCGGCGTGGTTTTCTGGGCCGACAGCCGGCGCCGCATACGGAGGTATCGCGGCGTGATCGTCAAGCCCAACCAGTTCGAGGCGGTGGGGCGCGATCGGCCGGCGCCGGGCGACGAGGTGCCGCTGGAGGAGCTCAGGGCCGCCGTAATGGGGCTGCGGGCCGAGGTCGGCGCGCCGGTCGTCGTCACGCGCGGCCCCCGCGGCATGGCCGTCAGCGACCCCGAGTGGACGGTCATCCCCGGGGTGAAGGTGGAGGGCGAGATCGATCCCACCGGCGCCGGCGACAGCGCCACGGCCGGGGCGGTGATCGCGCTGTGCTCGGGAGCCTCCCTGCCGGAGGCGGCGCTCGTGGGCAACCTGGTGGCCTCGATCACCGTGCAGCAGATAGGCACCACCGGCACCGCGCGGCCGGAGCAGCTGCCGGAGCGCCTGGAGGTGTGGCGCCGGCAGCGCCGGGAGGCCGTCGGGGGGGATGTTTGATCGCGGGGGAGGATCATTGGGCGGCGTCGCCAGGAAAGTAGCGCTGCTGATCGAGACCTCCAACGCCTACGCGCGGGGGCTCCTGCGCGGGATAGTCTCCTACGTGCGGGAGCACCGCCCATGGGCGATCCACCTGGCCGAGGGCGCGCGCGGCGGACGGCCGCCCGCCTGGCTGGCCCGCTGGGACGGCCACGGGGTGGTCGCCCGCATCGAGAACGAGGACATCGCCCGGGTGGTGCGCCGCCTGCGCGTCCCGGCCGTCGACGTGAGCGCCGCGCGCCTGGTTCCGTCGCTGCCGTGGGTGGAGACCGACGACGCCGCCATCGCCCGCGAGGCGTTCGATCACTTGTGCGGCCGCGGGTTCCGCCGCCTGGCGTACTGCGGCGACGACAGGTTCAACTGGTCGCGCTGGCGCCGCGACCACTTCGAGCGCATGGCGTGCCGGGCGGGACTGGAGTGCCACGTCTACTGCACGCCGCCCGGACGCCCCGCGGATTCCGAGGGGGAGGTCGAGCGGATCGCCCGCTGGCTGGCGGGGCTTCCCAAGCCGGTCGGGGTCATGGCGTGCTACGACTTCCGGGGCCGGCAGGTCCTCGACGCGTGCCGGCGGCGCGGGATCGCCGTCCCCGACGAAGTGGCCGTCTTGGGGGTGGACAACGACGATCTTCTTTGCGAGCTCTCGGACCCGCCCCTCTCCAGCGTGATCCTCAATCCGCATCGGACGGGGTACGAGGCGGCCGCGCTGCTTGATCGGATGATGTCGGGCGGGAAGGTCAGCCCGAGGGCGCGCCTTGTGGGCCCCCTGGGGGTGGCGACGCGACGTTCAACCGACGTGCTGGCCGTTGAGGATCCCGAGGCGGCGGCCGTCCTGCGCTTCGTCCGCGAGCGCGCCTGTGAGGGTATCAGCGTCAAGGACGTGCTGAGGGCCTTTCCCCAGTCTCGGCGGCGGCTGGAGCAGCGCCTGCGCAAACTGATCGGGCGCACCCCCCACGAGGAGATCATGCGGGTCCGCCTGGACCGCGTAAAAACGCTGCTGGCCCAGACGGATCTCTCCCTTGAGAGGATTGCCGCCCTTACAGGGTTCCTCCACGCGGAGTATCTCAGCGTGGCGTTCCGCAGGGAGGTGGGCCTGCCCCCGAGCCGGTACCGAGACGCCATAAGGCGCCGCCGCGTCCCCAGGTGAAATATTTCAAATCTTTTGCGCATTCTCTCATGGACGGGGTGGCGCCCCGCCGCTATATATGGGCCGGGACGGTTGTCGTGAAGGAAGGAGTCCCGCCATGAGGACCGTTTTTCCGCTTGTCTTGCTGGCCGCGCACGTCTTCCTCTCCCCGGCATGCGCCGCTTCGGGGGACACCTCTCCGGGGGGCGACGAGATCTCCATGAGATCCATTCTGCCGGAGATGACCGACCTTGGACGGATGGCCGATTTCCCGGATCCGCCCTATACCTGCCGGCAGTTCTCCTCATACGATCGCGCATCGAAGTCCCCCGCCCAGAACTGGTTCGCCAACGGCGACCGCGGCCACTACCTGAGGGTGGAGGACCGCGAGGGCCGCAAGGAATACGTCATGATGGACGCCGAGGGACCTGGCGCGGTCGTCCGCATCTGGTCGGCCAACCCCGACGGCGTGCTGCGGATCTACATCGACGGTGCGGAGAAGCCCGCCCTCGAGGCCCCGATGAAGGATATCCTGGGCGGCAGGTATCCCGGTATTCCCAAGCCGATCGCGGGCGAACGCAGCCGCGGGTGGAACCTCTACCTCCCGATCCCGTACGCCAAGCACTGCAAGATCACCAGCGACAAGGGGAAATTTTATTACCACGTCAACTACCGCACATATCCCCCACAGACGAAGGTGAGGTCGTTCAACGCGGACCAGGTCGCCGCGGCGGAGGCGGAACTCAAGGACCTGGCTGACAAGCTCGCCTCGCCGGGGAACCTCAATGCGCCGCCCCCCGGCGCGGAGACCAGGACATTCGACGCGACGGTGGCGCCCGGCGCATCGGCGGTCCTCGGGTCGTTCAGCGGATCGAAGGCCATCCGCCGTTTTGTCCTCAGGTGGGCCCCCTCGGGAGACCGGGACGAGCCCGCCCTGAGGTCGCTTGTGCTCTCGATGACGTTCGACGGCGAGCAGTCCGTGGAGGCGCCGCTGGGCGACTTCTTCGGCGCCGCCCCGGGGATCAATCCGTTCGATTCGCTGCCGTTGAGCGTCGCCAGGGACGGGACGATGACCTGCCGATGGGTCATGCCGTTCAGATCGTCCGCCGAGGTCAAGGTGCGCAACCTGGGCAAGGCGGCGGCGCCGGTGCGGGGGGAGATCGTGGCGGCCCCGCGGCAGTGGACCGACGCCTCCATGCGGTTCCACGCCAAGTGGCGCATCGAGCACGACCTGCCCACCGATCCCAAGATCGACTGGAATTACATGACCGCCAAGGGCAAGGGCGTCTTCGCCGGCGCGGCGTTCTTCATAGACAACCCCGTCAGGGACTGGTGGGGCGAGGGAGACGAAAAAATATACGTTGACGGGGAGACCTTCCCCAGCCACTTCGGGACGGGCACCGAGGACTACTACGGCTATGCGTGGTGCTTCCCGGGCCTGTTCACGCACGCGTACCACAACCAGTCGCGCTGCGACGGCCCCGGCAACTTCGGGCGCACCAGCGTCAGCCGCTTCCACGTCCTGGACCGCATCCCATTCAACAGCGATTTCCGTTTCGACATGGAGATCTGGCACTGGAAGAAGTGCAAGGTGAACGCGGCGGTCGTCACCTACTGGTATGCCCGGCCGGGGGCGACGGACGGTTTCAACCCGGTTCAGCCGGATGACGTGGCGTTGCGTCCCATCCCGGAGTACAAGTCCGCCAAGGTGAAGGGGGCCATCGAGGGCGAGAAGATGAGGGTGATCGAAAAGACCGGCGCCCCCGAGCCGCAGGACTGGGACGGGACCAGCGAGGGCCGCCACATGTGGTGGAAGGGCGGCCAGAAGCCTGGCGACCGGCTGGTGCTGGGGTTCAACGTCCCGCAGGCCGGCACCTACCGGGTCTTCGGCAGGTTCCTGAAGGCGGTGGACTACGGCATCGCCCAGTTTGCGATAAACGATCGGAAGGCCGGCCAGCCGATCGATTTCTACAACAACGGGGTCGTCGTCACCGGCGAGATCGAGTTGGGGACGTTCGACCTGAAGGAAGGGGAGAACCGGCTTACCGTCACCATCGTGGGGGCCAACGAAAAGGCCCAGAAGGCCTTCATGGTGGGGATCGACTACCTGATCCTCAGGCCGAAGTAAAGGGGCGGTTACTTTAGGGCCCGCTCGACCGAGACAGGCGGGGCGACCGTCCCGCGCGGCCCCCAGGCGCCGAAGAGCCAAGCGGACACGGCCAGGAAGACCGCCAGGAGTCCCCCCGCCAGCGCCAGGACGCCGGCCGCCATCGCCGCCTCCTCGATCCGTGATTTCAGGCCGATCTTCTCCGGTTTCCTCATGTCTGGTCTCCACGGATGCGTCCCGGCTCCGGAGATGTATAGCCGGAAGGGGGCCGCGCGTTGCCTGGAATCGGCGCGTTCTTTTTTATTTCACCGCCCGGCCCGATGCGCCGGGCCGGGGCTTTTTTGGCGGAACGTATTGAAAATGCGGCGCTCTCTGGTGTTAAATTTAGGGGGCGGGCGATTATCAGGTGTCGGAGCGGCGATCTATGAGGAAATTCTACCTTACGCCCCGCGGCGGTTCCCAGGCCCCCATACGCCTCGAAGGACACCTCAACGTGGGGAGCGCCGAGGGATGTCAAATCAGGATCCCGGGCGCCGAGCCGCAGCATGCCCTGATTTCCATGACGCCGGACGGATACCGCGTCCGCGATCTGACCGGTCGCGGGATGGTTTACGTCAACGGCGGGGCGTGCTCCAACCGTCTCATGAAGGATGGCGACGTCCTGCGCATCGGCGGGGAGGAGTTCGTTTTCAGCGAGGCGGTCGGCGACGCGACGCCCCGCGTCGCCGTGTTGGCCGCGCAGGCGGACCGGCAATCCCAGGCCCCTCCCGCGCCGCCGCTGCGGCGGTCCGGCGACACCAGCCGGGTGGTCCGCCGGACTACCAAGAGCATCCCCAGGGTTCATAAACCCATCACCGTACGACGGCAGACGAGCGTGCTGCCGCTGGGCCTTGCGGCGGTCTTCGCCGCCTTCATAGGCCTCGTCCTCTTGGGGGTGGCCCTGTCCAAGCGGCCTGTGGGCCGCGTGACCGGACGTGCCGCGGCGGTGGAGGACTCCGCCGAGCCGCGACGCCAGGCGGCCCCCAAGACCCCTGCGGTGGTGGAGTTCCCCAAGTCCCCGGCCGCGCCCGGGCCGGTGGACGCGCCCAGATCGGCGCCCGCGGGGGCCGCCCACCCCGCCGCGCCTCCCGCCGAGGCGCCGCGT
>FWPU01001207.1_pt1 | contig 37108 bp, 31 predicted proteins | sample 2228361 | NCBI WGS metagenome assembly FWPU01 (sample SAMEA103939777, study PRJEB20133) | metagenome
CGCTGGATTCTCGGCTCATCCATCGTTTGTATCGTGATCGGTTCAGCTTTTCTCTTTCGCACCGATCAATGGTGGCAGCCGGCGGTGAATCCCCTGCTCGCTGCCTTCGTCTCGGCTGCTTCGGGAGGCTTTTTCTGGATTGTCGGTCGCAAGCTGCTTGAAGCCAGCACTGCTGTTCCCCGCCATAGCCTCGATCAACTCATTGGCGCCATCGGCGAAGCCAAAACAGACATCCATCAACATGGCAGTGTACAGGTCAATGGGGAATTGTGGAGTGCAACCAGTCACACACCCATCCCTGCTGGAAGTTTGGTACGGGTGGTCAAACGAGAAGGTTTTACTTTGGAGGTAATTAAAGACGAATAAAGTTGAGCACCTTATTGTATGTCCAATAAAGTTTCGTTTTCAAGGGCATCTTGCCCTGTCTATCGGCTTAGCGATGAGAAACATCGTTTGATTTTGGTCATGTTATTCTATCTATCAGGAGGTTAATGATGTTCTTTACTTCACCCTTCGCACAAATCGGTGGTACCGAATTTGTCGGCACCCTGACCTGCCTTGTCGGGGTGGTGGTCGTACTGGTCGTTCTCTTCTTGGCGAGTGCGATCCGCATTGTCCCAGAGTATCAACGCCTGGTTGTCTTTCGTCTGGGTCGTTGTATCGGCTCGCGCGGGCCTGGCATCGTCTTACTGATTCCAGTCATCGATCGCGCCGTGCGCGTTGACCTACGCGAGCAGGTGCGCGAGATCCCGCACCAAACCGCCATTACCAAAGACAACGCTCCCATCTCGATTGATTTTATCTGGTACTTCAAAGTGCTTGACCCAACCGAGAGCGTTTTGCAAGTCAGCAACTTCGAAGCGGCTGCCCAAGGTATGGCAACCACGACCCTGCGCGCCGTCATCGGTGGCATCGTCTTGGATGATGTTCTTTCGGAGCGAGAGCATATCAACAACATGCTGCGTACCCGCTTGGACGAAGTGACCGAACGCTGGGGCGTCAAAGTGACCAACGTTGAAATCCGCGAGATCATCCCGCCGCGAGAGGTGCAGGAAGCCATGAACCGGCAGATGTCGGCCGAAAGAATCCGCCGCGCCGTGGTCACCGAATCGACCGGTACGCGCGAAGCGGCTATCAATGTCGCCGAAGGTGAGAAGCAAGCTGCCATCCTGCGCGCTGAAGGCGAAAAACAAGCTGCCATCCTGCGTGCTGAAGGGGAGCGCCAGGCGCAAATGCTGCGCGCCGAAGGGTTCTCCGTGGCTCTGGACAAAATCTTCGAGGTGGCAAAGACCGTTGACCAAAAAACCATGACCTTGCAATACTTCGAAACCCTCAAGAGCATTGGCGCTAGCCCCTCGACCAAGTATATCTTCCCATTGGAATTTACTGGCTTGTTGGAGAACTTCATGAAAGGAAAGAGTGAATAGGTCAGTAGAGGAGTTTGACCCTTGAAGAGCTTTTTCACTCAATTTCTTTGACCGGTAAAAGCTGCCCGCCTTACGCTTCCAGCGGGCAGCTTTCTCTTTTCTCATCCCGCATGAGCACACAGCCTATGGAGATCAATCGACAACCCGACACCCTGCTCTACACGATTCAGATCGCTAACTGGCGAGACCTGAACGCCCTGCGGCATTTGGAACAAATCTGCTTCCCAAAAGACGGCTGGCCGTTACTCGATCTCATCGGCGTGCTGACCTATCCGAATATCGTACGTCTCAAAGCGGTGGTCGGAGAAAAGATGGTCGGCTTCATCGCCGGCGACCGTCGCGAAGAGGGCTATTTGGGCTGGATTGCCACCATCGGCGTCCTGCCCGATTATCGGCGGCATGGCATTGCCACTGCCTTGATCCTCGAATGCGAACGACGTTTGAACAGTGCCGTGATGCGCTTAAATGTACGCCGTTCCAATCTCGAGGCGATTTCGCTTTATAAACAGCTTGGATATGTCCAAATTTCAACTTGGCCTGGCTATTATCAAGATGGTGAGGAAGCCTTAGTTTTCGAGAAAAAGAACTGCAGCTAAAAACGGTATAATAGGGATTATGCAAAAAAGTTCCGTCATTGTCGAGCCCATCCTCATTCAGACTTCTACCCAACTCAACGAATGGGTTTGTCGCCTCCTTGATCGACCCATTGTAGGGGTGGACACTGAATCCAATAGCCTGTACGCCTATCAAGAACAAGTCTGCCTGATTCAGTTTTCGACTGAGAAAGAAGATGTGCTGCTCGACCCGCTTGCCCTCAGAGATCTGAGCAAGCTAGCTCCCCTGTTCAGCCATCCACACATCCGCAAGGTATTTCATGCCGCCGAATACGACCTACTCTGCCTGCAGCGGGACTTCGGTTTCGAATTCCAAAATCTCTTCGACACCATGATTGCTGCCCGCATTTTAGGCCGCCCCCAAGTAGGCTTAGGAGCGTTGTTAGAAATGGAATTCGGCGTTCACTTGGACAAGCGTTGCCAGCGGGCAAACTGGGGACAACGCCCGCTACCGCCGGACTTGATCCTCTATGCCCAAGAGGATACCCGTTACCTGATTCCCCTCTACCGGCGCCTTGAACAAGAGCTCGTCGATAAAGGGTTATCTGCTTTAGCTGAAGAAGACTTTCGGCGATTGGTTGTAGCTAATGGCAAGCCAAAGGAAAAAGACCCCAGCGAGGATTGCTGGCATGTGCGTGGGGTGTATGACCTTCCCGCCCATAAAATCCCCGTCCTGCTAGAGCTTTGTAAAGTCCGAGACCAAATTGCTCGCCGCCTTGACCGCCCTTTATTCAAAGTCATCTCGGATCAAAAGTTAGTCGAGATCGCCCGTGAATCCCCCACTGATCTCACCCAACTAAAACGCCTCGGCTGCCTATCCAAACACCAGTTCGAAAGACACGGCGCTGCCTTGGTTGTAGCCATCCAACGCGGCTTAAACAAACCACCCCTCTACCCACCCCGCAATCAGCACCCCGGCGAGACTTACTTGGCACGTCTCGAAGCACTTCGCCAATGGCGTAAAGCTACCGCCGAAAAGATCGCCGTCCTTTCAGATGTCATCCTGCCGCGCGAAGTGATGTTACGCTTGGCGGAAGCGCCGCCCAAATCCATGGACGATTTACGCCAAGCAATGTGGGATGTCCCCTACCGCTTTGAGCATTTCGGAGAACAGATCTTTAATCTATTGCAAACCTGCTCCTGAACTCCAATGAAACTCACATTTTTTGGTGCAGCGCAAACGGTCACCGGTTCCCAACATCTATTGGAAATCAATGGTGCCAAACTCTTATTGGATTGCGGTTTGTTTCAGGGAAGGCGGGCAGAATCCTATGAGCGGAATCGCTCTTTTCCCTACGCGGCTCACAAAATCGACGCCGTAATCCTCTCTCACGCCCACATCGATCACAGCGGTAATTTGCCCAATCTGGTGAAGAACGGCTTCAGCGGTCACATCTATGCAACCCCGGCCACTTGCAGTCTGGCAAAGACCATGTTGCTGGATTCGGCTCATATCCAAGAGGATGACGCTGAATATCTCAACCGCAAACGGCACAAAAGGGGTGAACCGCTCATTGAACCGATCTACGGCACCACCGATGCTCAAAACGTCGCCCCTTTATTTCAAGCCATTCCCTATGAACAGCCCTTCGAACCTGTGCCTGGGGTCACGGCACGGCTTGTCGATGCCGGACATATCCTCGGCTCGGCTGCAGTTTGTCTGGATATTTACGAGAATAATAGACGTTTCCGCTTATGGTTTTCAGGTGATATCGGACGGCCGGATTTACCGATCATCCGCGACCCGGTCTTGCCCGAAAGGGTTGATTATTTGATCATGGAATGTACCTATGGCGACAAACGCCACGACGACCCTCAACAAGCCTATGATGAACTGCGTCAAACCGTGCTACGCACCATTGAGCGCGGCGGGAAGGTGATCATCCCTGCCTTTGCAGTCGGTCGCACTCAGGAGATTGTCTATTCCTTGCATCAGATGATCAATCAGGGGCAAATTCCTCCTTTACCCGTTTATGTCGATAGCCCGCTTGCCGTCAATGTTTCCGAAATCTTTCGCCAACACCCCGAATGCTTCGACGAAGAAACCCGCCAATTGATCCTCAACGATCGACTTCACGACTTGTTTGGCTTCCAGCGTTTGACCTATATCCGCAGCGTGGATGAATCCAAAGCGTTGAACGAGCGCCATGAACCGATGGTGATCATCTCTGCTTCGGGCATGGCAGAGGCAGGACGCATCCTACATCATTTGAAAAACAATATCGAAGATCCCCGCAACACCATCGTGATCGTATCCTGGCAAGCCCCCAACACGTTAGGGCGACGTCTGGCAGATCGGGAAAGACAGGTCAAAATTTTTGGAGAAGTTTACATCCGGCAAGCCGAGGTTGTCACCATTGGGGGGTATTCTGCCCATGCTGGGCAACCCCTGCTGGTGCAATACGCCAAAGCGACGGCAAAACAGGCGAAACGGATTTTCCTTGTTCACGGCGAGCCCAGAGCCGTCGCTGCGCTGTTAGAAAAATTCGAGCAAAACAGCATACGACAAGCCACTTACCCTGAACGGCAACAGAGCGTTCATCTCCCCTAATCTTAAAAAAATTTTTAAGTTGACAAGCTGCTTAAATTATGCCACGATAGTTTTGTAAATCGGTTGCGCAACCGATTTATTGCCACCAAACCACTTCAAATTGACCCAAAAAAGGTAAAGCAAAACTTTATGAATCGAGTGACCATAGAAGATGTTGCTAAACGAGCCGGGGTATCCAAATCAACCGTTTCTCAGATTTTGAATAAAAAGCGCCGTTCCGTACCAGAAACCGAAGAAAGGGTCATGCAAGCTGTCAAGGAACTTGGCTACCGCCCAAGTCTGGTTGCGCGCAGCTTGACCTCTAAGCGCACCCAAACAGCCGCTTTGCTGATCTCGGATGTCAGCAATCCTTTTTACCCCGATGTGATTCTTGGCGTCGAAGAAATCGCTTTTGCGGAGGACTATTCGATTTTCTTGTGCAATACCAATTACGATCTCGAACGGGGTTTGAAATTGGTGCAATCGCTGGTGGATAAATCCGTCGATGGCATCTTGTTTATGTCGAGCAGCATGAGTTTGGAAATGGTGCAAGAAGCAGTCGAAAACCAGATTCAAGCTGTGGTTTTGGACTGGGAAGATAGCAACCTACAAGAGCTGGCTTCAACCATCAAGATTAATTTCGAAAGCGGCATTCAACAGGCTATTCGGCACCTTGTCGAATCTGGCCATCAGAGGATCGCTCATATCAGTGGTCCCTTAAGTTTATGGACTGCTCAGGAGCGAAAAAATTTGTTCCTAAAAGCTCTTGAACAAAACGGGATAGACCCTCGCCAAGCGATCATCGTGGAGGGCGACTTGCGCATCGAAGGCGGACGCAAAGCCTTCGAGCAGCTCTCTAAACTAAAGCCGATGCCGACTGCGGTTGTGGCAGCCAATGATTTGATGGCATTGGGGGTCTTATGGGCAGCTCGGGGAGCCGGTTTAGAGTTGCCCAAGGATCTCTCCGTCATCGGCTTGGACGACATCGACTTAGCCAGCAAAGTCTCCCCCTCTTTATCCACCATTGCCTTGCCAAGGCGGGAAATTGGGCGATTGGCAATGCGCACCTTACTGGAGATGATTCAGTCCGGAAAAGAAGCGGTTAAGTCTCGATTGACCGTGGAAACCACCTTTGTGCTCCGTCAATCGACAGAGCGCATTCGGTGATCGCCAGACTTTGGAGAAAGGAGGTGAAGTTGGATCGGAGAAATAGCCTAACTTTTATTCAAAATCTATCGGCCCATCTTTTTATTCTCACTTTGGAGGAGAAACCATGAAAAAACTTTCTGTCCTACTGCTGGTTGTCATGCTTGCCGGCGCGTTGTTGACCGCCTGCCAGCCCGCTCCAGCTACTCCTGAGAAAATTATCGAGACGGTGATTGTGGAAAAGGCAGGAGAGACGATCATTCAGGTCGTAACGCCCACACCGGCTCCGAAACCCAGGCGGCTGGAGATCTTCCACTGGTGGACGGCACCCGGCGAGCGCGAGGCTGCCGACGCCATGTTTGCAGCCCTGAAAGATAAGCATCCCGACATCGAGGTCGTCGAGAACCCCGTGCCGGGTGGTGGCGGTGTCAGCCATCGTGTCGTGCTGCAATCGCGAATCATCGCCGGCATACCACCAGACACGTTCCAGACCCTCGGTGGAGCTGAACTGAAGAGCTATGTCGATAGCGGCGCCCTACAACCCCTAGACGATCTGTGGGCAGAACTTGACTATGCCAACGTCATTCCAGGACCACTAGCAAAAGCCGTCTCGGTTGGCGGGCGTCCGTATGTCGTACCTTTGAACATGCATATTCAAAACATCCTCTACTACAACCTAAAGCTGTTCGAAGAACTGGGCATCAGTGCACCCACCAAATTCGATGAGCTGCTGGAGGCTTGCCAAACCATCCAATCTGCCAAACCAGATATGGTCTGCCTCGGCCTTGGCTCAAAGGAGAAATGGGGCGATGCCTTTGTCTTTGACAGCCTATTGCTTGAAGAGGGTGGCCCCGAATATTATGTCAAGCTGTTCAAAGGCGAAATCGATGTCGCCAATGATCCCGTCTTCCGCGCCGCCTTGGAGAAATTCCAAAAGTTGATCCCCTACATCAACTCCGATCATGCTGGCTTGACCTGGGATCAATCGGTTGCCTTGGTTGGCTCGGAGAAAGCGGCTATGGTGATCATGGGCACTTGGGCAATCGGCGCCTTCGTCAAAGGTTCTAATTGGCAACCAGGGGTTGACTTCGGCGCGGTAACCTTCCCGCAAGTGCCAGAGCGAATTTTGCTCTTCCACCCCGACTGCTACGGCTTAGCCACCAACGCTCCTAATCCAGAAGAGACCCTCGACTGGCTGCGGGTTGTCGCCTCACCTGAGCTACAAATCCCCACCGATGTCACGCAAGGCGGTCTGTTCGCCCGCACGGACATCGACCCGACCGAGTTCCCAGACCCGATCCGCCAAGAGCTGCAGACCTACGTCAGCCAAAATCCCGATAAGCTGATCCTTGACCAGCACGGCAGCATCCTGCCTGCTACTGCGCAACCCATCTATTGGGACATCATCTCGGCTTTCCTCGCTCAACCCGATATCGAGAAAGCCATCACCGAAACCGCCAATATGATGGTTACCTACGGTGTCAAGGAAGCCTCGGCGTGGTATCAATGGCCATAATGGTGATGCAGAACCCTTAATTTCCTTGCTGAGCTGGTAGGGATGCTCACTTGCATCCCTACCTGTTTACCATTACAATGAGAATGAGAGACGTAAACTCTCAAAGCTGAACGAAGGAGTTTTGATGGCAATCCTTCAACGTCCCAAAAAGTACAAGCGCAAACAATACACGTTTCTCGACCTGATGGTCTTCTTGGTGCCCATGTTGATCTTCCTGATCATCCTCTATGGGACGTTATTCTGGACCATCTACGTCTCGTTCACCGATTGGAAAACCATCACTCCAAATTATCAAATTGTCGGCTTTAAGTGGTATCAATTCATCTTCGCTCAACCCCGCTTTTGGGTCGATGTGCAAAACAACCTAAAATGGTTGATCCTCGGCGTATTTCCCACCGTTATTTTAGCGATTTTTCTGGCTTATTTACTCGAGCTCTCGCCCTTTCCTGGAGTCGAGTCTTACGTGCGGACGTTGATTCTCTACCCGGTGGCGATGTCCTTTATTGTCACCGGCACAATCTGGTCATGGATGTACGAGCCCAACCGCGGCGTATTCAACACCTTGCTACGAGAGATCGGCATCAACAGTCAGTTGAGGTTCACCACCGATCCTCAAACAGCAACCTACTGGCTGATCCTGATCTTCATCTGGCAATACTTGGGATTTGCCGTCATTATTACCCAATCTTCCTTCCGAACCGCTGAACTTCAGGAGATGATCGAAGCCGCCACCGTTGATGGGGCCGGGAAATTACGCATCCTCTTCTCAGTGGTGCTGCCTAACATCCGCTCGGGCCTGATGATTTTGGTTTCGCTTTTGTTGATCTCCACCCTAAAAGTTTTCGACATTGTGTATATTGTCACCTTCGGAGGACCTGGCATTCAAACCGATGTCTTGGCGTTAAACATGTGGATTACCACCTTTCAACAGCGTCTTTTCTCAGCAGGTGCCGGCCTAGGGGTGATTATCTTCCTCATGGCATTTATCCTGATCATTCCATACACCATCTATGCACTTAGGAAGTGGTTCGAATGAAAAGCAAAAATCGCACGCTTCAAGTTATTGTTTTTCTTACCCTTGTAGTTCTATCGCTGGCGTATCTGTTGCCTATCTACGTCATGATCACCACTTCCCTCAAATCCATCGAGGAGATCAACCGCGGCAGCTACCTTTCGCTGAGTGGCAACCCCCAATTTAGCAATTATCGGGAGGTCTTGTATGGCAGCCCCCAATTCCGTAGCCACATGCTCCCCCGTTTGATCAACTCTTGCATCATTTCCTTCTCGGTCACCTTCCTATCTGCTCTGATTGGCGGGCTAGGAGGTTATTATCTCAGCCGAACGCGGACAGTCTTCACCCGCATCCTGTTCGTCTTGGTTGGTATCGCCTTGTACCTGCCCTATCAAGCCGTGATCATTCCGCTGGTTATCTTCATGGCAAGGACCAAACTCGCCCTCACCTATTGGGGGCTGATTGGGGCATACTTAATCCTCAATGTGCCGCTGGCTTCGGTATTGATGGGCACCTTCTTCCTCTCCATTCCTCGTGAACTCGAAGAGGCAGCCGAGGTAGATGGTGCTTCCAAGATTCAAACCTTCTTTCGAGTGATCATGCCCATCTCTTTGCCCGCTTACGCCTCTGTGGCAATCATCGTCTTCACCCAAGTTTGGAACGAGTTCTTCCTAGCCCTTTCGCTCTCCTCACCCAAAACCCAAACCGTCCAAGTGGTCATGGCAGAAGCAAAGGGCACGACCATCGTCTTGTATAACCTACAAATGGCGGCTGCGCTCATCGCCGTTGCCATCCCGCTGATTTTCTTCCTCTTGCTCGGACGTTACTTCATCCGCGGCATCCTAGCGGGAGCTTTGAAAGGTTAGCTACAGAGCCTTCAAACCCAAGATACTTTATCTCCAACCCAACAAAGCTCAAGCTGGCAAGTAATCAAGGACGAGTACGCTGTGTGTGCTTGGCGGTTCGTTTTTAGATATAATAATAACTACAGTCATGTCGATAGTCGCATAGTTTATAGTTAGGAGAAAGATGCAAACCATCTCAAAAAGTAAACTGAAAGCTAAAATGCTTGAAATATTCCGCCAACTCAAGTTGAGCAACGAGGAATTGATTGTCACCGACCGCGGCAAACCGGTGCTGAAGATCATTCCAATACCTTCCAAATCGAGCGTCGAGGAACTATTTGGCGAATTTCAAGGAAAAGTGATTTACAACGAAGATCCTACAACCCCCACGCATCTAGTATAATACACCCCATCGACAAGGATAAATCAGTGTCCCATCTCGGAGAGGTGCCGGAGTGGTTGAACGGGGCGGTCTCGAAAACCGTTGTGGGTCTTGTATCCACCGTGGGTTCGAATCCCACCCTCTCCGCCAAAATGCTCGCATTTTTTTCTTGCCCCCTTGTTGTTTATCTGATCCTTATCTCCCTATTGCCAAGAGCGGTGAAAAGCGGCTCTTGCAAGGTCGATAACCAATGGAATGCGGAAGAGTGACTTCCGCATTCCAAAGCTTCAAAACCTCAATTAGCATCAGATTGTCGTGCCATCTGGGTTAGAGCTAGGAGTTCATCATCTCCTTATCAATGACCCTTTCCGAAAAATTCTTAAACAAGAGCACGGTCATCACAATGACGATTAGCGCCAAACCTCCAAACATTCCAATCAAGATTGAACTATCTGGCGCCCCTACTCTTGCCATATTGAGCCCCATCAGGCTGACGGAGATGCCCAACATCATGAACTTGACCAACCCAACCGAGCAGAGCAGATAGCCCCATGGATTCCTGCGCAACAACAGAATGCCACACAGCACACAGATTGGGACGACGATCCCCAAATCCATGGCTTGAATAAACATGCTGGTGGTATTTTCGAGCGCTGGAGTCCTCTGAATGCCGCCAAACTGCCAACCATTCAAGGGAGAAAAGGCAATGGTGGGTAAAATGCGCCCCAACCAAGCAAGTGTCAGGAAAGCGGCAGCGAAAAATAACGTCCCCGCTATCCATCCTCGCGGTAATTTCTCCGAAAAATGCGCCGCTAGCGTTGAAAGATCAATCGACATCAGCACCAGCACAAAAGCGAAAAGGCTAAGGCTGAACAAGGCTACATAGACCAAAAACAGGGCATTGTAGTGAGCTCCAAAGCACATGGTGATATAGGTGTAAAGGATAAAACCCAATACCCCCGCTAACATCAACTGCCCGCGCAAGGAATTGCGTTGTGCCAGCCAATAGGACAGCGCCAACAACGGCAAGCCCAAAACGAGCGTCACCAAGTCATTGGCTTGCATCTGCGCGGCAGAACTAACCGTATCCCAATAATATAAGCCACGTGCGTTAATGGTCACCTGTTCACCGCGGAAGGTAGTCAAGGGGTAGGGAGTGCCCTCAGCAGGGAACAATCCACTCCCCGTTGCCAATAGGGTAAGCAAAAATATTAACGGCACGAGCCATTTCACTGCAGGTTTCATCACCATCCTCCGATCCTCTCACGGGTAAGTAGCAATCTCCATTGCTGGCGATCAAAAAATCTGGTTCGCCCAGCCGCGGATCTCATCCCAATTGCGCTGGTCAGACTCGACCGCCTTGACCATCTTAGCAATCAGGCGATCGAGAAAAGACAGGCGTGAAAAATCCATCTTGCCGGCAAAATAGACTTCTTCGGCGTTCTTCAGCAGGGGGCGCACGGCTTGCAGGTAAGCTAATCGCGCTGTGCGGCTGGCTTCGTCCTCACCGACATTCAGCATGTGGACGGTAAACAGGGCAAGCGGCAGTTGGTTCAGGTCTTGCTGATTAGCTTTGACAAAATCCACCGCCTCGGGCAGCCAATTGCCCATGCGGATTGCGCTTCCGATGAGCACAGCATGATACCCCTTAACAGAGGGAGATTCTTTGATTGGTCTGATATCAACCTTGAAGCCACGAGCTGCAAGGGTTTCACCAATGGCAACCGCAATTTCAGCGGTTGAGCCAGCGCGAGTGGCATAAGTGACGAGAATAGATTTTTCCATCGTGTTTTCCTTTCCAATTTCAAGTTTTGGGGTTGAAACCTCAGGTGCTAAAGTGGCTAGGTAGCCTAGCCCACTGCAAGCAACGGATACCCCACCTAAGGTAACGCAGCCGATTTTTAGAAAATCACGTCGTGAAATGGTTCGATTTGACATGGCTTACCTCCTAAATCAAAACCGCCTCGACCGGGCGACGCAGAGATTTCGGCAAAGGATCAGCATACCCGAAACGAATTAACAATTGCGGTCGATTTTCGCCAAGGTTCAAGGCACTTTGGAATTGACCACGCAGTTCTGTAACTTCGATGGGTTGGTTGAGCAAGGCCGATTTGATATTGTGAGAGGTCATTGTCAAGACAAGGCGCTGATACACCTGTCCCACCCGCACCCATGCGGCTTCGTCATCGGTCTCGGATGTGATGACAACCGCGCCGGCAGAACTGCGCAGTTTTTTGGCATCGGCATCTGCCTGTTTGGTCGGTTTGGTGCCTGAGACAAACATCGAACCCAGCCAACGCGGTACGGTCGGATTGCCGGAGCACTTGGAATAAAGCCCATCCAAAGAGGCAAGCGCTTCGCTTTCATTGAAGCGCAACCAATCAATCAATTCATCGACAAATGCTCGCTCAGAGTACTGCTTGAGACTGCCAGCAGTTACATATTCGATCATCGTTTCCATTTCTGCGGGGGTAACGGCAAACATGAGGCCGGTTCCCCTTTCAAGGGGAGTTGACTCCACCTGATGAAATGCACTCATCTCTACCGTTCTGCCGTCATATTCCGATCGGGTGTTTTGACGCAACGGAATGGCGTCAAACAGCGGGCTACTTTGGGGGGCATCGGCAGAAAGTACAACCTGTATGCGGGGCTTATCGCTCTCCGGATAGGCGATTTCACCGACAAACCCACAAGCATGCCCGGCAATAACCAAATTTTCTAATGCACACCCTAAACTGATCCACAACGAGCGGTTGTTTGGGTCAACCACAGGTAAAGCGCGACTGAAATCCGCTAAAATTTCGATGCGATTATCTTGAATAGAAAACTTCCATGGCTGCGAATTGTGACTATTAGCCGCCAGCGTGGCGTAGCGAACCATCTCGTACAGTTCTCGGCCTTTCTCTTGTTTGAGAACCTTCCAGGTCTGTTCGATTTGGGCTGAATAGCTCTTCCCTTTGGAGCGAGCACCCAAGCTCGCAGGTAAAGCTGCGGCTGTACCAACCCGTAGGGAAAATTTGACAAACTCACGGCGGGAAAATTTTTTCGGACTCATGTTTGATCTCCAGTAAATTTTGAAAAACTTTCTTCGGTCTTAATGCTCAATTCGGTCAAGATACATCCGTGGTTATGCAAGTAACGAAGCATACCAAGGAGGCCAGCTTGATCACTGCGCAGGTTGGACAAAACAAACGTATCCTCATCTAACGTCAATTCGGTGCCAAGAGGACAATAATCTATGAGAAAAGACTCATGCAGGGTGCCGCTGAAACGTAAGGTGTACAGGTGGGTTTCTGAAATTTTGGTCATGAGCATTTTCCATTTCTGTCATCATTGTATGCCTAGTAAACCAAAAACGGACTACATTTTCATGTAGTCCGCATGACGAAAAGATGTAGTTTTCGTCAAATCAAGCCGATTTCGCGGCCGCGCTCCACCGCTTGAGTTTGCTTCTGTACCCCCAGTTTGCGATAGATCCCTTTGACATGGTAACGAACCGTGTTGATACTCATCACCAGCCTCTTGGCGATTTCAGCATAAGTCATCCCCTCGGCTAACATCCCTAACACTTCTAATTCACGCTCGGTGAGCGGTTCAATCAGATTTTGTGAAGTCAAGCTCTTTTCATCGCAACGCTCATCAAAAAAGATGCGTTGATAACCTTCGGGGGCAGCGAGCTGGTGGGCACGCTCCAGCCACTCTGTTCCTCCCCCTGCCTTTGCACCTAAAACCAGAGCGTGAAGCAAAGTTCCATTTCGCCCAGCGGCTTCAGCGCTCTGTGCAATGCGTTCAGCCAAGCCAAAAGCCTCCGAGCGGCGCGCCGCGATCATCCAGCGCAGCCACGCCAGATGAATCACGTTTGTCCGATAGGTAACCGCAGAGTCTGCTGCAATCCCTGTAGAATTCAGCAAGCTTTCCGCCTCAGCCAATTTGCGTTGTGCCACGAGGAGATTGACCTGCTGTCCGACCCAGTCCAAGCGCGCCCAATTCGGACCGCCGCGTTCCAGGATCTCATAGGCTTCGCTCAAACAGCGTGCTGCCGCTTCCAGATCACCCTCTCCTTGACACAGACGAGCCATAGCAATCTTGCTGTAAATCAAAGACGATGGCTGATTGGACAAAGTCGCCAGTCGAATTGCATGCTCCAAAACCGCACGTGCCTTTTCGATTTGGTTCCATTCATAATACACCTGTCCTAGGACAGCATGGGCAGAACCGATCATCAGCGGAGCAATGCGGGAGATTTTTTCGGCGCGCTCGATCGCAAACTCAGCCATTTCCGCTAGACGACGTAACTTGCCTAGTTGAAGCCAAATCAGCGAAAGATGTGCCACAGCAACCACCGCCGTGACATGATCCTCAATCGTATGAGCAGCAACAATGGCTTCATGGAGTGCTTCAATTGCTTCATCATAGCGTCCCATCATGCGGCTGGCTACGCCAAACACTAGGGAGACAGAACCTCTCAGGCGGACAACTTCGGACGGCGCAATGGATTTGGCTTGTTCCGCCAACATCAACGCTTGCTCCACCTTGCCTTGTCCCTGAGAGACAAAAGACCCCAAGATGAGAACATCGGTTTGGAGCTCCCTAGTTTCGGTTTCGTCGGGCGGCAAATTTTCCACTGCCAATTGTGCTGCTGCTAGATAGTTGGCAGCTTGTAGGTACTCTCCGTGCAAGACCTTTCCCCATGCAATTCTGGTGTTGAGCTTCGGGCTAAAGTCGCGCGCTTCTTGCGGTAGAAGCTCTGCCCACTTCAAAAACGTCTGCGAGTAGCCTTGGGTGAGCAGTTGCCAGCTATGTTTTTCCAACAACCCAATCAATCGCCGCTGATCCCCCGCCGCCAAAGCATGTTCAATGCTGTAGATAGGCATTTCCCGATCCTCGAACCACTGACTGGCGCGACGGTGCAATTCAGACAACAACTGCGGCTGGCTTCGGCGCAATTGCGCTTGGAGCATTTCGGCAAATAAGTGATGGTAGCGATACCATCTGCCGACATCGTCCAACAAAATCAGGAATAGATTAGCCGCGAACAACGCTTCAAGGCGTTGATCGCTGTAAGAGCTGCCGGTAACGGCATCACAGAGATCGCCGCAGAGTTGGGCTAAGATCGAGGTTTGTAGCAAAAATTCCTGTATTTCAGGCGCTAGATGTTTGAGCACTTCCTCAGTCAAGTAGCTCAAGACAAAACGATGCTCACCGCTGAAAGAACGTACCAAGGTGGTCGGGTCATCAACTTCCTTGAGCAGCAATCCCGCTAATTGCAAGCCAGCTGCCCATCCCTCGGTGCGTTCGGTCAAGCTTTGGATGTCCTGCGGGGATAGTTCTAAGCCAATAACTTGATTGAAGAAATCTTGAGATTCATGGGTAGAAAAACACAAATCAGCAGCGCGAATTTCGCTCATCTGACCACGCACCCGCAACCGCCCCAAGGGGATGGGAGGATCTTCGCGGGTCAAAATCATCAAATGCAAGGCGGGAGGCTGATGAGCAAGGAGTTGACTCACAAACTCAAGGACTTCATCACTTTGAATAAAATGAAAATCGTCCAGCACGATCATTCGTCTGGCATTCCAGTTCAACATTTCATTGACCAAAGTGGTCACCACGATATCCGTGGGCGGCACCTCCCCCCCTTGAAGCACGGCAAATAACTCCGCACAGAATTCCAGCTCTAGCCGCTGAGCCGCGGCGATAAAGTACAGCACAAAACGGCGCAGATCATTGTCCCTTTCATCCAGCGATAACCAGCTTGCCGGTTGGTTGACTTGGGCTAGCCATGCGCTGACAAGAGTGCTCTTCCCGTAACCGGCTGGCGCTGAAACCAATGTCAGGGTGCACTCACTGCTTAGGCTTTGAGATAAGCGATCGAACAAGGACGGCCGCTGGATCCAACCTCTGGCAAGAATGGGCCGAGAGATTTTCGTGTGCAGTAACCCAATGGGCATGAGTTAATTATACTTGGCCGATCAACCCGCAAATCCACTATCGTTCCGCGGATGCAGAAGGATATCAATCAGCTAGAATCGCTGGCAAATGAATAAAACACCTGGGAGAAAAAATCGCTGAGATTTGCTCAGGCACTCTCGCGGATGATTAATTCAGTTTGAAAATGGTAATGGAATCTCTCCCCTTTTCCCGGTTGGCTGTCTGGAGTAGATTGAGGCTGGCTGGCAAGGAGCATTTTGAACGCCTGTTGTCCCAGTTTATATTTCTCAATCCGCACCGTTGTCAAGCGAGGAAACGTGTAGCGCGCCATATCAATATCATCAAATCCACACACAGCCAAATCTGATGGGATCTTAAGACCTAAATCTAGAGCAGCGCGCATGACGCCGATGGCAAGCAAGTCGTTGCCCGTGAAGATCGCAGTAGGTCGGTTGGCGGATTTCAGTAAATCGTAGGCGGCTTGGTAGCCATCTTCGGAGTGTTCCCCAGTGTAAATAACAGTAGAGACGATATCCGCTTCGTTTAGAGCGCGTTCGAACCCCACTTGGCGGCGCCAACGCCAATCGGTGTTCTGAGCAAGCAGCCGTTTGCCAGTGATACAAGCCAGATTGCGATGCCCTTTTTCAAGCAAATACCGCCCGACGTGGTACCCTCCACCTTCGGAGTCTACGGAGATATAGCGAATGCGTGAGATGATTTCTTCTTCAAGATCACCTTCTGGGTCAATGTAAACCGGGATGATGCTAAAGGTTTCTAGCATCTCAAGTTCTCTGGCAACGACTGGCAGAGTAATAAAGATAATCCCTTCAACCTGACGAGAGACCAGATTTTCCACGCAGGCGGTTTGTGCGTCGGCACTGCCATGGGTGTTGGCTAAGATTACAGTATAGCCGTAAGAGTCAGCTAGATCTTGAACGCCTTTGGCGACTTCGCTATAGTATACGTTAGAGATATCAAACACGATCATACCAATCGTGTTGCTGCGTCTTAAGCGTAAACTGCGGGCAATTGTATTTGGGCGGTAGCCTAATTCCTTAATAGCAGCAAGAACCCTCTGTCGCGTTTCTTCAGAGACTGGACGCGGACCATTGTTGATGACAAACGAAACAACCGCGGGAGAAACCCCTGCAAGACGCGCGACATCATTTCGAGTAACAGCCATAACGCTCCTTGCCGTTTAAGATAGGCTACCGTCCGCACAAAGGTATCCTTCGCTGTGCAGATGTATCTTAATCATTATACTCCTGAAAACGTTTCTGCTTTTTATTTAGCGCTGATCGGCCTTAAGCTTACTTCCAAGTGTTGTGTGCCATTTACGGCCTTCAAAGTGGCGGAGAAGTCAAATCCGTCCCCAATCGTTTGCATAACGAGCGGCTGCTGCATCATAATCAAACCATCTGGTCGCAATACGGCGCCATCGGGAAGGATTAGGTTAGAGAAAGATTTAATTTTATGCAGCAGGGTTGATGGAATGCGCACACCAAAAGATTTCAGGTCTAGGGCTTGCTGACTGGGCTGAGCAAGGCGAAAATTCACTTGATAAAGCACATCGGTTGAGATAGCATCGATGCGAGCATGTAAGTCGGGTAGATAAACTGGCAACGCTTCCAAATATTCTCCCCACGAATTCGGCCAGCAAGGAGCCACCCACAGGGATTGAGTCAATCGATTCAAACGCACACCACCCAATGCCCAAAACACGTACCACGAGGCGGGTATGCTAAAGTACCAGCGGCCCCACTGAGGTGACTCGTTATCTGTCTCCGCCCATTGTAAGGGAGTATCCCAAAGTGAGCCGTCAAGTTCATAGCGGCAACGATAGATTTTATGCACCGCTTCCCAGCCTGCTTCTGCCTGACCACTAGTAATCGCTAGGCTGGCAAAATAGCCCAGAACATAAGAAACCATCGATTGCGAATAATGGCCATCCGGGCTTACCTCATCTGCAGGAACACCTAGTACCAGATGCACATTACGACTGGCAATGGATGCAATAGCACGCTCTCGCCGTCTCAGGTCAATGAGGTGAGGCAGGTCAAGGATTTCAGCCCACATTTCTCCAGCCAGTTGACTAATATGACAGTTACGGCTAAGCGGTTCATGAGCATTCTCTGTTCCCTGCCAATTCAAATAATTTTTATCGCGCCAGCAAACGTAATACCCCATTTCTTCATCCCACAAGTCGGTCTCCATCGTCTGACTAGCTCGATGAAATTGCTCTTGTGCCCATTGGACAAATTGATCGTCGTGGCGTTCCTGCGCTAAAGAAATTGCAACGCTTAATGCTGCTAAATAAAGGCTAGCCACATAAGGAGAAGCTCCAAAATAAGGATATAACTCAGTGTCGTAGGTACAACTACCGGCGCCCCACAGATCTGCGATGCCATCATCATCTTGGTCAAGGCGGGCTTGGAAGCGTAAAGCTTCTTTTATCTGAGGATAGCGGCTTTCTAACCATTGACGATCGCCACTCCAACAAGCGTATTGATAACATTGGAGGGTGAAAAGGCTGGTAAGTTCCGGCCAATGCGAGCTGAGCCATTTGGCATCACCGGTGCGTCCTCCTTCTAGGTGATCCCATCCGACATCGTGCAGAATCGCTCCTTGGGTGTTAATAATCAGATCAAAGCAGCCTGTACGGGCGTTGAAATGGCGGCTAAAATGACGTGGATCATTCTCGTCGCCGATTTGATCACGCGCAAAAAGGCTGAGTTCAGTGCGGTTGAGATGCGGAAACAGGGCTGCCACGGCACCATTTCCCACACCGCGCTGATCGAGGGTTCCTAAACAGCCATTCATATCAGTAGGGCTTTCATTCATCGCATAGAGAAGTTGACGGGTATACCAGGCATTGGCATAGAATGGAGATAGATCGTTACACAAACCGTCAATCAAAATTTTTGGCAGGCTGGACTGGTCGAAATTGTTCTGCCAATGCAAAATTCGCTCTAAGATTTCCTTCCAATGGTTCACTCCATACGTTGCAACCTCCCACGAATCGCTGTACCAGCGTTGATAAGCATGCCCATAATCTGGACGGCTAGGCGTCACAGGGGGTGGTGGGGCGCTTGAGGGACGAACAAGGTGCGTCCAATCCGTTTCCGCAGCGAGCAGATGCGGCATATACCAAGCAAGTGAAAAAACTACCGTCAACGTTTCCTCTGGTTCTAAAGTGGCTTGCACCGCTAATGCCCCCGCTTCACCTTCACCTTGTCGATTCTCCAAGGCACCATTTTCAGCAAAACTTTGCCAAACATCATGACCGTAAGCTCGGCTATCCCAACCGGCGTACCAACTTACTTCTGCCTCAGGGTAATCACTCCATGCCAACACACTATAATCGCCTAAGACGCGTCTATCCGATTGACTAGCAGAATCATGATCGAACCATAATCCCATCACCCCGTTTTTTTGGCGAAAAACAGGAGCAGTACCATCGGGCTCGTTGATCGGGTGCCCAGCATAGCCTCCTATGCCGTTGAGATTCTGCCAAGATATAGCTAACGAAGCGGGCAGCGCTTGTCGGCTTGTATTGCGTAGTCGAAAGACAAACAGCGCCAATGGCAGGGAGGAATCATGATAATCCTGCGAATCGTCTGGAAGCATGAACGAACTAAAGGCGTTTAATTCTAATTGTATGGCTTTGAACGAAGGATACTGAACCACAGCTAAAGGGAACCGAGCTGTGTACTCAATCTTTTCTTCGGTAAGAGATTCAAAAGCCGGACGCCCATGTGCTTTCAATACACTAGCGCCATCCACTGGGTTAAAGACCGCCAGCCAAGCACCCGGCAATCCTTCAGGTGAAAACAGCCATTTGCGACGATAGGCATTTTCGAGCACTGAACCGCGAAATCCTTCGAGGATGCGTGGCATGGGAGGGGTCATGGCACGCCCATCAATGATAGGACAATCCCAATTGTTGTTAATCGTTACATTGGTGAAACGACCATCCCGACAGAACTCAATTTTTCCAGCCCCGATGCCTCCTAAAGGCAACCCACTTTCGTTGCGGCGGTGATGTAGTTGGTTTAAAGTCATGCAGTTTCTCCTTATTTTCCCGTGTAGGTAAATCCTTCGACGATCTTATCTTGAGCAAAAGTGAACAAAGTGATAATGGGCAAAATGGATAAAACAATGCCGGCTCCCCAGACAGGCCAGTTAGTGCCATAACGTCCCATGAACAACGCTGCCATACCCGCCGGCAAAGTAAACAACTCTTGTGTAGGCATCAACACTTGCACTAAGAAATACTCATTCCAAAAGCTAATGAAGGTAATAATTGCAACCACAGTTGCTCCAGGTCGAATGAGGGGCAGCAGGATATAAAAGACCAATTGCCATGTGGAACAGCCATCGATGATCGCAGCGTCTTCCATATCTGACATGATGGTGCGAAAGAAACCACGCATCATATATACGGCTAATCCCATACTCATGGCTGCATAGGTAAGAATTAATGCCCAGCGCGAATTTGCGAGACCGATAAATTGGATGAAGATGAATAATGGAATGATCACAACAAAGAGGGGAATCGTATCGCCAATCAAGAAAATCGTCAGCAACAGACGTTGTCCCTTGAAGTTCAGGCGCGCTAAGGCATAGCCAGCTAAGATGCTGGTAACTAATACAATCACAACTGCAATGATAGAAACAACAATGCTGTTCCTTAGGAAAAGGAGGATCCTGTCTTGATTGAGCAAGGTTATGTAGTTCTCGAATGATAAACTTTCAGGCAAACCGAAGGGAGAACGAGCAAATTCCTTTCTGTTTTTGAATGAAAGCATGACAATTAAATTAGAGGTCCAATCGTAGATAGAGATAGCAAACTAAGCAAAAAGTATTTGATAATTTGGTTGAACCAATGTGCGAAAGAGTTGGATTGTATCCGAATAGGCATGCTAATACTCCAATCGCTCTCTTGCCAAACGGATAGTCGGGACGATGACGATGGCAAAAACCAGCAGTAAGATAACTAGGCTTATGGCACTTGAATAACCGAATTGGTGTCCCTTGAAGGCAATCAAGTAGCTATAAAGTGCCATCATTTCGGTGCTGTTGAATGGACCTCCAAAGGTCATCAAAAACACGATTCCTACCTTATGCCCAAACGAACTACCGACAATGACAACAAAAGAAATAAAAATTGTCTCTCGTAATAAAGGAATCGTAATATATCGCAGGGTATGTAAGGGATTATTCGTCTCTAGGCGAACAGCGTCGAAGATTTCTTCTGGGATACGCGATAAGCCAGCCAAAAATAAGACGACGTGAAAACCCAACGAAGACCAAAAAATCACAAAGATAACGCTCATCAAAGCCAGATTCCTATCCCCTAACCAAGCAATTCCCCATCTCTCGAAACCAAAAAATTGGGGGATATTGTTGATAAAGCCTCGATACGGCTCATAAAGCAGTGTCCAAACGAGGGCAATCGTTGCCACTGACAAGATCTGAGGCAAAAAAATTGCATTGCGAAAGAAATTCATTCCCACCTGACGCTTTGAGAGCAGTACAGCAACGAAGATCGAAATTGGCAAAAGCAGAAATAGAGACAGACCAAGAATAATAAAATTAACGCGTAGGGAGTTCCAAAAACGAGCATCGCCGAACAAGCGAGCATAGTTTTCCAAAGCGACAAACGTCATTTGGCTGGATATCCCATCCCACTTAAAAAGAGAAATCCACAAACCCATGAGTGCCGGACCGATATAGAAAACAACGAAGAGGGTTAGAGCGGGCAAGGATAACAACCAGCCCTGCAATTCAGGAGGCATTTTTTTCTTTCGGATGGATGGTTTTATAGCGGCAGGCATCTATCTCTTAGGTGAATCTGGCAAATTCCATTCTGTTTTTCGATAGGGACATAGTATCCTATGCCCCTATCGATCAGTCGAATTTTTCGTTTACCTCTGTTCAGCCGCAGCTTGAACAAGTTGAGCAAATTGTTCGGGAGTGATCTCGCGGGCGAACAATGCTTGAATGTTGTTCAAAATGGCTTCTGAGATTTGGGCAGGAAGATCAATATCCCACCAAGGCATGAAATGGGGTGCTTTCGAAGCTTCAGCCACCATCAGTTTGATGACTTCGTCATCAGCGTATTCGGTAACACCTTTGATAACCGAGACATTCTTGGTTTCGTTCATGAACGAAATGGCATTTTCCCTTTCAGCAAAACCGTTTAGGAACTTGGCCGCTGCTTCGGGATGCCTACTGTTGGCAGTGATCCATAGAGCATCTACGCCAGCCATGATATCATTCTGGCTAGACGGATTGCCATCCTTGAAGCTCGGGAAATTGAAGATTCCAAACTCGAAGTCCTCGGGCGCTTCATCGACAATATACCCCATCATCCAAGGACCTTGATAAATCATGGCACCTATTCCTTGGGTGAATAAAGAGTATTTATCCCCACCACCGATACCGTTATAGCCAATTGGTAGGTAACCGCGCGCGTCCAACTCCTGCACTAACTCGCCGGCTTTTATGAAGCCAGGGCTGGTGAAGGTGACGCCATCTTTTCCATCTCGCGCTGCAAAAAGCTCTTCGTTGCCCCCATAGCGATTCTGGAAGGACTGATACCAAAACATTCCAGGCCATTGATCGGCATTACCTAAGGCAATTGGAACAAAGCCAGCAGCTTTGAGTGCGTCACAGGCGGCTAAGAATTCTTCCCAAGTGGGTTGCATTGGGTTGCTCCAAGATTGTACGTCAACGCCCGCTTCAGCAAACATTTGCTTATTATAGTAGATGAAGCTCGGTGCCAAATAAAGGGGCATACAAACCACTTGACCTTCGTAAGAGCAGATTTCCAGCGCCGATTCGCTGAACTTGTCAACATCGAGCAGATCATCTAAGGGTAACATCTTACCTTCAGCAAAGTACTTAAAGGCATCCGGTCCCGCCATTTGGTAAATGATATCCGCAGTCGTTCCAGAAGCCAAAGCAGCGGTAATCTTGGTCTTATAAGGTTCGGTTTCGAAAATCTCAAGAGTCACTTTAATATCGGGGTTGGCTTCATTGAAGCGCTTAACATAATTTTCCCACCACACAGTATAAGGCTCAGATTGAGGAATATCCCACATGGTGATCTGGACAACCTCGGAAGGGGCAGGAACAGCAGGCGACTCTATTGCTACACTCGGTTGTTCCGCTTGGGTTTCAGGCTCTTGAACGGCGGGAACTTGAGTAGCTACGGGTGCAGATGGCTGGCAAGCTGCTAAAAACACAGCAATCACCATAACCACACTGACAACAATCCAAAACTTAGATGGTCTCATAATACTCCTCCAGATGGTTAATTGTTAAAACGGATAAAGATTGAACGACAGAAAAGGGGAGAAGATGATGATGGGTATTTTGTTGCCTCCTTTCTTGTAACTCGAGTTTAGCTAAACTTGATGGGTGCCGATTTGTCAATCCAGTCGATTTTTTATAACAGATCAGGCCTATCGACTGCTGACTATCCCCAGCCTATGCAGAGTTGTGTGCAAATCTGCATTTCAGACCGGAAGAGCGTGAAGTTCAATTGGTAAAGTACTAGTATTTAAACTGACGAAAAGTCAAGCAGATCGCTTTTAGTTAGTTCGAGTTGAAAGAAAGAAGCCAACCAGATCAAAAACCAGCCATTAGACGAGCTCTGAGAGAATTAACACGTATTGTCTACACGTGTTAATTATATATGATCTTCATCGAGATGTCAAGAAGATATTAATCCGGGGACTTGGCAAGTTGAACATGGCACGCAATGAGAGGTATATAACTCGGATTGTCCATGCTAAACGACAGGAAATGCTCAATTTATCTGAGCAAGTAAGCCTGAAAACTTTGCAATTAATCTCAAACGAGATGGGAAAAGTCAAAAAAGAAGGAAAGCCCCTGCAATTGCAGGGGTAAAATAAAGGGAGAAGCGGCAAAGGGAAGCAACCATCATCAGGGTCTTCTAAAGTGTAATCGGTTGTGTGTTACACTTGCCCTAGGAGATGAAAAAGTGACGATCCAGAGTAGCGTTCAAATCGGTGAAGTGATTCGTCATGCCGTTGTATTTAATATTAAGAACTGGTCGGGGAGCAAAATGAATACTGAATCTTTATTCCAGTCCGTCCAAGATCTGTTTGCTGTCTTAGAAAATAGAAAGATTGATTTTGTTCTGGTGGGGGGAATTGCCCTCCTTTACTATGTAGAAGGAAGAAATACTCAAGATTTAGACTTGCTGATGACAGTTTCCTCATTGAAAAAGCTGCCCGAATTGAAAATTAGCCATCAAGATAGGTACTTTGCACGTGCAAGCTATGGTGAGTTACAAATTGACGTTTTACTAACCCAAAATCCCCTCTTTAAAAAAGTTCATCAAGAGCATTCAAAGGTTCACAAATTTCTCGATAGAAACATTCCCCTAGCGACTGTTGAAGGATTACTACTGCTAAAGTTATATGCACTGCCTTCTCTATACCGACAAGGTAATTTTGCTAAAGTCAGTATCCACGAAAATGACATCGCCACTTTGATTCATTCCTATCAACCTGACATGACTGCATTGCTCGATGTGATTTCAAAGTATGTAAGCGAAACAGATTTTGAAGAAATCAAAGGGGTTGTTTCCGATATTCAAAAACGTATCCAGCGTTTTAAGGATAAGTCTGGCTAAACAGGGTAAGTGGTAAGAAGTTCCCAGCGAAGGGGCTTCGTTTTGGCGGTATGGGAAAGGTTTACAATTAGGCTTGTGTTCTGCGAAGGAGCTTGGTCCATCCGCACTGCCCCATTTTGATGCATTAGAATTCAATAATCAAGTTCAGGAATCGGTCGACTTCATGCTATAATCCGCGCTAACATGAACTTTCTGGTCACCGGGGCGGCAGGCTTTCTTGGATCAGCATTAGCCAACCAATTGGCGCGCGAAGGACACGAGGTGCGCGGGCTGGACGATCTCTCCACAGGGGATCCAGCTTCGCTCTCCCCAGATGTCCACTTTACGCGCGGCGATGTGAACGATCGCCCTACCTTATGGACACTGTTGCAGGATGTCGATTGTGTTTATCACCTGGCGGCGCGAGTCTCCGTTCAAGAATCAGTCCTCTATCCTCGCGAATACAATGCGGTCAATGTCGGCGGCACGGTCAGCTTGATGGAAGCGATGCGCGATGTCGGAGTGCGCCGCGTCGTCCTCGTATCCTCGGGCGCAGTCTATGGCGACCAGCAAGTTCAACCGCTTCATGAGGAGATCAAGCCCAGACCTCGTTCTCCCTACGCAGTTTCGAAACTGGCAGCAGAATACTATGTACGCACCATTGGCGACCTCTGGGGAATTGAGACCGTTTGTTTGCGAGTCTTCAATGCATACGGTCCAGGTCAGCGCCTGCCCGCTTCTCATCCTCCTGTCATCCCCTACTTCTTACGCCAAGCGGTGCGCAATGGCACCATTGTCATCCACGGTGCCGGGGAGCAGACCCGCGACTACATTTACGTTGATGATGTCGTACGGGCATTGATCGCTGCCTCAACCGCTCCAAACATCAACCATCAGGTCATTAACATCGGCAGCGGAAAAGAAACCAGCGTGCGAGAACTCGCCCGTCTGGTCATCAAACTGACCAATTCAGACGCCGAAATCATCTATAATTCGCGCACCGATCCGGGTGCCTCGCGCATGTGCGCCGACATTCATCAGGCTAAGGAAAAATTGACCTTCCAACCGCGTGTCTCACTCGAAGAAGGTTTAAGACTAACTCTCGAAAAAAATCCTCTCTTCCGCAAAGAAACAGTGCGCGTCAGCTACTAATTCCCTGCGCATGAGCGACTTCTGCCCACTCCCCCGAGCGTTCTTTGATCGCCCTACGTTGTTGGTTGCCGAGCAATTGATGGGTATGCGCTTGGTGCGGATCGATAACGGTCAACGCCTGAGCGGCATCATCCTCGAGACAGAAGCCTATATCGGGGAAGAAGATCAAGGGTGTCATGCTCGCGCCGGACTCACCCCTAGAACTAAAGTGATGTATGGGCCGCCAGGACATGCTTACGTGTACTTTACCTACGGAATGCATTGGTTGCTCAATTTCGTCACCGAGCGCGAAGGGTTTCCAGCGGCGGTTCTAATTCGTGCCGTTCGATTAGAAGAAGGGCACGATATAGTGGCTCAACGGCGCAACGGTCAGCCACCTCACTTGTGGACGAACGGGCCGGCGAAGCTTTGTCAAGCGTTCAACATCGATGGAAGCTGGAACGGATATGATCTCTGCCAGCCCAACGCCTTACTCTACGTCGAAAGCCGATCCGATGGAGAGCCGATTTTGACGTTGAGCGTGACTACAACAGCGCGGGTGGGGTTATATACAGTACAGGAACCCTGGCGGAGCATACCATGGCGGTTTCTCGGATCGCCTGCCCCTGCCTCACGTGCGCCAGAGACTTCCTAAAGGACAACGAATCAGGAGGAAGCGATGGGTCTATTAGATGGAAAAGTAGCCCTGATTTTTGGGGTTGCCAATGATCGGTCAATTGCCTGGGGAATCACGCAGGCTTTTGCCCGCGAAGGAGCACAAATCGGCCTCAGCTACGCCGGCGAAGCACTGGAACGCCGAGTTCGGCCGTTAGCCGAGCAGGTCAGATGCACTTTCGTTGAACCTTGCGACGTCGCCTCGGATGAGCAAATTGAAAACACCGCCCAGAAAGCAGCCGAGCATTTTGGCAAGATCGATATCCTTGTCCATGCCATTGCCTTCGCCAACCGCGACGAATTATCTGGCCCGTACTACAATACTTCGCGCGCCGGTTTTCATTTGGCAATGGATATCAGTGTCTATTCTTTCACCGCCTTGGCAAGAGCCTTCCAACCCTTTATCCCCGCCAACGGTTCCTTACTGACCCTCACCTATTATGGTGCGGAAAAAGTTGCTCCGCACTACAACGTAATGGGAGTGGCAAAAGCTGCCCTAGAAGCTTCGGTGCGATACTTAGCCTATGATTTCGGGCGCCAGCAGGTGCGAGTCAATGCAATCTCGGCAGGGCCTATCCGCACCCTCGCTGCAGCGGGTGTTTCGGGTTTCAAAGATATGTACAAAAGATACGCTGAGATTGCTCCATTGCACGCCAATGTAACCATCGAAGATGTTGGCAATGCTGCTGTCTTCCTGTGCTCAGATTTAGCTTCCAAAACAACTGGTGAAGTCCTCTTCGTCGATTCGGGGTACAATATTCTTGGAATTCCCGAGTCGATCGAGTAAGAGCCTACATGTTTCGTAAACGAGAAGAACCCTCCCTAGCTGCCCTGCAACCCCAAGCTCCAGTTGAGCGAATCAGCTCGGTGCTGGGCAGTGGGATTAGCTGGAAAGGTTCGCTGAGCGGCAGTGGGGGGTTGCGCATTGAAGGCGCTTTCGATGGGGATATTGCCCTGCGAGGCATGGTCGTTGTCGGAGAAAGTGGACGCGTGACCTGCAACCAACTGCGTGCCAATACGGTGATCATCGCCGGCATGGTAAAAGGAAATATTACCGCTGAAAAAGTTGAAATCCGCAGCACCGGGCGGGTTTGGGGAGATGTTGTCACCGCAGCGTTTGCCACCGAAGAAGGAGCTTTTTTGCGCGGCCAGATTCGCATGGAAGAGACGGTGGACCTCGGTCTGGACTCCATCCCCGATTCAACCCGCATTGCCGAGGAAAATCTCCCTCAGACCTCCCCAGAGGTGAATCCATAATCCCAGAAACACAATTGGAGTCGTAAGCAAGGTTAAAGGTTGCGGGAAAGCGAAAGAAAAGAGGCCAGCATGACCAAAATACTGATTGTCGATGATGAACCCTTGATTGTTGAATCGCTCATCTATTCTCTCGAGCGTGAAGGCTTTGAAGTCAAAGGTGTTGGGGATGGTTCAGTCGTTCTCGACACCGTTCAAGAATATCAACCCGACCTGATCGTATTGGATATCCTCTTGCCGGGTTTGAACGGCATTGAAGTGTGCAAGCGTCTGCGCGCCGAAAGCACGATCCCCATCATCATGCTTACCGCGCGCGGCGATGAGTTAGACCGCGTTCTCGGTTTGGAGGTCGGCGCCGACGATTATTTGCCAAAACCATTTTCATTTCGCGAGCTGTTAGCTCGCATCCGTGCCCTGCTACGCCGGGTTGAGATGGATCGTTATTATCCCCCCCTCACTGAGGTCTCGATTGGTGATTTGCACTTAGATCTTACTGCTCGCCGTTTGACAAAAAGAAACCAAGAAGTCTTACTATCAGCGCGAGAATATGACTTGTTGTCTTTCCTCATGCGCAATGCCGGCCGCGCAATGAGCCGTGAGACAATCTTGGCTCAAGTCTGGGGAGAAGAGTGGATTGGAGACGAACGCACCTTGGATGTTCACATCCGCTGGATTCGCCTCAAGATCGAAGAGGATCCCGCTTCGCCACTGTATATCCAAACCGTGCGCGGTTATGGTTATCGCTTCATCGGAGCTGAGGAAGTTGGATGAATCGCCTTATCCCTCGCTCGCTGAGCAACCGATGGGCATGGCTCATCGTCCTCGTTGGCATCTTGACAACCTTCCTTAGCCTGGGGTTAGAACGCCTTTGGGCGATTCTCTTGCAAACCGATCCGCTTCAAGACGCCCGTTTCTGGCTCGTCCTGATGGGGGGTATCGGCATTCTTTTGGCTTTATCCATCTCAGTTTCCCGACTGTGGTTAAAACCCCTGCACAAACTCCCTAACCAAGCTTCGCAAATCTGCAACGGCAGCAATCCCTATTTAGAGTCCTCTATCGAAGAAGTCAACGCCATCCTGCAAGCTTTTCTCGCCCAACGCCAGCGAAATGAGACAGAGTTAACCGAATTGCGCAGTTTTGTAGCCAACGCCAGCCATGAGTTGCGCACCCCTCTAACCACGCTCAAATTGCGCGTTGAAGCCCTGCGCGATGGCGCAATGGATGAACCACCTATGGCAAAAAAATTCCTTTCCGAAATGGAAAGCGAGATCGATCATCTGAGCAGATTGGTCAACGACCTTTTAGACCTCTCTCGGATCGAAGCCATGAAGGATGGCATTTCGCGCAGAGAAGTCGATTTCGTCAGGATCGTATCAGAGGTTTGTGAAGCCTTTAAGGTTCGTGCTCAACGATCCAATATCAACTTGCTGACTGAAGTCGAAAACGACATCCCACCGTTTATGGGCGTCGAGGAGCAACTGCGCCGCTTGATCTATAATCTCCTTGATAACGCCATCAAATACACTCCCAATGGTGGGTGGGTAAAGGTGCGTTTGTATCAGCAGATTCCCGCTCGAAAACTGATCTTGGAAGTCGAAGATAACGGCTTTGGCATTCCATCTCATTACTTACCCCACATTTTCGAACGCTTCTACCGCGCCGAAGCAACCCGCCCGCGCTACGGCATCTCGCGCGGCAGCGGACTGGGATTGGCTATCGTCAAAGCCATTGTCGATGCACATGGCGGCAAAATAACCGCCGAAAGCGAGGTAGGCAAAGGCAGCCTCTTTCGAGTTGAGCTCCCCTTTTGCGTCTAAGAATGGGCGTTGCGCCTTTTAAGTGGGCTATCCCGACTGCTTCACCTTCCCAACCAGTTCGGTGCTCTCTTCTCTAGGAATGCTTTCATCCCTTCTTTTTGATCTTGGCTGGCAAACAGGAAATAAAACATCCGCCGTTCGTGAAGTAAACCTTGGCTCAGGAAAGACTCTTCCGCATAGTTTATGGCTTCCTTCGCCAATCGCACCGCTAATGGAGCACGCTGAGCAATTTCCGCGGCTAATTTGATCGCCGTGGGTAAAACTTCGTCGGTAGGCACAACGCGATTGATCAAACCATATTGCAGCGCCTCCTGGGCGGTTAGCGTGCGGTTGTTGAGAATCATCTCCATTGCTAGGGCTTTACCCACTGCGCGGGTCAATCGCTGAGTTCCTCCAGCTCCGGGTATCACTCCAATCGTGATCTCAGGCTGTCCAAAGCGCGCCGTCTCGGAGGCGATGATCATATCACAAGACATCGCCAGCTCACATCCTCCCCCCAAGCACCAACCGCTCACGGCAGCGATCACCGGCTTGACAAGACGGCGAATGCGGTCAAATTGTCCCACCATATCCCGTTGAAACATCTCCAAAGCCGTGGCATCTGCCATTTCCTTGATGTCAGCGCCAGCAGCAAACGCCCGTTCATTCCCCGTTACCACCATAGCACCCACCTCGGCGTCTTGATCAAATGCTTGCAGGGCATCCATCAATTCGCGCAATAAGGTGTGGTTTAACGCATTCAGGGCTTCGGGGCGATTTAATTGCACCACCCCAACTTTGTCCTCTTTTTGACATACAATGGTCTGATACTCGCTCATCGCACTCCTCCTCACTTGTTAATAGTTATTTCATTCGGTGAGATTGATCGATTTGGTTTACCGCTCTCACCTGGTTGATCATGGTTTCCATCATCCAATGGCGTTAAGTTAATTGTACCCGTATCGTGTCTTCCTCATTGACAAATTTTGACAATCAGCAAATCTTATGATACACTCCCGCCCAACATGTTACCCATCTATGATCTATCGACCGCTCAACAAAAGCTCTTACGCCGCACGCCGCCAGATCAACAGGAGATTCCCGGCGAAATCCTCGATAACATCCAACGTTTATTTGGGGAACGTCTAACGCCGTCCCAAGCCGTCCAACGCATCCTAGAAGAGGTGCGTCACCAAGGGGATGACGCCGTGCGCAGGTGGACAGAACGTCTGGACGGAGTATGGCTACAAGATATCCGTATCCCCGATCACGCTATCCAAGAAGCATTCCACAGCTTACCGGAAAAAACCCTTCAAGCTTTGAGCCAAGCTGCCCGCCGCATTGAAGAGTTTCACCGCCGCCAACCGCTCCATTCCTGGCTGATGCAGGGTAAAGAAGGGACATTGGGACAGTTGATTCGCCCAATCGAGCGCCTAGGCGTTTATGTCCCCGGCGGTAGCGCTCCTTTACCTTCAACGGTTCTGATGACTGTCATTCCCGCCCGAGTTGCTGGGGTAACTGAAATTGTCATCGTCACGCCACATTCTCGCAGTGGCAAAGGCATCCCTCCCATCATCCTTGCCGCTGCTGCACTCGCCGGCGTCAATGAGGTGTACATGGTAGGCGGCGCTCAGGCGATTGCCGCGCTCGCTTATGGAACAGAAAGTATCCCACGGGTAGATAAAATTGTCGGGCCTGGCAATTTGTTTGTCACCCTTGCCAAACAACAAGTCTATGGCACGGTTGGCATCGACGGTTTAGCCGGACCGACGGAAACGATGATTATCGCTGACCAGACCGCCAACGTCGAATGGCTGGCTGCCGATCTGCTTGCGCAAGCCGAACACGATCCCCTCGCTTCGGCGATCTTGCTTACCCCCTCCCTTCAAGTAGCCCAAGCAGGTTGCCTTGCAAATGGAAGGTAGTGAACCTTTCCCTGCTTTATCCAGACAGCGGATTCTAAGTATTTCACTAACCCATAACAGTGGGATCGTCTTAACCGACGACCTCGCCCAAGCTATTGAAGTCGCCAACCAATTTGCACCCGAGCATTTGGCGCTGGCGGTAGCCAATCCCTGGCAATGGATCGAGAGAGTCCGCTCAGCCGGCGCGGTTTTTGTCGGCGAACACTCATACGAGGTGCTAGGGGACTACGTCGCCGGGCCAAGCCATGTCTTACCAACCGGCGGCAGTGCTCGCTTTGCATCTTCTCTAAATTGCCTCGATTTTGTGCGCGTCATCGGCTTGGTCGCCCTCGATGCGGAAACCAGCCGTAAACTCTCGCCAGTGGCAGCCGAAATAGCCTACTGTGAAGGGCTTGATGCGCATGCCCAAGCTGCCCTGCGGCGTCAGAGCTGAAGATTTCCTTCCCCTCTCATGGCTTTGCGCTGTGCAGCTCGTTAGCGATTTTGTCCAACAATTGCGCTAACGATGGCACTTGATCGATCGTAAAATACCAGGCGACCAACTGACGACTAGCATCACTGACTGCCCAGCGCACCGTATTCCATGAACCCCACATTGGCTCGTTGGTTGCAAACGGTAAATAACCGAGGGTAACTCGATAAGCTGGCGCTAAGCGCAAGTCATTGTGCAATTCCTCGCTCACTTCCTTGTGCAGAGGCAATCCCAAAGTCTCTGTTGCCAGCCGCAATTGGTTTTCCTTCTGCAGCATCCAGCGGACAAACAACCAAGCTGCCAGTTGTTCCCTTGCAGAGGATTGGAGTAGAACAAAATCCGTTCCATAGAGAACAACCGAGCCGTTTCCATTCGGGGTGGGAAAAGGCAAAACCGTCCACTGATCGTTGTTCCCTACGATTTCAAAGGCAGGCGGCAATGAAGCAAATTGCGCGCTGGAGATGGGCACAAATAACGCCCGCCTTTGGACAAACACTTCGAGGGGGTCAAGGTCTCCTGCCCCAAGCGTACATCCTTGATCATAAAGTTTGCGTAGATAGCTCAACGCGTCCTGAATTGGCGGCGAATTAAAGTGATAACCATTCTTTTCTTCAGCTTGAATTTTAGCCTCAAACGCAATCAACCAAGCGAGGATGGTTGGGTAATCATGGGTAAAGAGATAACCCTTAGCGCTCTCAGCACCGCTTTGAGATTGTTCAGCTTGCACGGAACAAGCTTGTTGTTGAAATTCTTCAAGTGTCTTTGGCGCAGCAGTGAAACCCAACTCTCTCGCCCAAGAAGCATTGTATAGGAGCACTTGAGCCACCCGCCGCGCTGGAATCCCCCATCGTTGACCATCCACTACACTCGCCGTCCACAAATTTGGCTCAAAACGATCCTGTTCTGAGGGCAGAATGCCCCAACGGCTGTCATCCACGTACAGAGACCAATCAACCAGAATTGAACGCCCTCGATTCCAACCCAGCGCCTGATACAAAGGCGCGATGACCAACTGCGGAAGATCTCCCTGTTCCAGAGTATCCTCCATTCGCTCATCAAGGACATCAACACCGCCCACCGCCTCACTCCTAACCAGAATGCCGTAAGGGTTCTGGCGGGAAAATTCGTCCGCCAATTGCTCGATCAATGCTCCAATCTCACCCGAATAAGGATGCCAAAAGCGGATCGAGACACCTTGAAGCTGCTCATCATTTATCTGAATCGCGCTGGTCGGAGAAGGAGTCAGGGTAGCTGGGGGAAGGCGAGAAGGGACTGGCGAAGGAGAAAGCGTTGCCGTTGGCGTTGCCTCAGGCAAATGCAAAGGCGTACAGCTAAACAAGAAACTGATAATAAACAAACAGGCGAACCATTTCCAAGTAGATAAGTGTTGAAGGTAATCGCAAGCCCTCATCTGGTTTCCAACGTAACAAAGATTGCGTCCTAGTTTACCATAAACCCCCACTGCGAACGTGCTATCGGGCCGTGGAAGAAAGAATGCTACCGCTGAATGTGAAGTTACAAAGAAACCCGTTGTGCTCTTGCTATCAGTCGTCTAATAGCTATTACTGCAAATCATCTATTCTTGGGCTTACCGCTATCTAAATGGATAATGTCTACAATCTTGTTTGTTAAACAATTTTGATATTATTACCTGCCTACAACTGGTGAACAATATCTTTACTGTTTTCATAAAGGTTCAAGAAGCTGAGGTAATGGCGTTGGTATATCTCTTGGTTAGCTTGATTTGGTATAACAGTATATTTTGTTCTAACCCACAATGACAAATCTGACATTTTTAGCGTCCCTATTGCCAAGCCAGCAAGAAACGCATTACCATAACTTGCGCCAATGGTTTGTTCTGGAACAATTTGTTCCATTGCTGTTGCGTCTGAAACAATCTGCAGCCAAGTTTTGCTTTGAGTACCCCCTCCAACCGCAACGACTCGATTTACTTTTGCATTAATTGATTGAAAAGTTTCCAAATTATGTCGAATGCCATAAGCTACTCCTTCCAAAATTGCTCGATATACATGCGCGCGAGTGTGAGACAATGTCAGACCTGCAATAACCCCTTTCGCTTTCGGGTCATTAATCGGCGTCCGCTCACCACTGAAGTAGGGGAGCAAAATCACCCCACCAGCCCCGGGTTCTACCATTTCCGCTTCAGAGAACAGTATTGCATATGCATTCTCTTCGGGTAACTCGCGGGCAAATTCATCCCGAAACCAACGAGTTAGCGATCCAGTTGTAGCCATCCCCGCTGCTAAACAATATTGGCTAGGGAAAGCTCCCGCCACCGACCACATTCGCTTGTCGAATATTTGCTCGCTCAAAACCAATATAAAGAACGTTGTGCTCCCGTACATAATCATTAGATCGCCTGGATTAACAACCCCAACGCTAACCGCTTCACTAAGAGCATCCACAGCACCTACAGCCACTGGAGTGCCGGGCTTTAATCCAGTAGCTTGTGCGCCTAATTTGTTGACTAACCCAGCCAATTCATGACTCCACTTCAAAATAGGAAGCTTGTTAATTTCAACAATTTCTGCGGAAAAGCGATCAGACCATTCAAGATTACGAATGTCTATTAGGGGCATAAAATGGCTAGCAGTATGACGATCAATGACTCTCTCACCTGTAAGTTTATAAACCAAATAACTGCTTGCTGTCGTTATGTGGTCGACTTTCTTCCACAAATCTGGCTCATTGTTTTTCATCCAAAGGATCTTTGGCCCGACTGATTGGCTGGTCAGTGCCATACCACAAAAATTATAGAGCTCTTTTTCATTGTATTTACTATTTAGATAGTCGATTTCAAAAGCGGCTCGAGTATCGACACCATATAGAATGCCCGGCCGCAGTGGCTTTCCAGATGCATCTAATGGCAACATACATGGCCCGATAGCGCTTAGTGCCATAGCAGCGACGTCCTCTCCTGTATAAGGCGAGCCATCCAGAATTTTTCGACACAATTTGATTACATCGCCCCACCAAACAGAATCCGCATCCTGTTGCGCCCACCCTGGCTGGGGAATATCAATCGTATGCTCTACGGTTTCAGTCCTAATGACTTTACCATCTGGTTCCACCAATACTGCTTTACTACTGTAAGTTCCTACGTCAATTCCAAGTAATAGTTCAGCCATATCATCCTACCTTTACATCACCGCATAAATGTACCTTAATTCCCAACTCTGTAAACATAGCTGCCTTAGCGGACAATGCCAAGTCAGCAATCTCTGCGTCGGGTGCATAAGCGACCTGAATGTGGTTAGCTTTATGACGAGCCATCATCTGGTCTCGATTCACCCCGTGTAATACAGCATGCATCATTGGCCATTGCTGTGTCGTAGCCAACCAAAGGTCTTGAATTTCCCTGTCTGGTAATGCAATCACTGTCCCTCGACCGATATCCGCATGCAGTTCCCCATCCATAATAAATACCCTACTCCAGACGATTTCGCCAGGTTTACTAACACCCTTTAGAGTTCCGCCGCCTAAAGGAAAATACATTGGTGGTTGACGCTCGCTTACTGCACCAGCATACCCACCTACTAGATGAGAAGCCGGTACAGCTCCTGAAATTTCAAGTATCCAAACAAAATGGTCTGTTCCGTTTATTTCGAAGGTCTTTCCCCAACGAAGATCATGCAATGTTGTAGCTGGATCAAGACCCATTGCCCTCCAGACCCGATTCGTTACTAGTGCATCTACGGCAGCACCTTCATCAACCTCATTAAAATGTGGCAGAGCTTGATTAGGATAAAGTTCTTTTCCACTCAACTTATCAAATACTGGAGGACGTTCTACATTATTGAGTAACCCTTCTGCCAAATCAGAAGCAACTGTCATATCTTTGAGGCCTTGCTGATATTGAATTCCGATCGCATCGCACTTAAAAAAGTGGGCAATGCGCATTGCTGCAATATACATCTTTAGTTGCTCATAAATCTGAGCATCGGTTAAGTCCGTCTTCTCATCTCGACCGGTAATAAAACGCATACCTTTATTCTCCAGCCAGAGACGAGCTGCTTTTGCTTCATCTTCTTCAACCTCGCGCATACCTGCTAACAACCCGGATTGACTAAGACGTTCTTTATATATTCCACAAGCATTCAGTAGCTCGTCATCAATGATCGCATTGTACATACCCATACAACCCTCATCAAAAATCCCAATGATTGCTTTATTAAATTTCAAATGTTTTGCAAGGGCTCTACCAAGTTCCAATTCTCTTTTGGGAAGTTTAGACACGTCTAAATCTCTAACGTGGCTTATATCATGTTTAATTATCCCTTCAGTTAGCCATTGACGAACGTGATTGATAAAAAAAGTATCAGTAAAGTCCTCCGACCAGATTGTGCTGTATGAAACGCCCATTTTTGTTAGGCAAGCATTTAAGTTAAGCATACCTACCAAACCTGGCCATTGACCACTCCAATTGGCAATTGTAAGAATTGGGCCTTTATGATCACGCAAGCCAGCTAAAACATGATAACTATACTGCCAAACAGCTACAGCAACTACCACAGGAGCTTCTGGAGGAATGGTCTGAAATACATCAATCCCCATGCGTTGATTCCAAATAAAACCATGCTGTAGTTGTGGATCATAGGAATGAGCACGAATGACACGGTATCCTTCACGAGAAAACGCTGCCGTTATTTTCTGTTCCATATCTCTTTGAGCTGGCCAACAAACCTGATTTGCGGATAAACGCAAGTCTCCACTTGCAACAAGATAAATTGTGTTAGGTTGCGCAATGGCAGGTTCAGGAATTTTAGGAATTTGGTACTTTAGCATAAATTTATCCTTTCCATTATTTACTTCGAGGTTCAAAAAAGCTTGTTCTATTTCTAGCTCATCTTTTTTCAATGAGTTAAATTACTTCTAAGTAATCCCGATCTGGTAATTTAGGAAAGGGATTTGTGGGTAAGGTTTGATACCAGTAGGCTACGGAGGCAATATCATCTTGGAGAGGTAGATAACGTTCATACCGTCGCCAACCTAACGCCTGAACGGTCACCTTGATTTCTTTCTTAAACCGAATTGGGTCTAATAGATGCCAGCGGTACATCCCAAAACGCATCTGGGATAAGAAAGCTCCATCTGGCTTAAAAATCTGATGCAGGCCAGAGTATGGTGTGCAAAACTGAACATATTGTCCCGTTTCTTTATTTTCGAAATTGTATGAGCCACAAAAATAATCCTCTGTGCCAGTTCCACAGATCGTGGGGAAATCCCTATCATCGTCTAGATAAAATTTCACTTCACCTTCACCCCACCAACCGCAATTGTGAACTCCCCAAGCCAGATAGGTACCCACATAGTGCCCTTGACCTCGGACTCCATCTAAGATAGTGTAAACTTGTTTATAAGGTAGCGGATTAACCCGGCGGAATTGAGCATGAAAGTATCCTATTTTTTCGGGCACATCCGTGAGGCTGTAATCAATCTGGTAATACAATACCATCGACTCTTCTGCAAGGTTAGTCATGGTTATTCTACAACGTTTCCGAAAAGGCATCTGCCAGTATGAGTTGAATGCACTTCCCGGATTTACACATACAGCTAAAGATACCAAATGAGCATAAACCGTCCATCCATTAGCAAAGAAATCACCTACCGGACATTCAACAGATGGCACTTCTTGATCATCCCAATATATTCGCAGGATGCTGAAGCGCCAGTTACCCGTGGGGGTCAACCATATATGATTGATTATTCCTGGGCCCTGAATATCCGCCATAACGAATGTCTCAGCAGGGTTGATTACAACATAAGGAGAAATTTTCCATCCAA
>FWPU01003776.1_pt1 | contig 37103 bp, 31 predicted proteins | sample 2228361 | NCBI WGS metagenome assembly FWPU01 (sample SAMEA103939777, study PRJEB20133) | metagenome
GTGGACGTGGACGTGATCGAAAACGAAGACCTCCCGTCGTCTGCGCCCACGCCTATGCCCACGCCCACGCCCACGGTGGGGAAGGTCCACGAAGGGACCGTGCGTAGTCGCCGGATCATGCACGGGCCCGTGGCCCCATTCGTGGTCGTGGGCGTGGGCGAAGTCCGGGTCCCGCGACCAGGGCTCCGACCGTCACTTTCGGTGTCACTTTCGACAGGCCAGAAGTGACATGGCCAGGGACTTCGGTCGGACCACCTCATGGATTCCAAAGGGAAACCGGCGCAGGCTCGGTGGCATGTTTGGTGCATGACGGCCTGGACCCGACGCGGGTTGGAAAACCCGGGCGAGTCGTCTAAACTTCCGGCCTGCGTCCTTGAGCGAGGGGACGATGCAGCGGTTCGGATGGATCGTGGCCGCCGGATGGGTCATCGCGGGGTGTTCCGAGTACCGCGGCGGCGAGGCGGGCGAGGACGCACCGGACTCCCGGTACTGCCTGTACTGTCACGGCGGGGCCGGGGAATCGGCGGGGCCGTTTCGCGACACGAAGGGCCACGACGCGACCTCGTATCGGGGCGCGGGGGCCCACCAGGCCCACGTCACGGATGCGCCCCTGGCGTCCGCCATCGCGTGCGGGACGTGCCACGCGGTCCCGGAAGACGCGGACGACCCGGGCCACATGGACAGCGCGCTGCCGGCCGAGGTCGCGTTCTCGGGGCTCGCCCGGGACCGCGGCGCGGACCCGGTGCTGGTGAACGCGGGAACCCCGAACGCGCCCTACGACGAGTTCGCGTCCCTCCGGTGCGACAACGTCTATTGCCACGGCGCGACCCTGTCCGGCGGGCGGGCGAAGTCCCCGACCTGGAACGGCGCCCCCGAGGTCCTCGCGGACTTCTCGTCCTGCGATGCGTGTCACGGGGACCCGCCGCCGCTCCCCCATCCCACGTCGAGGCAGTGCTCGGAGTGCCACGGCGACGTGGTGGCCGCGGATGGCTCCATCGCGGACCGGACCCGGCACGTCAACGGGACAATTGATGTTTCTCCAAACATGACATGTCATTCCTGTCATGGGACGAAAGATTCGCCGGCCCCACCCCCGGACCTCGCGGGCCGGACGAACCCCTCGGATCGGGGCGTGGGGGCGCACCAGGCCCACCTGGGAGGGAAGCACGGCCTGTCCTCGCCCGTGACCTGCGAGGAGTGCCACCAGGTCCCGACGACGGTGACGGAGCCGGGCCACATGGACGCGGAGCCGGGGGCCGAGGTCGCGATGACGGGTCGGGCCGCGCTGGGCGGGCTCTCCCCGGCCTTCGATCCCGAGTCGGGCGCGTGCTCGAACGTGTATTGCCACGGTGCGTCCCTGCCCGGGGGCACCCTGACGCAGCCGGTGTGGAACGACGCGAGTGGGGCCGCGCGGGCCTGCGGGGCCTGCCACGGCGCGCCGCCCCCGCCCCCGCACACCTCGTCGCAGAACTGCGGGGCCTGCCACACGCAGACCGCCGAGGGGGGGCAGATCAAGGACCCTGGCAAACACGGGAACGGCGTGGTCGAGGTCGAGGGGGGGACCTGCAACTCGTGCCACGGGAACGCGGACAACCCGGCCCCCCCGGTGGATACCCACGGGCAGTCCGACACGACGCTCGTGACCGTGGGGGCGCACCAGTCGCACCTGAAGGCCCTGTCCGGGCTGCGGGGTCCCCTCGTGTGCGAGGACTGTCACGTGGAGCCCCAGGCCGTGTCGGACCCCGGCCACCTGGACGGGGACGGCGTGGCCGAGGTCACCTTCGGGGACCTCGCCCGGACGGGCGAACTGGACCCGATCTGGGACGCGGGCGCCGCGCGATGCGCCTCGGTCTATTGCCACGGGGCCACGCTCCAGGGCGGGTCGGTCCAGACCCCGACGTGGACGAAGGTGGACGGTTCGCAGAAGGCGTGCGGGGCGTGTCACGGGGTCCCCCCGGCGAAGGGGAGGCATCCCTCGGTCTTCGAGGAGCACGCCTTCATGGGGAAGAACTGCACTTACTGCCATCAGGGAGTGGCGAACGCGACGGGCACGGCGATCGTGGGGCCGGACCGGCATATCAACGGCATCCTGGACGTGGCCCTGTCGGGTGGGACGTGGGACCCCGACACGAGGACGTGCAGCCCCGCGTGCCACGAGCCGCAGAAGTGGTGAGGCGGGGGACCGCCCGGGAGGAACGACGCGGATGGCCTTGCGACGCTTCATCGCGGCGGTCGCGCTCCTGATGATCCCCGTTCCCGCGAAGGCGGACGGGGCATCGGATGGACCCGCCTCCCCACCCCCGCCAGCCTCCGGGGGCCGCATCTACGGATCGAGCCAGACCCTGTTCCGCTGGTACGAGGTCCTGGACCCGAACGACCCTGGCGGCCAGGTGTTTCAGACGCCGATCTACGAGTACATCACCCTGGGCAGCGACGACGTGGGCGTCGAGGGGTTCTCGGTTCACTTGCGGGGTTTTGGCCGCCTGCACGTCGTGGACCCGGTCGCGGGGGAGGGGGACAAGTTCGATGGGGACGTGCTGGTGGGGACCCTGACCTACCGGTGCCCGAAGGGGCGCGTCCTGGCGCGGCTCGGGCGTCAGTTCATCTTTGCGGGCGCGGGGAACGCCATGCTCCTGGACGGGGCCTTCGCGGAGGGGCGTCCGGGTCTCGACCTGGCGGTCTCGGCGTACGCTGGCTACGTCCCCTATCCGTCGTTCGATCACGACCCGGGGCGATGGGCGTTCGGGGGCCGCATCGCGTACGACCCGTGGGACTTCGGGCGGATCGGCCTGTCGTTCGGGGGTGAGCGCGGGGACGGCCAGTGGGCGCGCGCGAACCTGGGCGCGGACTGGGCGTTCCGGACTCTGCGGTGGCTGGATGTGAGCGGGTCGCTGCTCCTGGACCTGCTGGACCGCGGGACCACGTTGCAGGAGGCGCGGTCCGTCGCCTCGGTGATCCTGGATCGGGATTGGAGATTCTCCATTGATTACGGGATGTTCAATCCCGTCGGGCGCCTGCCGAAGACCTCGATCTTCACGGTCTTCACCGACTCGCGCTACCACGCGGTCGGGGGCGAGGTCGGGTTCTTCGGGGAGGGGATGCTCGAGGTCCGCGCGTACGGCCGGTACTTCCGGTACTCGGGGGAGTCGGGGGGCTACGAGGCCGGGGCCAGGCCCGCCCTGCGCCTGGGACCCGAGCGACAGCACCTGGCCGGCGTCGAGGTGACGCGCCTGAAAGGGGCCTGGAACGCCTACACGCTGATCCGGGCCTTCGGGGTGTATCGTCCGGTGCGGCGGCTCGACCTCACCGTGGACCTCGCCGAGTACCTGTACGACCACGATATGCCCGGGCGGGAGGGGGGGGCCACCCGAGCGAGATACGACCGCTCGCACGTGGCGGTCCTGACCGCGGGGTACGAGGTCTTTGAGGGCGCGAGGGTCCAGGCGGACCTCTCGGTGACGCTGAACCCCGAGTTCGACCAGCAGTGGATCGGGCTGATGAAGTTCACCTATGACTTTTCGACCTGGACGCGGTCTGGCGGGACGAACACGGCGGGCGCGTGGCTCTAGCCGCGCGGATGGAGGGGCCTTCTGATGGACAGAGTCGGGAAGGGCCGCGGGCGCCTCGTCGCGGGAACCATCGCGGGTCTTGCGCTCGTCTTCGCGTGCGCGGGGCTCGTGCGGCGTGAGGACCGGATCAAGTTCTCGCATGAACTGCACGTGCAGCAGCAGGAGATCGAGTGCCTGGAGTGCCACGGCGACATCAAGGACTCGCCCGCGATCACCGCGTCGTCCCTGCCCAAGGAAGCAAAGTGTCTCGATTGTCATGACAAGGAAGAAGGGAAGTGTGACCAGTGTCACGTGAACCCCCGGGAACCCCGGACGTGGGAGAGCACGCGGGTCGGGGGCGTGACCTTCTCGCACGCGACGCACGTCGAGGTGGTCGAGGGCCGGTGCGAGGAGTGCCATTCCGACGTGCGCGCGGCGCGCAGCCCGGACGAGACGCGGACCCCGCGCATGCAGGAAGTCTGCATGAACTGCCACCGGGCTGACTTCCGCGAGATCCGGTGCCGGGCGTGCCACGAGGACCTGGTCGAGAACCCGGTCCGCCCGGTGAGGCTCTTCTCGCACGACGCGGACTTCCGCAAGCGCCACGGCGAGATGGCGAAGGGCGACGAGCGGGTCTGCGCCCACTGCCACCGCCAGGACTTCTGCGCGGACTGCCACAGCCGTCTTGATGTCCTCGTGCCGGACCTGAAGTTCAGCGAACGGGTGGACCGCGACCTCCCGCACCGGCACGACTACCTGACGCGGCACCCCATCGAGGCCCGCGCCGACCCGAGCCGGTGCTGGACGTGCCACAACCCCGCGCAGTGCAACGCCTGCCACCAGGCGCGCAAGGCGGGCAGCCATCCGCCTGATTGGATGAACCCGGCGTCGCCGGCCTTCCACGGGCGCGAGGCGAGGCGGGACATCGTGGCCTGCGCGGCCTGCCACGACCAGGGCGCAGCCTCGAACTGCGTCCGGTGCCACAAGGTCGGTGGTCCGGGCGGCAATCCCCACCCTCCGGGGTGGGGGTCGCGCCTGGACCGGGGGAGCCCGATGTGCCGGACCTGCCACCCGTGACTGGGCAAGGGAATGAACGAGGGGGCTGCTCGTCCAAACGAGTGAACGACGACCCGCATGGGGCGGGCCGCAGATGCTGAAGGAGGCGAAGATGAAGCGATTGGCCGGTACTCTGATCGGGTTGCTCGCAGTGGCCTTCCTGGTCGGCGGGCTCGCGGGCGAGACGCTCGCCAAGAAGCAGGCGCCGAAGTCGGTCAAGATCGAGAACAAGAACGGCGTTGTCACCTTCGACCACGACGGGCACCAGAAGGACGTCAAGTGCCAGACCTGCCATCACACGATGGACAAGGACAAGGAGAAGGTGGCCTGCCGCGCCTGCCACACCGCGACGGCCGAGGGCAAGCGCCTCGCGGCCAAGGACGCCTTCCACAAGACTTGCAAGGGCTGCCACGAGCAAAAAGTCAAGGCCGACCCCAACTCGAAGGCCCCGACCAAGTGCAAGGAGTGTCACAAGAAGTGACACCCTGCGGATTCGCAAGTCCGATCATCGTCATCCGCGGCGCTCCGTGACCATCCCGGCGAGCCCCAGGCGGGACGGTATCCCCGTTGGAGACGCAGGCCCGTGATCGTCGGGTCCACGCGGGCCGCTGTCTGGGATTCGTGGCCGTGAACGAGATCGGCATGTCGGATCACCTGCCAGGTGATCGTCCTGGCCCTGGGATCGGGATCGCCCACGCCTGCGCCCACGCCCACGACTACGAGGATCCGTTCGTGGACAGGCCGACAACCTCGGCTCAGCAGGCCCTCTCCAGCCGGATCGGTTATCCTTCCTCTCCGATGACGCCCTCTCGAAGGAGCGATTCCGATGACGGCCCGGACCCCGCCCTCGTACTTGCGGTGGCTCATCCTGGTCGTAGTCAGCCTCGCGATGTTCGGGAACTATTACATCTATGACAGCATCAGCCCGCTCGCGGACGTCCTGAAGGAGAAACTCGCCTTCAGCGACTCGCAGATCGGGCTGCTCAACGCGGTCTACAGCATCCCCAACATCGTCATGGTCCTGGTGGGCGGCATCGTCATTGACCGGATCGGCACGCGGCGGGCGACCCTTGCGTTCACCGGCCTGTGCTTCCTCGGGTCCCTGCTGACCGCGGCCCTCCCCGTGTTCCCGGTCATGGCCGCGGGCCGGCTCCTGTTCGGGCTGGGCGCCGAGACGATGATCGTGGCCGTGACCACAGCCATCGCCCGGTGGTTCCGCGGGCGCGAACTCTCCTTCGCCTTCGGGCTGAACCTGACGCTCGCGCGCCTGGGGTCGTTCGCGGCCCTGAACTCGCCCACGTGGGCCAGGCCGCTGTACGAGGGGTGGCAGGGACCCCTGCTGGTCGCCACGGGCTTCGGACTGGTCGCGGTGGTCGCGGCGGTCGCCTACTTCCTGGTCGAGGCGGGTGCCGAGCGGCGTTTCGCGGTCGCGGGCCAGGACACGGACAAGGTGGTCTTCCAGGACCTCTGGAGACTCGGGCGGTCGTACTGGTACGTCGTGGCCCTGTGCGTGACGTTCTATTCCGCCGTGTTCCCGTTTCAGACCTTCGCGGTGAAGTTCTTCATGCACGCCCACGGGACCACGCGCGAGGAGGGCGGGTTCCTCTCCTCGATGCTGACCCTGTTTGCGATGATCTGCACGCCCCTGTTCGGATACGCCGTGGACCGCGTGGGCCGCAGGGCCCGGATGATGATGTTCGGGTCGCTCCTGCTGACCCCCGTGTACCTGATGATGGCTTACACCGACGTGTCGCTCTACGTGCCCATGGCCATGATGGGGGTGTCGTTTTCGCTGGTCCCGGCCGTGATGTGGCCGTCGGTCGCGTACCTGGTCGGCCAGGAGCGGCTGGGGACCGCCTACGGCCTGATGACCATGGTCCAGAACATCGGGCTCGCGGGGTTCAATCTGTTGGTCGGCCGGGCGAACGACGCCTTCGCGGCCGGACCCGACCATCCGGCTGGCTACCGCCCCGGCATGTGGGTCTTCTCGTCCCTCGGCGTGATCGGGTTCGCGTTCGCCTGGCGGCTCTGGCGCGCGGAGCAGGGGCCGGACGCGCGCGGGCTCGAGACGATCCGCGCGGGGGCGCGCCCGGACGGGACGGAATGAGGGCCACGCCATGCAAGGTCCCTTGCACCCGCCAAGGATGAAAAAGGGGCATGGCGGAATTCTCTCACTCGACCGTCACGCTCTTGGCGAGGTTGCGGGGCTGGTCCACGTCGGTCCCCTTGAGGTCTGCGACGTGGTAGGCGAGCAGTTGCAAGGGGACCGAGGCCACGATCGGCAGGAGCAGGGGGGGACACTCGGGTAGGAGGATCACGTCCTGGGCCCGCGAGGCGACCTCCTCGTCCCCCTCGGTCGCCACCGCGATCACGGGGCCCTGGCGCGCCCGGACCTCCTCGAGGTTCTGCAGCGTCTTCGCGTGGCTCGGCCCGCGCGGGATCAGGACCAGGGTGGGGAAGTCCTCGTCAATCAACGCGATCGGGCCATGCTTCATCTCGCCCGCGGAGTAGCCCTCCGCGTGGACGTACGAGATCTCCTTCAGTTTGAGCGCCCCCTCCAGCGCGACCGGGTACAAGAGCCCCCGGCCCAGGAAGAGCATGTGACGCGAGGCCATGTATTTCTTGGCCACAGCCCGGATGCGGTCCGACCCGCTGAGGACCTCCTCGATGAGCCCCGGCGCGGTCAGCAGGTCCGTGAGCAGGCGCCGGACCTCGTCGGGCGCCAGGGTCCCACGCGCGGACCCGAGCGCCAGGGCCAGCAGGGTCAGGGCCACGATCTGCGTGGTGAACGCCTTGGTCGAGGCCACGCTGATCTCGGGCCCGGCGTGCGTGTAGAACACGAAGTCGGATTCGCGGGCCAGGGACGAGGCCACGGTGTTGGTGATCGCGAGCGTCCGCAGCCCGCACGAGCGCGCCTCGCGGTGGGTCCGGAGGGTGTCGAGCGTCTCGCCGGACTGGCTGATCGGGACGAAGAGTTCCTCCGCGCCCGGGAGGGCCAGGGCCGCGTCGAACTCCCCGGCGAGGTGGACCTCGACCGGGACCCGGGCCAGGGACGTGATCAGGTGGCGCCCGACCAGGGCCGCGTGCCACGAGGTCCCGCACGCGGCGAGGTGCACGCGGGGGACCCGGCGCAGGAATGCGTCGTCCGGTCCCTCCGGGCCGAGAAAGACCTCCCCTTGCTCGATGGAGATGCGGCCTCGCAAGGTGTCAATGACCGCGCGGGGCTGCTCGGAAATCTCCTTCAACATGAAATGTTTGTAGCCACCTTTTTCGGCCATGGCGGGGGTGAGATTGACGCGCAGGACCGTCTTGTCGAGGGGCCGCCCGGCCTGGAGGTCCCGGGCGCAGTAGCCTCCGGCCGTGACCTCGCCGACCTCGCCGTCCTCGACCACGATGATGTCCCGCGTGAACCCGAGAAGGGCGGGGATGTCCGACGCGACGAGCGTCTCGCCATGGCCGAGGCCCACGATCAGCGGCGAGGCGTTGCGGGCCACGACGAGCCGGTCGGGGAAGGGCAGTGCCATCACCGCGACCGCGTAGGACCCACGCACGCGGGCCAGCGCCGCCCGGACCGCTTCCATCAGGGAGTCCCGCCGTTCGAGTTCGAGGTCCACGAGGTGCGACAGGACCTCGGTGTCGGTCTCGGACGTGAAGGATCGTCCCGCCTGCTCGAGTTCCGCGCGCAGGGCAAGGAAGTTCTCGATGATCCCGTTGTGGACGAGGACCACCTCGCCCGCGCGGTGCGGGTGGGCGTTCTCCTCGCTCGGCCGGCCATGCGTGGCCCATCGCGTGTGGCCAATCCCCACGCACCCGGCTAGGGGGCGTTCGCGAAGGACGGCCTCCAGGTTCGCGATCTTCCCGGTTGCGCGGCGGACCTCGATGGCGCCGGCGTGCAGGGCGGCCACTCCGGCGCTGTCGTAGCCTCGATACTCGAGCCGCCGCAGGCCGTCCATCAGGATGGGCGCGCACTCCCGCGCGCCGACGTAGCCGATGATTCCGCACATGAAAACATCACCTCGAAGCGACCGGTGGGCGTGGCAAGGCGGCCGTCGTCAGATCCGGATCCACCATGCGCCGTCTCGTCTGATGAGTTCCGCCTGCAAGGTCAGCCGGCGCCTCCCTTCCGAAACCTCGACGTCCACCGAGACGCGGGCCCGCGCCCTGTCCCCATCCCGCCGGACCTGGACGCCCACCACCTTTCCCCGGGACAGGTACTCGAAGAGGCGGGGGTGCTTCACGTACGCCCGAAGCAGGAGGAACTCGAAGAAGCGCTCCCGCGGTGCCTGCCGGACCTCGTCCAGGTCCCGGGCCTGGAAGAACTCCAGGGCCTCGGCCCGGAACCGCTCCTCCACGCCGGCCTTGAACAGGGCCGCCTGCTTGAGTTCCAGGAGGTCGTCCGGGAAGATGCGCCGGCTCGCGCTCGTCATGCCTTGGGTCTTCAGGTCGCCCACGTACTCCCGGACGGCCTGCTCGATGAAGGGGCTCTCCGGGTCCCGGGTGAACCACCACGCGAGGACGGCGCCGACCGCGAGCGCGCCCGTGACGAGGACCAGCCCGCGTTTCCGACGTTGCGTCGTCGCCATGTCGTCTCCCGGGGCTGTCAGTCGAGTTCGATCTTCTTGAACCGCTCATACACCTGGTCGGATTCCCGAGACACCCTACCGCCCCCGTTCTGGGGCGGTGCCTCGCGCGCCGGGGGCGGGGCCTTCTGGGCGGACACCGGCGCCTGGGGCGGGAGAGGCGGTGCCGCCGCTTCCGGCGAGGCGGGCGTGGTGGCCGGCGGAGCCGCCTCGACCGGAGCAGAGTCGGCCGAGGCGGCCTCCAGCGCCTGGACGCCTCCCAGGACATATCCGACCAGGAGCGCGTGTACCACGGGGACCAGTCGCTCGCCACGCGCGGCCAGGAAGTCGAGTACCTGGAAGACCCCATCCGCCGGGCGCACCATCGCCGCGTTCAGGGAGGCCCGTTCCCCGGCACCCAGGTTCACCCGGGCCAGGTTCGGCATCAGGATGCGCGCGCCGTCGAAGCGCGCCCCGGTCAGGTTCGCGTCCTCGAGGTTCGCCCGGACCAGGAGCGCGCCCCGGAAGTCCGCATCGGCCAGGTCGGCGTTCGAGAAATCGGTGTCCAGGATCAGGGCATTCGAGAAGTTCGCGCGCGACAGGACCGCGTTCCCGAGCCGGCGGTTCTCGAAGCGGCAGCGCACCAGGATGGCGTGGGGGAAGCGGGCCGCGTACAGGTCCGACGTCGAGAACACGGTCCCGACGACCTCCGCCCCCTCGAAGTCGCCGTTGCCGCACGGGGTCTCCTCGAACCGTGACGAGATCAGGTCCGCGTGGCGGAACACCGCCTCCATCGCCTCGCTGCCGCGGAACACGCATCCCTCGATCACCGAGCGCGAGAGGTCGGTTCCCCGCATCAGGGCCCCGACGAAGGACGAATCGCGCATCCGCGCCGCCCTCATCCGGGCCCCGGCCAGCCCGACCTCCGCCAGGGTCGCCTCGACCACCTCGATCCCCTCCAGGGGGCACGACACCAGGTCCTGCCTGCGGACCGTGCAGCGCTCGAGGCGTCCCGTCGCCAGGGCCGCCTCGACGTCCGACGGCGTGTCCAGGACCCGCCCGTCGCAGGTCTTTCCGCTCACGTCGCTCCTCCGTGCCCTCGCGGCGGCGCGGCCTCGCACCAGAAGAACCCAAAGGCCGCATAGAACGCGACCGCGCGCACCAGGTGCTCGATCTCGCACCGCTCGTTCGGGGCGTGGGCGAATCGTTCGTCCCCCGGGCCGAACCCGACCGTCGGGACCCCGAACATCCCGGCCGTCGCCACGCCGTTCGTCGAAAAAAGCCAGCGCCCGGGACGGCACGGGGCCTCGAAGAGCGCCTCCCACGTGCGGCAGGCCGCGCGCACCGCGGGGTGGTCCTCCTCGAACAACCAGCAAGGATAGTACTTCTCCGCCGGGAGCACGTACCCGGTGTGGGTGGGCCGGTCGTAGCGCAGGACCTCCACGCGCCCCCCGTACCGCTGCACGGACGGCAGCGACTCGATCTCGCGGAGGGCCGAGTCGCGCGTCTCGCCCAGGGTCAGGCGGCGGTCCACGTGGATGCGAGCGTGGTCGGCCACAGCGCACAGCGAGGGGGACCCAGACCGGATCTCGGAAACCGTCAGGGAGCCCTTGCCCAAAAACGGGTGGGCGGTCAGACGGTCGTTCAGGACCTCGAGTTCCTTCAGGATGTCCGCCATACGATAGATCGCGTTGATGCCCCGCTCCGGCGCGGAACCGTGGGCCGAGAGGCCCTCGACCGAGACCGCGATCTCCATCCGGCCCCGGTGGCCTCGATAGACCTCGCAGCACGTGGGCTCGGTGATGACGACGCAGTCAGGGACGATGACCTTCTCGCGCAGGAGGTACTGCCAGCAGAGCCCGTCGCAGTCCTCCTCCTGGACCGACCCCACGGCGAGAAACCGGAACGGGGTCTCGACGCCCAGGTTGCGCAGGACACGGGCCGCAAAGATAGCGGCCGCCATCCCCGCCTTCTGGTCCGACGCCCCGCGTCCCCAGACGCACCCGTCCCGGACCTCGCCCGCAAAGGGGTCGCCCTCCCAGGCGTCGCGGTTCCCGACGTCCACGGTGTCCACGTGCGCGTCAAACGCGAGAAGGGGCCCCGACCGACCCAGGCCGCCCGAGACGTTTCCGAACGCGTCTACCCGGACGTCGTCGAGACCCGCGTCCCGCATCTCGCGAGCGATGCGGGCGATGACCGCGCCTTCCTCGCCGGACAGCGATCGGATACGGACGAGGTCCGACAGGAACCGGGCCACGGGACCCGCCTGTTCCCGCGCAGCGTCGCGGATCGCGGCCAGCAACTGCCCCGGGACCACCCTCGTCCTCCACGACGAATCGGGTGGAAGGAATCAAACCACAAACTGGCATTGCGGTCAACGCGAGTGGACATTCCCCACTCGCTCGTGACCGGTCAATGAAAGCCCATCCTGTCTGGAGGTTGTCTCGAACCGCCCCTGCGTTGGAAACGCGGGACTCCTTGCCGTGCAAGTCCTTGGTCTCGCCCACGCCCACGCCCACGGTGGGGAAGGTCCACGAAGGTCCACGAGGTTTGACACCCAGTTCACGCCATGAGTAGAGTACGACCGCCTGGTCGCCGAAGGGTCGGATGGGAGGGGGGGTGGGAGGGCAAACCGAAAGGAAGGCCGAGATGAGGGACGTCACCGCCGCGTCAGCCGTGTGGATCGCCGGGCTCCTGGCCCTGGGGACGTGGGGAGGGGCGGCCCGCGCCCAGGAGGAGCCAACAGGCGACGAACCGGGACGAGGAGGGTCGAGTCCCACCGAGCCGCAGACCGCGGAACCCGAGGCCGCGCTGGCCCCGTCCGCGACCGACGAGGTCCCAACCTCCGAGGAAGAACCCATCCCGACCCTGGACGAACTCCTGCGCGGCGAGGCGCTCCAGACGGCCGAGGAGTGGGTTGGCCCGGGCGCGGCCGAGAAGCGCGACTACCCGTGGTTCGAGCACCACGGGTATTTCAGGCTGAGGGCGGAGGGCTACTACCGCGGCCACCTGGGCACCGACTATCTCAAGGCGGACGGGACCCTGGTGCGCACGTCGGGCTTCATGCCCCCCCTGACGAACAACGCGGCCAACGCGACCTCGGTCAACAAGGACAAGGTCGGACCCCAGGGCGAGGATTGGCTAGCGGGGGGGAACATGAGGCTGCGCTACCGCCCGACGCTCCACCTGGCGCCGACCCTCGCGGTCCATGCCGAGATCGACGTCTTCGACAACCTGGTCCTGGGCAGCACGCCCGACTACCACCCGGCCCGGCCCGACGCGCCCCTGTCCGTGCTCGCCCGGTCCCAGGCGGTCCCCTCCGCGGGCCGCAACTCGCTGAAGGACTCGGTCCGGGCCCGACAGGCGTACCTGACGTGGGATATCCTGCGGCCGGCCGCGTCCGGCGGGCCCCTCCTGACCCTGTCGGCCGGGCGCATGGCCCGGCACTGGGGGCTCGGGATCCTGGAAAACGACGGCGAGGCCCTGGACGCGAACTACGGGACGTACGTGGACCGTGTCCAGGCCCTGACACGGGTCGCGGGCGTGTATTTCGAGGTCGGGTACGGGTGGGTCGCCTCGGGGCCCACGTCCGAGAGCCCGCGCCTCGCGTACGGCGAGCCGCACGACCTGACCGACAGCGACGACGTGACCGAGGTGACGTTCGCCGCCTTCTCGCGGCCCGTGACGGACGCCGAGAAGCGCGCCCGGTACGACCGCCTGCACGTGCGCAACCAGGTCTGCCTCGACTGGGGCCTGTACGCGGTCTATCGCCGGCAGAAACTCGACCTCTCGGCCGCCAGCGCCGCCGAGATCCAGGCGGGTGACCTGGACCCGGCCGTCCCCGGGGGCGGCTACGAGGAGATCGCCCTGGAACCCCGCAACGCCTGGACCGTGACCCCGGACCTGTGGGTGAGACTGGACTGGGTCCCCGAGGTGCACCAGAGGCTTCGCCTGGAACTGGAGGCGGCCGGGGTCGTGGGACGGATCGGCCGTGTGCAGGCGAGCGACCCGGACTCGGGCATGGACATCCGCAGTGTCGGGTTCGCCTTCGAAGGGGAGTACCGGATGCGGAACCTCTCGGTCGGGTTCGACGCCGGGCTCGCGTCCGGGGACACGGCGGAGTACTTCGGGTACCTCGACCGGACCAATTTCGCGGACGCGTCGGTGCGCAACCCGAGGCTCGCCTCATTCTATTTTCATCCAGATTATCATATTGATAACCTTCTGTTCAGGCATGTGATCGGGACGGTGACGAACGCGATGTATTTCAAGCCGTGGATCGAGTATGACCTGTTCGAATCCGACGACGACGCCTTGGCCGGGCGCCTCGACATCCTGTACGGGCGCGCCCTGGAGAAGTCGGCCACGCCGGGCAACAGCGCGAACCTCGGGGTGGAGTCCATCCTGCGGGTCTATTACGAGGAAAAGGACCTGCTGTTCGCGGGGATCGACTGGTCCATCCTGTGGCCGCTCGGCGCATTCGACCTGATCCCGAGTTTCGAGGACGTGGGGGTCCACCGGACCTCGCAGTGGGCCATGGCCCTGCGCGCTCGGGTCGGCGTCCTGTTCTGACCTCGCAGATTTCTTCCTAAAGTACGCAAAGACATTCATACCCAGAAGAGCCGCACGCGGAGGTACGCATGAGAGGCCCGTGGTATCAAGGAGAAAGTGCGATGTGGAAACGCGGTGGCTGGTACGTTTGTTGCAGTGAAGACCTGACGGCCGCACTGGAGGCCGACATGAAGGACCGGGGCTTCACGCTCGTCGAACTGATGATCACGGTGGCCATGCTGGCGATCCTCGTGGTCGTAACGCTGCCGCCCGTGCTGCGTGCCGTGGAGAGGCGCGAGGTCGTGCAGGCGGCCCAGGCGGTCCTGGACCTGATCGAGTTCGCGAAGGTCCAGGCCGCGGCGCGCAACCGGGCGTACCAGGTCGTCCCGGTGAAGACCGACGGCCAGCCCGGGGGCAACGGGAGCGTCACCCTGAACGAGGGGACCACGTCGGCCTGCCTGAACTTCGGCGACCCCGGCGCGATCCAGAACGTGCGAACCGTGGACCTGGCGCGGGACTTCCGGGCGATCCACCTCGTGGCCCTGGTCCCGTCGGACCTGGACCAGGCGACCCTGTGCATCAAGCCGGACGGGCGCGTGTTGCGCACGGACACGCAACTCCCGGTCCCGTCCGGTGACTCGCGGTACGCGGCGGGGGACGCCCGGATCGTCTTGCAGAGGTACGGGTCGTCCGGCCAGCCAGAGGGCGTGCAGAACACGGTGGTCATCCCGTTCAACGGCGCGGCCAGACTGGCGTTGTGACTGGCGAGGATCGGAAATGCAGGTGGCTCTGCGTCCGACCGGCAGGGGAATGGAGGGGCGGTGGAGACGCATGCGCGAGGGGGCAGGCTTCACCCTCGTGGAGTTGATGGCCGTCATCGTCATCACGGTCATCGGCTTCCTCGCCATGCTCCACCTCCAGGCCGGCGTCCTTCGCGCGAACACGACCGCGAGGGACGTGGTGACGGCGACGCAACTGGCCCTGCACCTGATCGAGACGATCCGTGTCGAGGCCCTGGAGTGGACGAACGACGGGACCCAGGGCGTGGGCCAGGCGAAGTTCAAGTACCTCCGCCACGTGAACGACGAGGCCGGACCCGTGGCGGGCCGGGGGTCCGGATGGCGGCGGGCGTTCGAGATCCCGGGCGCCCCCTTCCAGATGGTCAACTCGCTGGGGCGCGACGGGACGTACGACGCAGGCGCGCTCCAGCAGTTCCCGGACACCCAGGCACGGCGTTTCTGCGCGCGCTATCGCCTGACGTGGCTGATCCCGAACTTCCTGATCCGGGTCGAGACCCGGGTCCTGTGGCCGCGAGCCGAGGGCCAGGGCGGGCTGTACGATGCCTGCGGGCCGAACATGGACACGGACACGGAGAACGCCTACCAAGTGACGCAGGTCACGACCGTGATGAAGAACGTCTTCGTGACGCCGTGAGGGGCGATGGACGGTCCGAGGAACAGCGAGCGGTTTTGGGAGGCCCCGAGAGGGGGGGCGAGGGGCCAATCGGGCTCCGTCGGTCCGGACGATGCAGGCCTGACGCTCGTCGAGATCCTGGTGGGGATGGTGATCGGAATCATCCTGCTGGGCTCGATCTACTACGTCTATACGGTGTCGGCGCGCTCGTACCGCATGGAGGAGGAGGTGGTCCGGGCCTCCGAGACGCTGCGGTTCGGGATCGAGCAGTTGCGGCGCGACATCGCGGCGGCGGGGTTCCTCGCCACCCCGGAGTCGAACGCGGACGACAACGTGTGTCCCAAGCCCACGAACCGGCTGATGGGGATCTATTTCGAGCGCATCGGGGACACCTACGAGTCCGCGACCAACGTGAACATCCGGCCCTCGGCGGTGACGCTGTTCGGGGCGTACCCGAGCCCGAACGTCTATTTCACGCAGAGCATCATCGGCAATACGGTGACGCTGCAGCCCGGTGGGGCCTTTCCGGCCTCGGAGGCCGAATTCGACGAAATCTTCAACTCGAATCACATGCTCCGCATCGTCAACGCGGAGCAATACGAGATGTACTACCGGATCACATCGGCTGACTACACGACGCGGACCGTGGTCCTCGAGAGCGCCCCGCCGGTCTCGATCCCGCCAGACTATTGCGGGGTGCAGGGATTCGGGGTGGGGCTCGAGGTGAACGTGGTCGGGTACATCCGGTACATCGTGCGGCGGGACGTGCGATTCGGGGCCCCGGTGGACGGGAACGGGACCATCGCGAAACTCGACCTCGTCCGCGAGGAACTGGCCCCGGACCGGAGCGTGGTGCCGGGGAGCCGCCTCATCGTCGGGGAATACGTCGTGGACTTGCAGTTCTACGACTTCGTGGTGGACAGCGACCTGACCGGGCAGGACCCGAACGCCCTGATCTACGCGAACATCGAGGACGTGGTCAACGACTCAGGGGGGGGGCTCCTGTCGAGCGCGGACGGTTCGAGGCCCCAGGACCTGAGGTTCGTGACCCTGGCCCTGACCGTGCGCACCGCCCACGAGGACCCGGGGTTGACGAGGGTGGCGCGGGTCGGGGCCCACGCGCCGTTCGAGCGCTACGACGCGGACGTGACCATGGACGGGGTCGCGAGGACGCTGAGCGTCGCGTCCCGCGTGGGCCTGAAGGCATTCCAGGTGCGGAACGTGAAATGAGGCGAGAGAAACGATGCGGCGTGGGGCGCCCGGCGAGGGGCGCGGGGGACCGGGGGATGGTCCTGGTGTTGACCCTGCTCGTCTTGCTGGTCCTGAGCGCGGTCGCACTCGCGGCGGTGCAGTCTGTGACGAACCACCTGGCGCGCGCCGGGTCGTACCGGGTGGGGAGCGTTGCATACGGCGTGACCGAGGCGGGGAGCGAGGCCACGATGTCTTTGGCCGCGATCAACCCCGGGGCCTTCAACGAGTTCGTGGCAAGCCACGGTTTCCAGGTGACGATGGGGGACGTGAGCAACATCTTCTTCGACACGAACGCGGGTGGCTCGTTCGGGCGGGAGATCGGGAACGTAGGCGGGGCGAACTGGGTCAGCCGGCTGTCGAACCCGATCTCGTCGCACCGGGCCCCGGGATACGCCGTCGGGGAATACTGCTTCCGGAAGTATTTTTCGACGACAGACGGGACATACGGAAACAACCAGGTCACGAACCCGGACGACGTGCTGCGAAATTCGCAGAAGCGGTTCATGTCCACGATCTTCGTGGGACCGACCGGTTGCGAGTGAGGTGGGCCATGAAGGGATGGGTCTGGCTTGCGGTGGCGCTTGCGGTGGTCCCGGGCAACCTCCTGGCCGAGGGGCCGGCCCAGGCGGTGAAGCCTGTGGTGATGTTCCTGCTCGACACGTCGGGGAGCATGGAATACGACGTAGCGGGCTACTCGGCCGAGACCGACGATGAGGACGTCCTGGCGGTCCCCGCCTGCGCGGGAGTCGTCGGGTCGGACGGGAAGAGCCGGTTCACGGTCGCCATCGAGGTCCTGACCGGGGCGTTCGCGGACGATACCTATTTCTGTACCTACGACGCGCGGGTGTCGCCCGCGAACCGGGAGGACTTCGGCTACCCGGTCCCGCACGTGGTCCCCCACGGGGTCCAGGTGGACAACGGCCTGATTGACATCGCGGGGGACCGGTTCAAGTTCGGGGTGATGACCTTTGACACGGTCGCGAACCCGAGCCCGCAGGCCGCGGGGGGGTACAGTTACGGCGGGGAGTCCCCGGTGAACTACGGCGCGCGAAACGAAGGCGCCTTGTCCGGCTGGTTTGTGGCGCCATCGCCGTCCGACGACCGTGGCGACGTGCTCGCGAGGAACGCGGAGGTCGAGATGTCCATCGTCTCGGCTGTCCCGTACGGAGGGACCCCGCTGGCGCCCATCCTCCGAGACGCGCTGCACTACTTCCAGACCGACCCCGCCTTTCAGCCGTACGATGTCCAGACGGGGACCGGCGACCTGTATCACGCCTGCCGGTCGCGCAACGTGGTCCTGATCACGGACGGCCGGGCGAACCTGGGGGAGGGGATGGACGGGTACCAGACGGCAGCCCTGTATGCGGGGCAGTTGCTCGCGGCCGGGGTCAAGGTCTATGTGGTGGGGTTCCAGTTGCCGGCGGGCGTGGAGTCGCTGATCCATGCGATCGCCGCAGCCGGGGGGACCCAGGAGGCCCGGATCGTCACAAATCCTGGGCAACTGGCCGCGGTCCTGTCGAAGATCCTCGGGAACATGGAGACGGCGGTCCAGTCCCGGACGCGCATCGCGGCGACTCAGGACACCGGGAACTTCACGGACCGGCAGTACCAGTTCAGCGCTGCGTACGGGCTGGTCGAAGGGAGGCCAGGGCTGTTCCGGGGCTACCTGGACCGCTCGGTCTATCAGTGCGTCTCGGGGGAGGCGGCCTCGGTGACGGAAGTGCAGTCCCTCGCGGACAAACTGAACGCCTCGCAGGACAGCGCCCGCACCGTATGGACCATGAAGAACGGGGCCCTGACGCCGTTCACGAAGGACAACGATGCCCTGACCCTGGATGTTTTCGGCATTGACATCCCGAACCAGCCGGGGCAGGTACTCCTGGAGCGTCGCGCCCCCACGCTGGACGGGACGTGCGAGCCGGTCCTGCCCCTGCTCGATGCCTACGACGAGGTGGCGCGCGACCAGTACGTGGACTACCTCGTGGACTACATCCGGGCCGCGCCCGGGTCGTGCCGCCACCCGTACAAACTCGGAGCGATCGTGCACTCCTCGCCGGTGATCCAGGGTCACCTGAAGGACGTGGACGTCGCGGTCCCGTCCTTCAAGACGTACAAACTGCGGCAGGAGTTCGCGGGACGCCCCACCGTGCTGTACGTGGGGACCCACGACGGGATGATCCACGCCTTCAGGGTAGACCGGCCGGACACCTTCGCGCACCCGGACTGGGGGCAGGAGATGTGGGCCTTCCTCCCGAACCACCTGCTCCGCCGCCTGAAGGACCTCCCGAACCGATTCCAGGCCTTGATGGACGGGGAGCCGGTGGTCAAGGACATCCTGCTGTCGCGGACCGCGGAGAGCCTCCTGTCCGCGGAGGCGGAGGCGGACCTGTGGCGGGCCGTCCTGATCACGGGGTACGGGAAGGGGGGGCGCGGCTACGTGGCCCTCGACGTGACGGACCCGACGAACCCGGCGTTCTTGTGGGAGATTTCGCCCGATGGCAGGTGGTGGGTCCAGGACGGGTCGCCGCAATTCGGGCTCCCCACGCAGTTCGAGAACGACTTCACGCGCCTGGGCTACACGGTGAGCCGGCCCTCGCTCGGGACGGTGTTCATCGGGTCGGAGGAGGTCGCGGTCGCGGTGTTCGGCGGGGGGAGCGGCGAGGGGCTGGCCGGCTGCCCGGCCGTGGCCCAATCCGTCTTCGTGGTCCGCCTGGACACCGGCGAGAAACTCAAGGAGTTCTCGTCGGTCTTCACGCCGCCCAACGTCGAGGACCCGTGCGGGGTGGGGGGAGGGAACGGGGAGCCGCTCGCGGACCTGGTCGGGGACGTGACGTGCTACTCGACGTTCCCGGGGACCTTCATCACCCGGTGTTTCCTGGGAGACAGGGCCGGGCGGCTGTGGCGGGTAGACCTCGGCCGCTCCAGCACCTCCCTGTGGAAACTGCAGTTGTTCTTCGACCCGTACGAGAGCGTGAGTCCACACGTGGGACTGGAGTCGGCCGTGCGCTCCCCCGTGTACGAGGCCCCGGCCGTGGCCGTCAAGCCGTACCGGCCGGAACTCGTGGTCGTGTTTGGCGGGGGGGACACCGACCGGATTGATGACACGACCGCGAAGAACTTCGTGGCCTCCGTCACCGAGACGCAGCCGGCGCTGGACCTGCTGGACGACTACGCGGACTGCGACCCGTTCCAGGAGACGGTCTGCCGCGATGCAAACCGGCGGACCGCGGTGTTGAACTGGAAGGTCTTCCTCGGGTTCGACCAGCACCTGCACGAGGTCACCCGTCCGGTGAACGACGAACTCCAGGTGACGGAGAAGGTCGCGGGTGAACGGCTGATGGGCGCGCCCGTGATCTTTTCGAACACGGTCTATTTCACGACATTCGGTCCGGACCTCGCGAACGCGTGTAGCCCCGGGATCGGGTGGCTGTGGGGCGTGGACTTCTACCAGAGGGGCGAGGACTGCATGAGCCCGGCGCCGAGGCTGGACTTCAATGACTTGCCCAACCAGCGGGTGAAGGTCCGCATCGGGGGGGCCGCGGGGACGTCGATCCCGTACGGCCTGACCGTGGCCCAGCGGCCCGCATGCTTCGGCGGCCAGGCGCCGGGGAACGCCCTGCCGCCCTCGGAGTGCGCGAACTGCACGCCGCTGGCGGCACTCACGCCCCCGAAGCCCCAGGTGATCGTGCAGACCGCGGTGCAGGCGTCGGCCACCGCGGACACGATCCCCGTGAACCAGGGCACGGCGCCCGACGTGGCGAAGATGACCCGCAACATCCTGAGCGTGGTCCAGACCATGCTCGTGTCTGCGTGGGGCTTCATCTTCGACTAGCACTAACTGGCGCGGTCGAGCGCAACGCTCGCGTGGGCGTGGGGGTAGGCGCAGGCGTGGGCGTAGGGGTAAGCGTAGGCGTAGGCGTGGGCGCAGACGAGGCGGGGTTTTCCTTTTCGATCACGTCCACGTCCACGTGCACGTGCACGTGAACGAGGAGGAAACGTGGACCTTCCCCACCGTGGGCGTGGGTGTGGGCGTGGGCGTGGACGGACCCTCCCACTGAGGCGGCTCCTCCACGGCGACGCAAACGTCCACGTGCACGTCCACGGGGCTCCAGGTAGATGTGATAGCCCTGGGGGCTGACAGCGGTTCCACGTTGCGCCCCGCACCGCTTCCGGGTAGAATCCCCCCTGTTCTTTCGAGGATCTCCGGTCGTCCAATGGCAGGACACAGGATTTTGGTTCCTGGGATTGGGGTTCGAATCCCTACCGGAGAACCGGCCAGGCATCCGGTGGAATCGGTGGGCTGCGAGGAGGATGGATTCATGACGGCGGCGAGCAAGAAGAAGATGACCCTGAAGGAGGTCAAGGCCCCGGACGAGTTCCTGACCTCGATGGGGCGTGTGATCGAATTCTTGCAGTTGTATGGGGGATGGATCCTGGCCGGGGCCGCGGCGGTGCTCGTCGCGATCGTGGCCGGGATCCTCCTGTCCCGGCGGCATGACGCGGCCCTGGTCGAGGAGGCCCTGGCGTTTCGAGGTGCGTTTGACCCCGTGGTTGCGGCAGACGAGGCACGGGAGGCGGGGGACGAGAAGGCCGCGGAGGAGGCCGTGAAGAAACTGGTTGGGGCCGCGGGGGACCTCGAGAAGTTCGCCACCGAACACGAGGATTCCGCCCTCGCTGGACTTGCGTGGGCGGCCCGCGGGGCGGCCCTGCTGCTCGCAGGGCAGGCTGGGCCGGCGCTGGAGTCGTTCGAGCGGGGCCTCGCGGCGCAGGGGGACGCGGCGTGGAAGCCCATCCTCCTGGAGGCAGCGGGGACCGCGGCGGACGGGGCCGGCAAGCGGGAGGAGGCGGAGCGCTACTACACCGAGATGACGCGGGCGGGGTCGCGACTGTTCCGTGCGATGGGGTACCTGCACCTGGGCGACCTCGCGCACCCGCTGGCGGGGGAACCGGGGGATGCGGCGAAGGCGCGCGAGATGTACCGGAAGGGGCTGGCCGAGGTCCCTGCGGACGACGCGTTCCTGGCGCCGGCCGAGCGCCTGACCCGCGGCCTGATCGAGCAGCGCCTTGCCTCGCTGCCGTGAACCGCGACCGTTTCCCCTCCCGGGGAGGTGTTTCTTGGACAGATTGTTGTATGTCATTCTGTTTTCCCTGATCGCGTTCCCGGCAGTGGCCCAGCGAGCGTCCAGCGTGTCCGAGACGGGGGGCACGGCGGGCATGGGTCCGGGGATGCGCCTGCATCCCGCCTGGGGGACGCGGATCTATGCCAACGAGGCATTCGCCTATCACCCGCGGGACTTCGGGCAGTGCCGGGCCGCCGGCGGCCCGGACGCGGGCAGGCTGGAAGCGGGTGGTGAGCGCGGCTCGATCGTCGTGTGCGGGGTGAAGACCGGCGAGGTCGTGGCCTTGTCCGCGGCGACCGGCCGGCGGCTGTGGACGTACCGCACGAGGGGCGCGGTGCGCGCTCGGCCCTTCGTGGAGGGAGGGCAGGTGTTCGTGGGGTCGTCGGACGGCTGCCTGTATCGCCTGGACGCCGGGACCGGGAGGCCGTCCTGGGCGAAGCCATTCTGCACGGACGCGGCGATCTACGGGGACCCGGTCAAGGCGGGGGTCGCGGGCGACCAGGAGGGTGCAGCGCCGCTGGTCCTGTTCCCGGTGACGATCAACAAGGTCTATGCCGTAGGGGCCGAGGACGGGACCTTCCGGTGGGAGTACCACCGGGACCGGCCGCAGTTCATGAGCAGTGAGGGGGTGTCGTCCCCGACCGTGGCCGGGGACCGGGTGTACGTCGGGTTCTCGGACGGCCGCCTGGTGGCGCTCGCGCTTCAGGGGGGCAGTGTGGTCTGGGACGTCCCGATCGGGGGGGCGAACCGCAACGCGACGGACGTGGACGCCACGCCCGTGGTGGACGAGGACCGGGTCTATTCGGCATCCTTTGCCCGTGGGCCGGTCGCCGTGGCGGCGGGCGACGGACGGCTGGCGTGGCAGGGGTCCTGGTTCGGGGCCACGAGGCCGGCCGTGGCGGGGGCGTGGCTCGTGTTCGGGACCGCGGACGGGGAGGTCGTGGGCGTGCGCAAGGCGGACGGTCGCGCCGTGTTCCGGACCCGGCTTCAGGGGCCGGGGGCCGCCTATGCCCCGGTCGTGGTGCGGGGATGGGTCGTGGTGGGGTACGACCGGGGCCTGGTCCTGCTGGACGGCGCGGGCGGGGCGCCGGTGGAGCGGCTCGGGATGCCGATGGGGACGTTTTCGGCGCCGGAGGTGCAGGGGAACCGCCTGTTCTTCGTGGGCGCGGGGGGCACGGTGAACGCGGTGGACGTGGTGCCGCGGTGAAAACCGTGAGGAGGACGAGGCCATGACGAGTTGCCGGGTGATGTTGGTGGTCGCGGGACTGTGGGCCTGCGGCGGGGGCCAGGGAGGCCGGAAGGACAGCGGCGGGAGCGGTGACGTGCCCCCCGTGGACATCGCGGGATACGACGGCATTGCGGGGGACGCCCCGGACGGAGGGGAAGTCGTGCAGCCTGCCGAGTGCCAGAAGGACGAGGACTGCACCTTCGGGTTCATGGTGTCGCAGGGAAAGGCCGGGGTGCAGACGTGTTCCTCGGACGACGACTGCACGACCGCCGGCATGTCGAAATGCTGGGACGACCTGCACATCTGCGGGTGCCGCGACGACCTGGAGTGCCCGACCCAGCAGCAGTGCAACCCGGAGACGCACCAGTGTGCGTTCCCGTGCTTCACGTCCGGGGAGTGCGGGCTCGGGCGCGAGTGCCGCGGGGGGTTCTGCGCGGACCAGTACGCGTGCAACTGCGAGAACAAGTGCATCGCGGCCCAGTGTCGCGAGGACCCCAACTGCGGATCGGACAAGTACTGCGACCCTTGCTACAAGGTATGCCTGCCGAAACTGCCCGCCTGCGCGAGGTGCGACGCGGACTCGCAGTGCGAGGGCGAGTGGTCGCGATGTGTGTCGGAGTTCAGCGTGGCGGGGTTGATCACGACGTTCCCGGAACCGGTGTGCGCGACCTGGTGCCCGCTGACGACGGGGGTCTGCGTGGTGGAGGGGGCCCCGCAGGGCGCCTACGTGTGCGCGAACATCGGGGACCCCGTGAACGGCGTGTGCGTTCCGGCGGGGCTGGACTGCGGCCAGGTGGGCAAGAAGTGCGAGTCGGACGCGGACTGCCCGGACCCGCTCAAGCAGAAATGCTGGCTGGATCGGCACGTCTGCGGGTGCCGTGACGCCCTGTCGTGCGCGTTCGGGGAGGCGTGCCACCCGATCACGCACCAGTGCGTGCCCGGGTGCACGAGCGACGTGGAGTGCGGGCTCGGCAAGGTCTGCACAGCCGGGCTGTGTCACGACGCCTGTTCCAAGACGCCGGACGGGATCGTCGTGGGGTGCGACGACCCGCCGCCGATCGAAGGCAAGGCGTGGGACTGCGACGACAAGGGGCACTGCTACATCCCCGGGATGTGCTTCAGCCCCCTCGACTGCCGCGAGAAGGAGACGTACTGCGACACCGACACGCACGAGTGCAAGCCCGGGTGCCTGATTGACTACGACTGCAAGTCGTCGGCGAAGATCTGCGACCCGGTCGGGATGACCTGCCTGGACAAGCCGTGCGAGGGCAACTACGAGTGCGCGTGCGGCGAGGTATGCGACCTGAAGGACGACCCGCCGACCTGCAAGGCGGCCGAGGGCAACTACTGCGCACCGTGCGACCAGCAGCAGGGCGAGAAGGCGTGCGGCGACAAGGATACCCTTTGCATCGAGTTCCAGACGGAGGACGGCCAGAGCAAGGGGTCGTACTGCATGCCCCCGTGCGGGCCCGACCCCGAGAACCCCTGCCCGCAGGGGTGGGAGTGCACGGAGATCAAGGACGACCAGGGCAAGTCTTACGGGAAGAAGTGCATCCGCTTCTGCTATCACAAGATCGAGGGGTGCGCGATCGGCAACCCGCCGGAACCCGAGCCGTCACCGGAGACCGCGACGACCGCGGACCCGTGAGGCCTGGAAAGACTGCGGCGCACCGGGCGCACGATGCGCGACCCTCCGCCCCCCGGCCCCCGCAGGCCGCCCTCCGCAGTCCAACCGCGGGACAGACGCCACCCGTTGCGCCGCGCGGCGACGCTCCCACCTCCACCCGACGGGCTGACGGCGACCCGGTGCCGGCGACCGGGGCCCCGCCCGGCGCTGTCGGTCGATCTATCGGGTCGAACCTTCAAACCGTTCCGGCCAGGGTCCCCGAACGGCGACTCAGCGCCTTCCAGAAACCCGGCGGGTTTCCACGACGAGGAGCGATGCCCCGCACGTCAGGCGGTGCTCCCCGTCCGCCGGGGGCCAGGACAGGCGGGCGCGGCACAGGGTCGTCGGCTCCTCCGCAACCGGCCCGGGGGGCGTGGGTCCCTCGGGCGACCGCACAGGCGGGGGGGGCGAACCCGCTTCCAGGTCCCCGACCAGTTCCTCGAAGCCGGTCGCAAGCACCCCGTCCTGGCGGGACACCGTCGCGGGTCGGGCCAGGTTCCGGTCGGCCGTGGCCGGGTTCTCGCTTGAAAACTCCGCTTCGCGTGGGGGCACCACGACCACCTCGAACAAGAGGGGGTTTCCCCTGGCCGTGAACGCCCGCAACGACCTGTTCCACGTCGGTTCTGGCCCCCGGACCCACGGGGTCCGAACCAGCCGCTTCGACCCGATAAAGACCCCGACCGCGAAGCGCCTGCCGGCCACGTCTGGCGGGACCGCCTCGAGACGGACAACCCGGACCGTCACCGAGCGGACGGGCTCGGCCCGGGCCGCATGATTGGCGACGCAGCACGCCGCGAGACACCACGTTGCGAGCAGCCGACCCATCGGCGCGATGATACTGCATCTATACCACCTCAACCCCTTCGCGTGCTACCTGGCCGAGACGAACCTGCTGATCCAGGTGCTCGACCTGCTCCAGGCGGCGCGCGACGCGACCTTTGCGGACTCCACCGCGCCGGGCACGCGCGAGCCCGAGGCCGCGCTGCTGCTGTGACGGGTCAACGGTCACGAGACCCGTTTCATTCGTCGCGGTCCGCCTGGCGGGGTCGGCGCCGTCGGTGGGGTGCTTGACGGCCCCGACTCGATGATGCTAATTCCAATAAACTGGAGGAATCGAGAGGAATCCTTCCAATGGGTTGGAAATGCTGAAGAACACGCTGATCCAGCATCGCGCCGAGAGGGACCGTCTCCTTGGCCAGCGCTTCGTTCCGCGCAGCGGCCTGGAGGCTGCCAGGGCGCTCGTCGGGAACGGCCTCGTGAAGGTGATCACTGGCCCGAGAAGGGCCGGGAAATCCGTCTTCGCGTTGCAGATGCTGGGGGGGGCCGATTTCGCGTACGTCAACTTCGACGACGAGAGGCTCGTGTCGCTGTCGGACTACGATGACCTCGTCGCCGGCCTCGCCGAAGTGTACCTCGACACGCGGCGCCTCCTGTTCGACGAGATCCAGAACCTGCCCAGATGGGAGCTGTTCGTGAACAGGCTCCAGAGGCGGGGCTACGACCTCGTTCTCACCGGCTCGAACGCGAACATGCTCGCGGGCGAGATGGCGACCGCCCTGACCGGCCGTTACGCGGGCATCGAGATCTTGCCGTTCTCGTTCACGGAATGCCTCAAGGCGTGGGATTCCCTGCCGTCGCGGGACGACCTCGTATTGCCGGAGGTTCGCGGCCGTACCCTGCGATTGCTCGACCGGTACCTGACCGACGGTGGATTTCCGGAGGTCGCAGTCAAGGGACTGCCCGCGAGGGAATATCTCTCGACGCTCGTGGACGCGGTCCTGTTCAAGGACGTGGTCCGGAGGTACGGGGTGCGGCAACCCCAGAGGTTGTATGACCTCGCCCTCCACCTCGGCAGCGCCTTCGCCTCGGAGTTCACCCACAGCCGGCTCAAGTCGCTGCTCGGTTTCAACAGCGTCACCACCGTCGAGACCTACGCGGGACATCTGGAGCAGGCCTACCTTCTCGCCTCGATCGGTCGCTATTCCCACAAGGTCGGCCTGCTCTCGCGCACGCCGCGAAAGTCGTACGTCATGGACACCGGCCTCGTGGCCGCCACCACGTTCCAGGTCTCCCCCGCGACGGGCCGCCTCCTGGAGAACTGCGTCTTCCTCGAGCTCCTGCGTCGCGGGCTCCGTCCCGGCCGGACCCTCTTCTACTGGCGCGACGCCACCGGCCGCGAGGTGGACTTCGTGTTGCGCCGCGGCACGCGCGTGGTGTCGCTCATCCAGGTCTGCATGCGACTGGACGACGAGACCCGGTCCAGGGAGTTCACGGCCCTGGTTGCGGGCGCCGAGGCACTCCGGTGCACGGACCTCCTCGTCCTGACCTGGGACACGTCCGGCGAGGAGAAGTTCCGCGATCGCCGGATCAAGGTCACGCCCGTGTACGCATGGCTTCTCGAATAGGGTTTCCATCCGGACGCTCGCTTCGGACAGCGACCCTAGCCACGAGACCCGTGTCCGCACGACGGGTTTCCGCTACTCCTGCCCAAACACGTCCCCCTGCCGAAGAATCGGTTCCTCGCGGACCCCGGGCGCAGCCGGCTCCCACGCGCGCACCTCGACGACTGCCGGGCGCGGGCCCGCCTCGATTAGGGCCATCTGCCCGCGCAGGGACTCGACCTCCCCGGGGTCGAACAGCCCGACCCGCCCGTACTCCCCGTCGTAGCCCGCCTGGAGCCGCACCTGGCCCGCCCGCATCCGGCGCAGGGCCTCGGCCAGCAGGGGCGCGCCCTCCGTGACGGCCGCGAGGTCCGCGAACCCCAGGACCTCCAGTTCCGGGCCGAACCGGGCCAGGGTCCGCTCGTACAGATCCTGCACGCGACGCGACGACGGGCCGACCCCCTCGATCTCGCCCAGGACTTCTTGCAGGGGGATCAGGCACGTCTGGGGGGGGAAGCCATCCGCGGGCTCCGGGCGGTCCGCGAGCGCCTCGACGCGGCCAAGGACCCCTGGGGTCAGGCGTCCCCCGCACGCCGGGCATCGCCCCTGCCAGGCCCGCGTCTCGGCCGGCAAGGCCCTCACCCCGCACTTGCGGTGACCGTCCAAGTGGTACTTGCCCTCCTCGGGGAAGAACTCGATGGTCCCGGCGAGTCCTCCGCGCCCTCGCAGTGCCTCCAACAATGCCCGGTATGAAAGTTCGCAATCAAATATCGTGGCCTCGCGGCCCAGGCGCGATGGAGAGTGCGCGTCCGAACACGAGATCAGCGCGAAGCGGTCCAGGGCGGACCAGCGCCGGTTCATGGGGACGTCGGACGACAGGCCCGTCTCGAGCGCGAAGACCTCTCCCGTCCGGTCCTCGAAGCATTCCTCGATGGCGTCAAACCCGGATTGGGCCCCGAACACCGAGAAGTGCGGGGTCCACACGTGGGCCGGGACCACGAAGGCGTCCGGCTCCGCGTCCCGCGCGATCTCCAGGATGCGCCGGGGCTCGATCCCCACGATGGGGCGGCCGTCCGCCCGGACGTTCCCCAGGCGACCCAGGGCGGTCGAGAAGCGCTCGGCCGCAACAAACGAGGGCACGAAGACCAGGGTGTGGACCTTGCGCACGCGCCCGGCCTTGCGGAAGATGGACGAGACCTCGACCTGGAGGAGGAAGCGGACCTCGCGGCGCAGGCCCTCGGGGAGGTCCTCGGCAACCGCGTGGGCCACGTCGGGTCGCGGGACCAGGAGGCCGCACCCGTCCTCCTCCAGGGATTCCTTCAGTTCCGCGAACCACCCCGGGTGCGTGAAGTCCCCGGTGCCCACGAGGGCCAGGCCCTTGCGTTGCGCCCACGCCAGCAAGGTCGGGACCACCAGGTCCCGGCTCGTGGCCCGCGAGTAGTGCGAGTGGATGTGGAGGTCCGCGAGGACTCTCATGGGGTCCGCCGGGTCCCCGCGCGCTTGCGAGCCCCCATGGCGATTCCCGCGGTCCAGGCGGCGAGGAACAGACCGAGCGCTCCGGCCCGCGAGGAACCGGCCGCCGAGCACCCGCCCCCGCCTCTCGACGACCCGCGGGTCTCGCCGGCCGAGGCGTCCTGGGGACCCGCCCCGCCCGGGTCCGACCCGGACGATCCATCCCCGACCGTCCCGTCGGGCGCGACCGCGTCCTTTGCACCCGCGCCGGAGTCCACGGCCGGACCCGCGTCCGATCCCTGGACGGGTTCCTCGGGGACCACGTCGTCGTCCGTGCGCCAGATCACGTGGTTCTCGCCCGCCAGCCAGCAGACCTTCTGGGACGGGCACGTCAGCGTGAGCATCGCCCTGGCCTTGGACGGCTTGGGTTCTTCGATCAGGGTGTGGCCATCGCGCATCCGATAGACCACGTGGAAGGTCTGGTCATGCTCGTCCTTGTCCGACCCCACGAACAGCCCGGCCCCTGCGTGGAACAGGACCGCGTCCGACAGGTATTTCGGCATCGGGACCCCGGACGGCGCCGGGATCAGGACCTCGAACCACGTCTGCCCGCCGTCGTCGGTCCTCCGGATGAACGGCCCTTGCGCGGTGTGACCCAGGATGAAGCCCGTCAGCGACGAGAAGAACCACACCCGGTCCACGGTCTCGGTCCGGCCCTTGAAGACCGCGGTCCAGGTAGTCCCGCCGTCCGTGGAGTGCAGCAGGGCCCCCCTGGGCAGGATCGTCTCGGCCCCCGTCTTCTGGTCGGTCTGGACCTCGCCGTTCGCTAGGAAGACCTCGCTCGCGCCCACGAACGCGGCGTCCGAGATCCCCTGGAACTTCTCGCCCTCCACGTCCGGGACGAACGCTTTCTGTGCCTTGGCCGCGACGAAAGGCAGGACCACGGACCCGCCGACCAGGTAGAAGTTCTCGGGGTCTCGGACCGCGATCCGCGACTCGGAATAGGCCAGGGGGGGAGGCCAGAACCACGTGTCACCGCCGCTGGTGGACCCGATCAGGACGTTCTGGATCCCGAAGCCCGTGCTCATCAGGATCTTCATGCCCACGGCCCAGCAGCGCGTCGCAGACGGACAGACGAGGTGCGTCAGCATCAGGAGGTCCCCGCCGGTGGAGGCGTCCTGCTTGTTCCAGGTCTTGCCGCCGTCCGACGTCCGGAACCAGATGGGCTTGCTGTTTCCCTGGCCGTCCGGTTCGACCCCGAATCCCACGACCTTGTCCTCGGTCGCGGCGGCGATGCTGACGATGGCCGTGTCGCTCTGGGCGGTCTGGTATTGCGTGGACCACGTGCCGGCCAGGGCCGGCCGGGCGAGGACTCCGATGCCGATGACGAGAAACGCCGGGTGCAGGGGCAGACGTGTCATGGCAGGTCCTCCGACAAGGGCCGCGAGCGGGTGCTCGCAAAACCAGGGCGCGAGCAAGGGCTCGCGCCCCCACGTTCACTCCTCCCCGATCCCCATGATCTCCTCGATGTTTGGCACGAGGATGATCTCGATCCTGCGGTTCTTGGCCCGGTTCTCGGGGGTGTCGTTGGGCTCGACCGGCGCGTACAGGCCGTACCCGGCGGCCGACAGGCGCTCCGGCGGCATCCCCTGCTCGATCATGAACAGGGTCACCTCCATGGCCCGGTTCGCGGACAGGCGCCAGTTCGTCAGCGGCGACCCGGTGTCGTCCGTGTGCCCGGCGACCTGGAAGTGCCGGCCCTCCAGGGTGGCGAGGATCGGGGTCAGTTGCGCGAGGGCCGCCTTGCCGTCAGGCTTCAGTTGATACCGTCCGACGTCGAACAGGACCTGTTCCGACATCTCGACGATCAGGAGCCCGCGGCTGGTGCGCACGCGCAGTTTGCCCGCGGCCTGCATCTCCTGGAGTTTGGCCTTCAGGGTGTCCAGGGCCGCCTTGCGCTTCTGGGCCTGCCGGCGCAGTTCCTCCATGCGCTCGAGCGCGGTCTTGAGGTCCTGTGACAGGACCCCCTTCTCCTGGCCCAGGCGTGCGAGTTCGTCGGTCAGGCGGCGCTTTTCGCCGATCAGGGCTCCCTTGTCGCGTTCCAGGTCCTTGATCTGCTGTTGCAGCGCCTGGACGTCGCGCTGATAGACGTCCTTGGAGATGCCGCAGCCGCCAGCCAGGACCCCCAGCGCGATCAGGAACGAGGTCTTCCGCATCGTTCACCTCCCGTCCGACTGGACCATCGAGACCACGAGGCCAAGGAAACACAGGGCCGCGATGCCGAACGATACCAGTCCAGCCAGATTCTGCAAGGACGACTCCATCCCGATCAGGTAGGTGCCACCGAAGAAGAAGGTGGGGAACAGGAACCCGAAGACCAGGCGGTTCGTGCGGGCGTGCAGGCCGCGCTGGCGGGCCTCCTCGTGGAGGGACTGGACCTGGATCGCGAGGTCGCCTCGGCGGACCTTGCGCAGGATGCGGCGCAAATCATGGGGGGCCTCGCGCAGCAGGTTGGCCCCATCCAGGACGGTCCGCAAGACCGCCTGCGAATGCCGGCGTGCGTCGAGCGCCCTGCGGACGTACAACTCCGTCAAGAGCGGGCGCACCGCCGCGATGGGCTCGAACTCGGGATGGACCTCGCGCCCGATCCCTTCCATGACCGCGATGGCCTTGCCCACCAGCAGGAGGTCCGCGGGCAGGACCACGTGGTGGCGCCGGGCGACCTCCACGCTCTCGGCCAGGAAGGACGACAGGTCGATCGCGCCGATGCTGCTGCCGGACCAGCGGTCGAGGATGGCGCGCAGGTCCCCGCGCAGGGCGCGCAGGTCCGTGTCGTCCCCGATCAGATCCGCATCCGCGAGCACGTTGACCATCATCTCCACGTCGCCGGTGACCAGGGCCACGAGGTACGTCAGGAGTTCGTCGAGGCGCTCCGGCTCGAGGGACCCCATCATCCCGAAGTCGAGCAGCACGATGGTCCCGTCCGCGCGGATGAAGAAGTTGCCCGGGTGCGGGTCCGCGTGGAAGAAGCCGAACTCGAAGATGGACCGTATGGTCACGCGCATCCCGACCTCGACCAGGGACCCGAGGTCCACGCCGAGGCGCTGGAGCCCTTCCACGTCCGTGACCTTGACCCCGTCCACGCGCTCCATGACCAGGACCCGCCTTGTGCACAGGGCCGGGACTGGCTCCGGCACGAACAGGCGCGGCTCGTCCGCGAACATCCGCCTGTAGCGGAGCATGGCGTGCATCTCGGACAGGAAGTCCGTCTCGCGGTTCAGGGAGCGGCGGAACTCCTCGACGAGGGCCCGGGGCCGGAAGGGGCGGACCTCCGGGAAGCGCCGTTCCAGGAGCGCCGCGATGCCGCCGAGGATGCGCAGGTCCGCCTGGACCACGTCGCGCAGGTGGGGGCGCTGGACCTTGACCACGACGTCTCGCGACGTCTCGGGGGCATCGGGGCCGACGCCGACCCCCGCCTGAAGGCGAGCCCGGTGGACCTGGGCGATGGACGCCGACGCGATCGGTTCTTCCTCGAACGATTCGAAGACCTCTCGGATCGGGCGGCCAAGGTCCGCCTCGACGGTGGCGCGCACCTCGTCGAAGGAAAACGGAGTCACGTCGTCGTGCAGGCGTTTCAACTCCAGCACGAGGCTCATGGGGAGCAGGTCCGGCCTCGTGGCCAGGACCTGGCCGAACTTGATAAACGTCGGGCCGAGTTCCTCGAGCACGCGGCGGATGCGCGTCTCGACCGGGATGGTCTCGATGTCGGGCCGGGGACGACGGAGCAGGGCCGCGGTCCACGCCCGCAGGCGGGCGGGCCATCCGAGGCGGACCGCGACGTCCGCGAACCCGTGGCGCACCAGGACCCCCGCGATGCGGCGCACGCGGCCCAGGTCGCGCAGTCGCCAGGGCGCCAGGAACAGGCCTTGAAGGCTCATCCCGGTTCCTCCCGCGATCGGGTGCGCTGGTCGAGCCAGGACCCCAGCAGGGCGAGGAGCGCCGCGCTCGTCGGGCCCGACACGGCCGCGCCCAGCAGACCCCCGACGATCTCGCGGACGCGCTCGCGATCGTTAGCCCCGTCCCGTTCCGCGGCCTCGAGCCGGGCCAGGACCTCGCGCCGGACCCGGTCCAGGTGCTCGGGCCCGAGACCCCGCCGCACCTCCTCGCGCTCGAACACGGCGGGCGCCACGTGCTCTCGCAGGAACGCCGCGACCAGGGACTCGAGGCCGCGCCGTATTTCATCGTTCATGGCCGGTTCACCGTCGCGCCGCTTCCCCTGTCGCTGCCGGGGGAGGTTAGCACGAACTCGCGGCGCAGGGCGAGCATCTCGCGCACGACCCGGACGATCTCGCGAGCGGACAGGACCTTGCTACGACCATGCGCGCGGGCCGCTGCCTCGATCGTGACCCAGGCCGGCCGGACCCCGAGGCGCATCAGTTTCAGGGGGACCTCGACGTTGACCATGAAGGTGTCCGACACGATGCGGATGCGGTCGAGCAGCGCGCGGCGAAAGACCATGGTCCCCGTGAACTCGCAGCGGTTTCCGAGGATCAGCCAGGCGGTCGCCCAGTACGCCCGGGTCACGGCGAAACGGACCCACCCATCCCCGCGCCGGGCGTAGGTGGACAGGACCAGGTCGTGGTCCGGCAGGAACGGCACAAAGCGCTCCAGCGTGTCCGGGCGGACCTGGCCGTCCCCGGGCAACTGGGTCACGAAGTCGAGGGTGGCTGCGCTGTAGCCGCTGCGGATCGCAACCCCCATCCCGAGGTTGCGCGGGTGATGGACCACGCGCACCCGGGGGTCCTCGCGGGCCAGGGCGTCCAGGACCTCGCCGGTCCCGTCCGAGGAGCCGTCGTCCACGGCCACGACCTCGCCCCGCTGCACGCACCGCTCCAAAAACGCGAGCGCGTCCCGGACCTGGCCCTCGACCGCGGGCCGCTCGTTGAAGGCCATGATGACCACGGACAGCGAGATCGGACGGCGTTCCATGAGCCCGGGACCTCGACGCGCCGCGGATAGTGTAGCCGGAATGCGCGGGTCTTCGTGAGAGGTGCTCGCCTTGCCACACGGTCGTGACCCGGAGACGACCCGGTGGATGGTAGAATCACCGCGGGAATCGGGATCGGGAGGCCCCGCCATGAAACGCGACGCGCTGTGGGTCATCACAGGACTGCTGGCCTCGGTCGAGGCCCTTGCCGACGTGACGGTCCTGAAACACGACGAGTTCTCGTCGGACCTCTTCGTGGCGGTCGGCCAGGTCCAGGGCCAGTCGCTGCCGGTCCAGCCCGGCTTCGCCCAGGAGGAGGCGTACGGCCTGATCTTCCCGATCGCGGCCGGGTCCTACCCCGTCAAGGTCCTCGGGATCCAGATGCTCTTCGCGGCCCCCCCCAACGCCCCGGACCTGAAGTCCCACCTGCGGATCGAGTTCTATTTCGATTCCTCCGCCGGCCCCGCGCCGTCCAAGCCGAGCCCGGACTGGTCCGTCAGCACGGAAGACCTCTACGACCCGAACACGGGCGGCACCGGATTCCCGCTCCAGGGCGGGGTCGGGATCCAGATTGACTTCGACTGGAGCGACCCGGCGAACCACCCGCCCCTGATGATGTCGGGCAACCTCTGGGTGGTCCTGCGGTTCTACCAGGCCCCGCAGGACCTGTCCGAGGAATGGGGGTCGCTTCAATGCATGAAGATGCCCGAGATCGGCGCCTGCGGCTGCCAGAAGATCGGGGTCCTGGGGGACCATGCGATCACGCCCAAGGTCAACGTGGTCCATCACGTCATGGCCGGGTGTGCCGGCGGGATGACCTGGAGTTACGCGGAAGACCTGGGTCTGACCGGCGACGCGATCGTGCGCGTCAAGGTCGAGACCGCGGGGACGTGCATACCGGACTGTTCCGGCAAGCAGTGCGGCGACGACGGGTGCGGCGGGTCGTGCGGCGCGTGCCTGAACTGGTGCTACCCGGGGTGCGAGACCGGGGAGCCCTACGAGGACCCGTCCCTGTGCCACGAGGGCCACTGCGCCCAGGTCTGCTGCCCGAACTGCTGCGGGAAGGAGTGCGGCCCCGACGGGTGCGGGGGGGTGTGCGGGACGTGCCCGGCGGGCAAGGTCTGCGGGGCCTGGGACGATGTCTGGGGCCTGTGCGTGGACCCGGTCTGCACGCCCGATTGCGCGGGCAAGGAATGCGGCGATGGGGGATGCCCCGGCCGGCCCGATGCGTGCGGGACGTGCGGCGCGGCCGAGGCGTGCGTGGACGGACAGTGCGAGGCGCTGTCGTCGTGCGGCAACGCGATGTGCGAGCCCGAGAAGGGCGAGGACTGTTCCTCCTGCGCGAGCGACTGCGGGTGCGGCTGCGGCGAGACGTGCCAGGGCGGGGCCTGCGTTTTCACGGCCTGCGACGGGCGCGAGTGCGGGGACGACGGGTGCGGCGGGGCGTGCGGGGAGTGCGGCGCAGGGGAGGTCTGCGAGGACGGGACCTGCGTGAGCGCGCCGGACGTGGTGATCCTGGAGGTCTCCCCCGCGTTCGGCTGGGACGACGAGGAGACCCCGATCTCCGTGGCCGGACACGGATTCCAGCCGGGGCTCTCGCTGAGGCTCGGCGGGACCCTCCTGGGCGCGATCCAGGTGGTCGGGGAGGGGCTCGCGACCGCGGTGGTACCCGCGGGCATGGCGCCCGGCTCCTACACCCTGTTCGCGAGCAACCCGGACGGGTCGTCAGGGTTCTTGAAAGACGCCTTCGAGGTGCGGGTCCGGCCGCTGGCGGCGGACGAGGAGCCCAAGGACACCGGCCCGGTCTCGCCGGACGTGCCCCTTGCGGACCCGGGCCGCGGGGACCTCGGGCCGGGCGACCCCGGGGCAGCGGACACGGGATTCGCGGACACGCGCACACCCGCGGCGAGCGGGGGCGGGGGAGGGTGCTCGGCCGGGGCGACCCCAGGGGGCGTGCCGTGGTGGCTTGCGCTGGCCGGGCCGCTCCTCGGCCGCAGGCCGCGGAGGGAGGATCCTTGAGCGAGGCCGACCCCTTCCAGGTCTTCGATGCCCACGTCCACGTGGGGCGGTGGCTCACACCGGACTTCGCGGGCCGCGCAAGCGACCTCGCGGACGTGACGCGGGTCCTGCGGTCCTGCGGGGTCACGGGCGCCCTCGTGATGCCCACGGACTCCGGGGACAACGGGGGGCTGCTCCAGGATGTCGGAGCCCATCAGGCCGCGCCCGGAGCGGCGCCGGTCCTGTTCTTCGCGGCGTGGGTCCGACCCGATGATGATTCTTTGAAAGACTTTCTCGATGAAAACCTATCGCGAATCCACGCGCTGAAGATCCACCCCTCCTTCAACCGCCGGCCCATCACGGACCCGGCCTGCGAGCCGTTCCTGGCCGTGGCGGAGCGCCATCGCCTCCCCGTGGTGGTCCACTGCGGGCGCTGGCGCGAGGTCGCCGGGTACGAGATCGCCCTCGAGGCCGCCGAGCGTCACCCGGACCTCCCGTTCATCCTCTCGCACATGGGTGGGGACGCCCCGGCCCTGGTCCTGGGCGCGGCCCGGATGGTCCGCGAGCGCGGCCTGTCAAACGCCTTTCTCGGCACCGAGAGCATCCGGGAGTACTGGCTGGTCGCGCAGGCCCTGGACCTCGTGGGTCCGGAGCGCCTCGTGTTCGGTAGCGACCACAACCTCAACCACCCCGCGTCCTTCCTCGCGGTCATCGAGGCCCTGGGCCTCGCCCCGGCGGAGCGGGCCCTGGTCCTGGGCGGAAACGCGAGGCGGCTGTTGAGGGCGGCGCGGACGTCCGCGACGGGGTGAGGTCGTCAATCCGACGCGTTGCCCTTCAGGGACCGCAACGTGGCCTCGACGTGGGCGAGGAGCCGCTCGAGACCGTCCTTCACGTCAGGATGAACCCGATGGACCCGATCGCGATGCTCGATCAGGCGGGACCAGTCGAGTTCCACGGCATAGGCGTGCCGGAAGAAATGGCGGAAGGACAGGAGGTGCGAGAGGTCCGCTGCCACCTTCTGGGGGACCAGCGCCTCCCGCACGCCGGGTACCGGGAGCGAGACCTGCCGAAGCAGTTCCCGGTGCCAGCCTTCCCCGGACGGCACGTGCCCGTCCAGGAAGCGGGCCACTCGCTCGAAGGCCTCCTCGAGAACCGTGTAGTAGCGGTGTAGTTCGACCGCCACGAGGGCGCGCGCGCCCGCATCCGCCTGGGGGTCCTGCAGCGGGCCGGAGGTCGCACCGAGGCGAGCCGCGACCTCCTCGCAAGCCCCCAGGTCAGCGCGCAAATCGGCCATGAGCCACCGGATGACGGCCTCGCTCATCTCCAGAGCAGTCATTCATCGCCCCCCTAGCGGCTCCCCCCCTTCTGCGCCGGGGCCGCCGCCGGTCTCCGCGTCATAGATCAGGACCCCATCGCGCAGGATGCGGTCCCGGAGGCGCTCGGGCGCGTTTTCGATCGCGACCACCTGGACGTCCGCGTCCACCTTCCATAAGAGGTGGGCCGCGAATCCATCCACGTCCTTTTCGAGGACCCCCTCGACCCCGAGGTCCACGTCGCTGTGGGCGTGCACCCCGCCCCACGCGAGCGAACCGAACAGGAAGACCCGCTTCGCGCGAAACGCGCGGGCCGCCTCGGGCACCGCGGCCCTCACCTGGGCGAGCAACGCCTCCCGCCTCGAATCCTCGCGCCGCGCCTGCCTCGCGAATCGCCGGAGCAACGTGCGCGCGGTGTCTTCTGGCTTGACCGGGGCCACGGGCCCAGTATAGCGACTCCGCCGTGGCCGGACAAGCGTGGCCCTGATACGAGCGATCCGCGATGTGACCCTCCTTCCACGTGCACGTGATCGTGGACGTGGACGTATCCGAACAAAACCGAGCGGTTCCAGGTCGTCCA
>FWPU01003777.1_pt1 | contig 37097 bp, 37 predicted proteins | sample 2228361 | NCBI WGS metagenome assembly FWPU01 (sample SAMEA103939777, study PRJEB20133) | metagenome
ATTTCAATAAGAGAATTGAAGTCAGAGCGCGTTATCTCAAGTAGCGTAGAGTCCTGATTTGCCACTGCAGTTGCAGACCTTTTCTGTTCTTCAAGAAGAGCCATTTCACCGAGAATGCTTCGGGGACCGAGGACAGCCAGCACTTTTTCCTTAATATCTTTTATATTCTTTGAAACCTGTATCTCGCCATCGCGAATGACATACAACGCCTTGCCTTCATCTCCTTCCTTAAAGAGCATCTCGTCCTTCTTAAGTTTGACCTCAACGAACAAATCTGTAAGGTCATCAAGTTCCTCATCAGTAAGTTCTGAAAATATTAACACCGTCTTTAGAAAATTTTTTAAATTTTCTGCCATAATTCACCTCTTTGAATAAATATTAATACTCTTTTATGGAAAAAGTCAATAATTCGTTAAAATTCCATTTTCGCAATTCCTTGACACAGTACGGAAGTGGAGTAAAATTCAAGTATGGCTTTCAAATTATCACGTAACTTGTTCAATGAAGCAAAAAGGCACATTCCGGGAGGAGTAAACAGCCCTGTTCGGGCATTCAGGTCCGTTGGTGGGGTGCCTGTCTTTGTTGCCTCAGGAAGGGGCTCAAGGATAAGGAGTGTTGATGGAAAGGAATATATTGATTTTGTATGTTCCTGGGGTCCATTGATTCTTGGTCATTCTCCAAAAACGGTTATCAGCTCAGTAAAAAAGATGCTTGATAAGGGAACAAGTTTCGGTATGCCCACGGAAGAAGAGGTTATTCTTGCCCGGGAGATAAAAAAGGCATATCCGTCTATTGAATTGGTTCGTCTTGTAAGTTCAGGGACAGAGGCGACAATGAGCGCAATAAGGGTAGCAAGGGGCTGGACCGGGAAGAGAAAGATTGTGAAGTTTGAGGGATGCTATCATGGACACAGCGATTATCTCCTTGCGAAAGCTGGTTCCGGCGCTCTGACGCTTAATCTTCCAGACAGTGCAGGCGTGCCGGAGGAGATGGTTAAGTTTACGATTGTTCTCCCTTACAATGACCTCAGCGCAGTGGAGAACGCTATTTATTCTGATAATGATATTGCAGGAGTGATTGTGGAGCCAGTTGCAGGAAATATGGGTGTGGTGCTTCCGGAGAAGGGCTTTCTTGAGGGATTGAGGAAGATTACTCAGGAGAAGAATATCGTCCTCATTTTTGATGAGGTGATTACTGGATTCCGTCTTGCCAGAGGCGGAGCACAGGAGTTATTTGGAATTAGACCAGATATGACCTGCCTCGGTAAGATTCTCGGTGGTGGATTTCCTATCGGTGCCTACGGCGGCAGAAAGGATATTATGTCCTGTGTGGCTCCTGAGGGAACTGTGTATCAGGCAGGGACGCTCTCAGGGAATCCTGTTGCTGTTACTGCTGGAATTGCTATGCTCAGGGAGCTCACCGGGGCACTTTACCGCGAACTTGAGAAAAAAACTAAATGGTTTACAGAAGAGTTAAAGGGAATAGCAGATGAGGCAGGAGTCCCTGTGACAATCAATAGTATTGCTTCCATGTTTACTATCTTTTTTACAAAAGATCCTGTCAGGAATTTTGCTGAGGCAAAGAAGAGCAATGTTGAGATGTATTCAAGATTTTTCCATGAATTACTATCAGGCGGGGTTCATTTTCCACCATCTCAGTTTGAGGCATGTTTTATCTCAAGAGCGCATAGGGATAAAGACCTTGAAAGATCCCTTGATGTCTCAAGAAAGGCATTCAAAAAATTAAAGAATTAAGTTGACCTTTTAAAATTATCGTGTTAGATAAGAAAGATTATAAAAATGACAGAATAGCAAAATGGAGAGCCTTTGGAATTGTATGGGCATTGGGAATACAATTTGCAGTGAGCGTTGTTGTTTGTATAGTTATAGGATATTATCTGGACAGATACCTTCATACTATGCCGCTGATGCTGTTTCTTTTTACAATTGCAGGATTTGCCGGCGGAATGTTGACATTTTACAGGGCAATCAAAAGGATTAACAGAGGAAATGGAAATAGGCGATAAGAGATTGATTCTGAAATTGAACACTGAGTTTCTGATTCTTTTCTCTTCAGTTGGAGTTATTGCACTCACCCTTTTAAAGAATTCATTTCTGAATGGCGCAATTGCAGGTGCACTATTTGGTGGAGTAAATTTTTATCTGCTGATAGTGAGTATATCAATGTTTCTCTTTCCCGGGAGCAGAAAGGTTCCTGCCTATGGAATAGTCATTCTGAAATCCTTGATTTTATACGGAGGACTTGCATTTCTGTTAATCAAAATAAAAATTAATCCCCTCGGTTTTATCAGCGGCTTCGGAGCATATACAATATTAATAATATTGACCGCGCTATTTTCTATAAGGAGATTAAGGGATGCATGAGCATAGTTTAACATGGTTTTCACTGATTCCCGGGATTAAGAACCTGCCGGTCACACTGGTCAGCGTTGTCTTTGTGGGATTGTTGCTTGTTGTTGTAAGCATTATTGTAAAACTAAAATTAAAGAGGAGCGACTCCGTTTATCCTGAATCAAAGGTTTCGCTGAGGACAATACTTGAACTTCTTGTTGAGGGTATTTATAGTTTTGTAGAAGGAATCATGGGTGAGCATGGAAGGAAGTACGTCCCGTTGATCGGTTCAATATTTATCTTTATTCTTACGTGCAATCTCATTGGACTAATTCCTGGATTCTCTGCGCCAACTGGCTATGCATCTGAAAACCTGATGGAGGCAATTATAAAATCACCTAATTTTGCCTGTGCTCTCTTTGTTTTCTTTATGTATAATTATTATGGATTTAAAGAGCATGGGTTTGGATACATCAAACACTTCTTTGGACCCTTCCTTCTCCTTGCACCATTGATTTTTACTATAGAGTTGATTGGACATGTAGTTAGACCCGTTACCTTATCAGTCCGTCTTTTTGCAAATATAATGGCAGACCATCTTGCTGTTGGTATCTTTTCAATACTTGTTCCTGTTGGTGTTCCTGCTGCATTTCTTTTACTGGGGCTTATGGTGTGCTTTATACAGGCTTTTGTATTCTCTTTGTTAACAACAATTTATATTATGCTTGCCACACAGAGTGAGCATTAAAAATAAAAAAATTAAAGGAGGTCAAATAATGAGATTGAATCGGAGGATGTTGCTATTTATTCTTCTCTTCGGGATGATTGTTTTTGCCTTTGGTGGAGACCTGCTTGCTGAAGAGGCAGCCCAGGATCCAGCTGGTGGTGGTGTCTCCGCCGCAGCCGCACTGGCAATTGCGAGCGGTCTTGGTATTGCTATTGCTGCCTTTGGCGGAGCACTGGGTCAGGGCAGGGCAGTCTCTACAGCCCTTGAAGGAATTGCAAGGAATCCTGGTGCATCTGACAAGATGTTTACACCACTCATTCTCGGACTTGCATTCATTGAGTCCCTTGTAATTTATGCCCTTGTCATAACCTATCTCCTGCAGGCGATGATTAAATAGGGAATGAAATTATTCCTTGTAAGGCACTGCCAGACGGACTGGAACCGGGAGCACAGGATTCAGGGGAGCAGTGATGTTCACCTTAATGAGGAAGGACGGCGCCAGTCCTCTGCCCTTACGGAATGGTTTAAACAGTTTAAGATAGATGCAATCTATTCAAGCCCTATGAGAAGAGCTATTGAAACAGCAGAAGGGATTGCAAAGAATTTTAATCTCAAAATCAGGACGCTTGAGGGACTTAGGGAATTAAATCACGGGACCCTTGAAGGTAAGTCATCCATTGATGTCTGGAACCGACATGGCGCCTTACTGAATAAATGGATTGAAGACCCTATGAGTATTAAATTGCCAGGGGGAGAATCAATTGCGGATTTAAAGGAGCGCGTCTGGAAGGCAGTAAACGAAATTACTCTGAAACATGCAGATGAAAATGTGGTTGTTGTAGGGCATCATTTCACAAATCTCATAATTATTGCCATGGCAATAGGACTGGATTTGCGAAATATCTGGCGATTGAAACAGGACGAGTCAGCAGTCAGTCTACTCCTCCATAATGAGTTCGGTTGGCGACTGATTTATTGTAATTCCCTGGAACATCTGAACAGGATGATATAGGGCGGTTTTTTTCTCTATGCCTTTTTGTATATCTTAGGGGCTTTATCTTTAAAGAGTACTTGTTTAAGAAATTGTCCTGTATAGGAAGAAGGATTCATCGCTACCTCCTCTGGCGTTCCCTCTGCAACAATTCTACCGCCAGCATCACCGCCTTCTGGACCGAGGTCAATTATGTAATCAGCATATTTTATGACATCAAGATTATGCTCAATTACAATAACTGTATTGCCAGCATCTACGAGACGGTTCAGCACTTTAAGTAACTTATCAACATCTGCAAAATGCAGTCCTGTAGTGGGTTCATCTAATATATAGAGGGTGCTGCCGGTGCTTCTTTTTGAAAGCTCCTTTGAGAGTTTTACCCTCTGTGCCTCTCCGCCGGATAGAGTAGTTGCTGGCTGTCCTAACTTTATGTATCCAAGTCCAACATCATTGAGTGTTTCAAGTTTCTGCTTAATTGCAGGAATATTGCTGAAAAATTCAAGGGCATCGGAAACTGTCATTTCTAGGACTTCAAATATATTTTTACCCTTGTACCGAACCTCCAGTGTTTCGCTGTTGTATCTCTTGCCTTTGCACACATCGCATTCAACATAAACATCGGGCAGGAAATGCATCTCTATTTTTAACAGGCCATCTCCAGAACATGCCTCACATCTTCCACCCTTTACATTGAAACTGAACCTTCCGGGTCCATAACCCCTGATTTTACTCTCGGTCAGTTTTGAGAAAAGTTCACGAATTGGTGTGAAAAGCCCGGTGTAGGTGGATGGGTTGGAACGGGGAGTTCTACCAATTGGCGACTGGTCAATTACAATAACCTTGTCAATGTATTCAAGACCTTTTAATTCACTATATGGTCCGGGCTTCTCCCTTGAGCGATAGAGTTTTTGTTTTATTGCAGGATAGAGCGTATCAAGAATGAGAGAACTCTTGCCGGAGCCAGAAACGCCTGTTACACATACAAAAATTGATAAAGGGATACTCACTGTTATGTCCTTCAGATTGTTTGTCCTGACTCCTGTAATCACCAGATGTTTGTGAGTTGGTTGTCTTCTGAACTCAGGAATTCTTATTGAGACCTTTTTTGCGAGATATTGCCCTGTGAGGGAATTCTCATTATTTATTATCTCCTCTGGTGTGCCTGTTGCCACGACATATCCGCCATTATTTCCTGCTCCCGGTCCCATATCAATTATATAATCAGCAGAAAGGATTGTATTCTCATCATGTTCAACAACAATAACTGTATTCCCTAAATTTTTCAGCCGGATGAGCGTGTCAACTAATTTTTTGTTGTCCCTCTGGTGCAGTCCTATGCTCGGTTCGTCAAGAACATAGAGGACGCCCACAAGCCCTGAGCCGACCTGCGTTGCAAGCCGGATTCGCTGGCTTTCTCCGCCGGATAGGGAGTAGGAAGGACGGTCAAGCGTAATATAGTCAAGTCCTACATTGTGAAGAAAATTTAATCGCTCTAAAATTTCTTTCAGGATATTTGATGCAATTACCTTTTCCTTTTCACCAAGCTTGAGATTTTTAAAGAAATCCATTGCTTCCTTAACTGAAAGTTTTGTAACATCTGAAATTGATTTTTCACCTACTGTAACTGCCAGAGATTCCTTTTTGAGACGCGCACCCTTACATTCAGGACATTCTCTATAGTTCATATATTCTTCAATGTCTTCCTTGAAGGACTGTGAGTCAGTTTCATTGTATTTCCTCTGTAGATAGGGTATAACGCCCTCAAAAGGTTTATAATAGAACTCCCTTCCTTCCCCTCGGTCATAATAAAACCTGATCTCTTCGTCGCCAGAGCCGTATAAAATAATCTCCTGTATATTTTTGGGCAGTTTGTTGAAGGGTGTATAAATATCAAATTTGTAATGCTCAGAGAGTGTGTCAATGATCTGGAAGAAGTACATTGAATGTCTCTTTGACCATGGTTTGATAGCCCCATCCCGTAGTGAAAGTGATGGGTCAGGAATTACAAGTTCTGGGTCAAAATACATCAAACTCCCGAGTCCATCACATTTAGGGCATGCACCATAAGGGCTGTTGAAGGAGAACATCCTTGGACTGACCTCCGGGATACTTATTCCACAATAAGGACAGGCAAATTTTTCGCTGAATATCCTCTCTTCTTTATCAGTGATAATCTTCAATGTCCCTTGGGAGAGTTTCAGCGCTGATTCTACTGAATCGGTTAGTCGGTTCCTGATATTTTCTTTTATAACTAATCTATCAATCAGGACTTCAATTGTATGTTTTTTCTTTTTGTCAAGGGATATTTCTGTGTTTAATTCAACAATCTGATTATCAATTCGTGCGCGGATAAACCCTGACCGTAATAATTCACGAATCTCTTTTTTAAATTCCCCCTTTTTTCCTGAGATTAATGGCGATAATATTATTAACCTTGTGTTCTCAGGATATTTCATAAGGGTATCCACAATCTGCTGGGCGCTCTGGGAAGAGATTTTTCTTTTACATTTTGAGCAGTGAACAGTGCCAGTCCTTGCAAATAAAATTCTGAGGTAGTCGTATATTTCTGTTATTGTTGCAACTGTTGAACGTGGGTTTCTGCTTGATGACTTTTGTTCAATGGATATTGCAGGGGATAAGCCCTCAATTGAATCAACATCGGGCTTATGCATCTGTTCAAGAAATTGCCTGACATAAGGAGAGAGTGATTCCACATATCTCCGTTGCCCCTCAGCGTAAATAGTGTCAAAGGCGAGGGTGCTCTTTCCCGACCCCGATACACCGGTTATTACAACAAGTTTGTTGCGAGGAATAATGAGGTCAATATTTTTTAAATTATGCTCCCTTGCTCCCCGGATGACAATATTTTCAGATTGCATTTACGTCTTTTCTTTTTTTATATTGTTCTTTTTGTGATAAAACATGCTTGCAGCAAACAATATTGCCGAGACCAAACTTGTTGGGTCTGCAAGGCCCTTGCCGGCAATGTCATAAGCAGTGCCGTGGTCAGCGGATGTCCTTATTATTGGAAGTCCAAGTGTTATATTTACTGCGTCTGAGAAATGAATCATCTTTAGCGGTATTAATCCCTGGTCATGATACATACATACAACACCATCATACTTGTTCATAAGTACCTTGTGGAAGAGGGTATCAGAAGATATTGGACCTTCTACATTCATCTTCAAATACTGTGCCTTTTTCACAGCAGGGAGTATAAGCTCCTTTTCCTCCAGGCCAAATAGCCCACCCTCTCCTGCGTGGGGATTCAGGGCTGCAACAGCAATTCTGGGGTCTCTTATTCCAAAATAATCAATAAGTGTAGCATGAAGTAGTTTAATTGTCTTGAGAACCCTTCCCGGAGTAATCAGCATATTAACATCGCGAAGAGGACAATGGGTTGTTACGAGGGCGACCTTGATTTTCTCTCCAGCGAGCATCATTGCATAATCTTCTGTCTTTGTAAGTTCTGCAAGAAGTTCTGTCTGCCCAGGAAATTGGAAGCCCGACTCATACATTATCTCTTTGTTTGTGGGGGCAGTTACGAGAGCATCAATAATATTTCTTATGGCAAGATCAGCGCCCGCTTTCAGATAGTTCACCATTGCCTTCCCACAAATTTTGTCCGGTTTTCCAAATCTGAGCCGGTCCGGGTCAAGATTTGACACCCTGAATATACCGACTTTATTTGGGGGCAATGTCCTGATGCTGTGTTCTGTTACATCAACAAATGGCAGGGAAATTTTAAAGAATTTGGATTGTTTTAGCATGATGTTCTTATCCCCAAGAATTACCGGTCTAACCTGTTTCATCACTTTGGGTGATTTCAATGCTTTCAGTATTACCTCTGGTCCAACTCCTGTAGGGTCACCCATTGTTATTCCTATTATTGGCGGTTCCATGTAGATTCCTCCTTATTCAAAATCCTTATCTATAATTTTTATAACATATTTTTCTTTTATTTTAGTCAACCACTCATCGTAGAGTTTATCTGCACTCTCTCTCAGGTATAATTCACGAACCTCCGGAAGGGACTCCTCAAATGATTTTACGATCGATTCTCTGCGGTCCTTTACATAAAATATATGATATCCCTTTTCGCTTTTTATCGGTTTTGTTGCCTTATCAACGGGGGTGGAAAAGACCGCTCTGTCAAATTCGGGTAATAAATCTCCTTTTTGAACGAAGCCGATGTCCAGGTCTGATAAACTCTTCCCGGTGTATTTCTCTGCCACTGTTTCAAATTTTTCACCTGCATTGACATTCCGGTAGATCTCTTCAGCGGTTTTTTTAACTTCCTCTCTATTCCAGTCATTAAAAGGCAACATAATATGATAGAGATGAACCGATTCTTTATTTTTAAATCTATTGCGGTTGGTGAGATAGAAATTTTTCAAGGCATCATTGTCGTCTTGGATTTTTGGGAAAATGACCCTTTGGAGGACTTTCTCTTTCAGAATCTGATAACTGATTTCATCAGTATAATCAGACCATGTCACTCCTCTCTTTCTTAATTCTTCTTCAAGTTTCCCTTTTGTTATTGAACGGCTCTTTAAAACATCATTGATTGATACTTCAATCTCTCTTTTTTCAACGGTGATGCCGATTTTTTCCGCTTCCGAGAGTAACAATTTTCTCTTTATAACTTCATTTAGAATTTTATTCTTTTCATCTCTTTTGAGTTCATCCCAGTTATCCTTTTCAAGTATAATTGAGAGAGTAGCCCTCAGGTCAAGTAGTGTTATAGGATTCCCGTTAACGGAAGCCACGACAGAGTCAATGAGTTTTGCAGAAAAACCCTCCTTACAAAGGAGGATGGATGTTATAATTAATGTTGTGAGAATCTTCTTCATGTTTTCCCCGGATTTAGAATTTCAGAAGAGAATATCTCTATTCTTGCATTTTTTCTTACATTGGTTAAATACTCTTTTAAACTATTATTGTATTTTTCCTGCTTTAATATCTCAATTATTGCGCTCTTTGCTTCTTTCAGGTTCATCTTTTTTCGGACAAATTTCTTCTCAATTTTTACGATATGATAGCCGTAGTCGGTCTTAACAGGTCCGAAAATCTGTCCCACATTTAATTTGAAAACATCCTCAAGTTCATTCGGTAATTCATGGCTTGAGAGGGGTGGTAATAAACCGCCATTTTTCTTCTCGTAACCTGTGGAGAATTCTGCGGCAAGTTTTTCAAAACTTTCTCCCGACTGCAGACGTTTTTTAACATCCTCAGCAGTTTTTGCATCCTGGACAAGTATCTGTCGCAGGATGATTTTGTTAATATTTTTAAAGTCATCCGCATGTGCCTTATAGTAGAGATAGATTTCTTCCTCTGAGACGGAAGGGTTACTTTCTACCACTGAATTTAGCAGTTTCTGGATAGTCATAAGTTCTAATAATTTATTTTTCCACTCATCATAAGATATTTGATTCTCATTGAAAAATTTTAAAAATGTATCCCCGGGATAGTTATTCTTTATTTTTGAAATTTCTTTTTCCACTGCATCCATGCTGATTGTTACATTATTCTTTGCCGCTTCCTGCAAGAGAATTTTTTTGTCAATAATTTTGCCAAGTAAATTTCTGTTAATTATATCCGTTGTTCCCTGTGGTGCTTCTGTCTGAGAGAAAAACATGAATTTTTTTTCATTTTCAAAATCCTGAAGTGTTATTGCCTCTCCATTTACCTTTGCGATAACAGGATTTTTCTTCCCTGTTTTTTCATTCTCTCTTTTACAGGATAGGTCTGTGAGAAGAATGATAACAATTACGGTTATCAGGAATCTATTTATGTTGTGTTTGCTGTGCACCTTCCTGGTTGCCTCCATCTTCTGCGAGTAGTTCTGGATAAATCTTAACATTCGCCTTTTCCTTCAGTTCCTTTATAAAGGCATCGTACATTTCTCTCCTCTTCATATTGACAAGACGCATCCTTATACTCTCCTTTGCATGCTCGTAGTCCTGCCTTTGCTGTGGCAGGATGTCCTTTACCTGGTAGATGTAAAAATAATTGTTAAGTTCAATTAAACCACTCAGGTCTCCCTTCTTCAACTTAAAGACATCAGAGGGAACATCGGGCCGCTGGTTAATCTGAATACACCCAATCTCTCCACCCCGTGTCCTGGTGAGTGGGTCTTCTGAGTATTTTGAAACAGCATCCTCAAATTTTATCTTATTCTTTTTTAAATCATTGAGGATTTTTGTTCCTTTATTTTTATCCTTGGTGCTGATTCTTTTCAAACAGTATCTCTCCGGGGTGCTGAAATCCTTTATATTGGAGTCATAGTATTTTCTTATCTCCTCCTCGGTTATATCAACGCTCTTAGAGGATATTTTCTGCATCATTTTGTTATGAATCAGATTCCTCTTATGAGATTCAACAATCTGGAGAATTTCAGGGTCACTGTCAATTCCCTCTTCGTGTGCCTTATTGAGGATCAACCGCTTCTGAACGAGTTGTTCAAGAAATTCCCTCTTCCCCTGAGGGGTTGAATATCTTGTTTTAAGAGCAGGAGGGAGGGCATTCAATTCCTTTTCTAACTCCTTAAGCGTAATTTTTCCCCCACGGAATTCAGCCACTACCTTGTCCCGTGAACATCCAACCAATCCCAGAAGTCCTGCGATAAAAAATAATATTATATACGCTCTCATTTTTAAACCTCCTTTAAACTTTTAATTTTACCAGAATCAAATATTTTTTTCAATAAATCAATGAGTTGAGGAAGGTTCGGGGCTGCATTAAAAATTATTGTGAGATTTTTTTTCTTATCCATCTGATATTTAAATTCCGCAGAATTCAGTGCGTTGAAGAATCCGGGGAGTCGTGCATTATTTATTGCCGAAAGATTTATAATGCACTTTTTATCTGTATAATGTAAGGTAACAATTCTCTCTTTTGAGAGCAGGTTGCGGAGTTTTGTGAGTTGTATCAAATTTAACACTGCCGGAGGTATGGGACCAAAACGATCACGCAATTCTTCAGATAATGTATCAAGGTCATCCTCATCTCTGGCAATTGCGAGTTTTTTGTAGATTTCCAGTCGTATGGGGATATGGGGAATGTAATCAACCGGAATATATGATTCAATATTTATGTTGACTTCCGGCTCAATTTCTTCTGTGAGCGGCCTGTTGCTGAGTTCATTAATTGTCTCCTCAAGTAATCTTGAGTAGAGTTCAAAACCCACCGATGATATATGTCCCGATTGCTTTGTGCCGAGGAGTTCGCCTGCTCCGCGAATCTCCAGGTCTCGCATTGCAAGTTTAAAGCCGGCACCCACCTCTGAATATTCCTGGATTGCACTCAACCGCTTCTGCGCCTCCTCACTTATCTTTTCATTCTCCGGTATCAGAAAATATGCGTAAGCCCTTTCCTTTGAGCGTCCCACCCTGCCCCGTAACTGATAAAGGTCTGTTAATCCAAATTTGTGGGCATCTTCCACTATAATAGTATTTGCTGTGGGAATGTCAATGCCAGAGGCAATTATGGATGTGCTTACCAATACATCAACTTCTTTGTTGACAAAAGCAATCATTGTTCTTTCAATAGTTCTTTTATCCAGTTGTCCGTGTGCAATTTTAATTCGCGCCTCTGGAACAATTTTTTTAATATATTCAGCACTTCTATCAATATCCCTTATTTCATTATGTATGTAGAAGGTCTGACCGCCGCGCAATTTTTCTAAAAGCACAGCATCGCGGACAATATCATCATTAAAATATGAAACGAAAGTCCTGATTGACTGCCTCAATGGTGGGGGAGTATATATTACTGACATATCCCTGATGCCGGAGATAGACATCTGTAAACTCCGGGGAATGGGGGTTGCTGTCATTGAAAGGACATCAATTCCCTCTATAAGTTTTTTTAATTTCTCCTTCTGGACCACTCCGAAACGATGTTCTTCATCAATAATCAAAAGTCCAAGGTCTTTGAATATAACATCATCCTTTAGGAGGCGGTGGGTGCCAATCAGAAGGTCAACCTTGCCATTTTGTGTCTCAGTCAATATTTTATCTGCTTCTGCCCTTTTTTTCAGACGGGTGAGGACCTCAATCCGAATTGGATAATCTTTAAACCTCTCAGTGAATGTATGGTAGTGTTGCAGAGCAAGAATGGTTGTTGGCACAAGAAGAGCTACCTGTTTGCCAGCCATAATCGCTTTGAAGGCAGCCCTCACTGCTACCTCTGTTTTACCAAATCCCACATCTCCGCATATGAGCCGTTCCATCGGTGTCTCCGATTCCATATCTTTGAAAACAGCACTTATTGCCCTTTCCTGGTCAGGTGTCTCCTCATAGGGAAAGGTTGATTCAAATTCTCTGTAAATATCATCAGGAGGAGGGAATCTGAAGCCCCGTACCACCTTTCTTCTTGCATACAGGCGTAAAAGATTTGCTGTCAGTTCCCTGAGCGACTGGCGAACCCTCTTCTTTTCATTTTCCCATCTTGAAGTCCCGAGTTTGTGCAGTTCTGGCAATGTCCCTTTTACATTCCTATATTTCTGAATCAAGTTCAGGCGGGAAACAGGCACATAAAGTTTATCACCATCCCTGTACTCAATGATTAAAAACTCTGTCTTTGTGTTATCGCGTTCCAGCAACTTGAGCCCACAATATCTACCTATTCCGTAGTTCTGATGGACAACAAGGTCACCCTCTTGCAACATTCCAAAGTCGGTTATTTCAATACCTTTGATTTTCGGGAGGGCTTTTCTTTTGCTCTTCTCTCCGAAGATATCCCATTCGCCAATGATTATAAGTTTATCTTTCTTGAGTTTACAACCCCTCTTAAGGTCTCCCTTCAGGATAGTTAATTGCTGGAGAACTGGCTCCTTTTCCAGGTATTGTGATATATGACCTTCAGAGTATTGCATTGGTATTGAGTAGGGTTCAAGTATTGAGAGTATGCGATTGACTTCAATCTCTGTTGGCAGGACAATAAAAATTCTCCAGCCCTCTTCAAGAAGATTTTTGAATCTTTTTGCAAAATCCTCAAAAGGGAATTCCTTTGTGTGTAAAATAAGCCCTCTGAAGTCGGCGCATGTCTCGGTAAGAATATCAATTCTACCGGGGATATTCTGCCCTGAAAATATTACTCCTGCTCTATTCTCCCAGTATTTCTTACACCTTTCAGGGATAAGGAAGATGTCCTCAGGCGGAGGATATAATCTCTCCTTTGCCTGATTATTGTAGATTTTCTCTGTCTCAATAAAAAAATCATTAAGTTCCTGCTTGCACTGAGTGTCATCCTCCAGTATGATTAATACCTCTGATGGGATATATTCATAAAATGGGACAAGATGGCAGAAATATGGATAATAAAAGTCCTTTCCAGGGAATCGTTCCTTTTTTAAAAATTTCTCTTCAAGTACTTTTCGTTCCTGTTTTAGAATCCCGCGTCTATCCGCCTCAATCCTCAATTTTTTAATTCCTTCCTGAATATAATCACTGGCAAAAATATTTTCTGATGGAGGTATAATTTTGATATTTGTGGTATCTCTTATTTTTTTCTGTGTCTCCGGGTTGAAGGTTCGCATGGAAAAAATTACATCACCATCCAGTTCAATTCGCACGGGTTCAGGTTCAGAAGGAGAATAGAGGTCTATAATTCCGCCGTGAACAGAGTATTCTCCAGTATGTTCGGTTACGGGAGTGCGAATGTATCCGGATGAAGTAAGATAATAGAAAAACTCTTCAAGTTCAATATTCATTCCCATATTAATTTCCTTTACATACTTTCTCATCTCCTCCGGTGGGAGCACTTTCTGGATAAATGATCTGACAGGCATAATCAGGATGTCAGGAATATTGGATGTAGATAAATCTGAGAGAACTGAAACCCTTTCCGACAGTATATCCTGGGATAGAGTTACTGCCCGGTAAGGAAGTGTGCCCCAGTGGGGAAAGAGGCGGACGCCTTCTCCTTTAAAAAAGGTTATCTCTTCATAAATTTCGTAAGTTCTGCGCAGAGTTGATGTGATTATAATCATCTTTTTTCGGGTTAATTTATGTAGTTCTGAAATAAAAAGCGACTTTGAGGAGCCGAGTGCACCACCGATTATATACTTTTCAATCTTCAGAGGAGATTCAAAGACATTCTTAAAGGTGAATAGCATTGTTCTCAGTTCAAAGTTATTTCAAAAACTCCCGCATAATCTGCCTTGCATGCTCTTCATCCACAGGCAGGTTCTTTAGTTCCTGCCGGTTGTTTATGTGTGAGATGGTTGTTGAAAGGAATATGCTGAAGAGATGGAGCAATTTTTTCATTTCCTCTATTTTTAATGAATTTTTAAGGTCCTCTTCTGAGTATTCCTCTATCTGTGCGAAGAACCTGTTAAAATCGTCAAGGTCGCTCATGCGCAACAGGTTATAACTGAGGTTTTTAAAATAGATGATAAAATCAAGTAGAACACCAAACTCTTTTGTAATCAGAGAGAGATTGATGTTTGGTGCATTCAGAGAACTGTTAAGTTTGTTGACAAACTGATAGAGAATCCATATATCCTCCCTTAATCGCAATGACTGTTCCTGCCTTGATATAAAATCAGGGAAGATGTCCGAACCCTGTATGTCTGGCTTTACAAGATGGACAATTGAGACAATTGATTGCTGGAAGAAATTATTAAGCACGCCCTTTGAGTTATCAACAACTGTACGCAGTTGGCCTATAGAATGAATCTCCGCAGCATCTCTGAGAATCTGCTGGAATGTCTTTTTGATTTCCATATTAATTTGGAAACTCAGTGTATCAAGAAAATCCAGAAAGTTATGGCGTATTATTCCGGAACTCTTTTCAGGTTTTTTAACGGACTTCAATTCTTTTGGGATGTCATTTTCAATGTAGGTCCATAGTGAGTGCGATTCAGAGTGAATCAGTGAAAAGACAGGCAGAGATGCTTTTAGAACATCAATCTCTTCGGAATTGTTATTGATGTATTTCAGATATTTAATGAATCTTAAAAAAACCAGGATTATAACCGAGAGATGTTTTTTGACAGGCTCATCTTTTATTGCATTAACAATAGATTGGAGAACAGGATTTGTAATCTTGTCGTATAGTTTTGAGAATGCACTCAGACGAAATGGATTGAAGTAGCGATTGAAATATATCTCTCTGCTGATGAGTTGGCCGAGATTAAAATATAGTGTGTATGGCACCTTTTTGAGTTGAGAAAGTCCAGATAGAATCTCCTGAATATTCACAAAAGAATTAAAAAGGAGAAAAATACTCTCCTTTGGTGTATCCTGGCGCAGATTGTTTTCTATGAGTTTATCCCTTGCATAATCCCTGATTAATTTATACTCCACATATGACTTAAAGTAAAATGCCTTCACCTCCTCAGGGTCTATGAGCATTCTTATCAGAGATACAATGCGATTTACGACAGGATTAAGAATCTTTATTTCATAATAAAAATTTCTTGCCATTACATTATCTTTATTTGAAATAGGGAGATTATCCAAAACGAAAAATCTTTCAGTTGCCTTCAGGAGAACTTCTAATTCAAAGAGATTTTCCTCCATGCCATCAAGTTTTAGTGACGAGAGCCACTGCTCCCTTTTATTTATTAGTGCCTTTTCCTCTTTCTGTGCGGAATTCATTATTCTATTCCCTCCATTTCTGGCTTCAACTCGCGTTTCATCAAGGAGATTACTGCCTCTTTCGCATCCATATTCTCATAAAGTATTCTATATGTCTCTTCTGTAATGGGCATTTCAACCTTCAATTTTTTTGATAGATTATATGCTGCCTTTGCTGTCTTCACGCCCTCTGCAACCATTCGCATACTTGAGAGTATATCATTAAGTTTTTCGCCCTTTCCAAGTCTGATGCCAACAGTTCTGTTCCTGCTGAGGTCTCCGGTGCAGGTAAGCACGAGGTCGCCAATCCCTGATAGCCCCATGAAGGTCCTGGCATCTGCACCTAATTTGATGCCTAGGCGAGTGATTTCTGCAAGCCCGCGCGTAATCAGTGCTGCCCGTGTGCTGGAACCGAGTCCGAGTCCATCTGAGACGCCAGCAGATATGGCAATCACATTCTTGAGCGCTCCTCCCAGCTCTACACCAATAATATCGTCATGGGTATAGGTTCTGAAATAAGGGGTGCTGAAGATATTCTGGATAAGTTTACAGGCATTGTGGTCTTTAGAGGCAATGGTCACTGCTGTTGGTAGATGCCTTGAGACATCTTTTGCAAAACTCGGACCCGATAGTGCTACAATTTTTACATTTAATTCTTCAGGAATTACATTTTCAAGAACCTGAGACATCGTTAGAAACGTATCGTTTTCAATGCCTTTTGACGCAGTTACAATGACAGCGCCCCTTCGGATAAATTGAACTGCCTCGGTCATTACATTTCTGAGGACATGGGAGGGAGTCACAGAGACAATAACCTCCATATCTTTTACAGCAGATTCTATATCATTAGTGAATTGTAGATTTTCAGGGAGTGCTATATCCGGGAGATAATAAGAATTAATTCTGCTTTTTTTCATCTCCTCATAAAGTTCTTTCTCATAGATCCACAGCGTTGTGGGGAGTCCTTTCTCTCCAAGAAGTTTTGCAAGCGTTGTTCCCCAGCTCCCTGCACCAATAACTCCGATCTTCATAAATACTCCTTAAAGTATCAATTATAGAATAATCTACTAAATTTTAAAAGATTATCAGATAAAAAATCTTTTGTCAAAACTGCTCTATTTTCTTGACTTTATAAATTTTTAAGGGCATTCTTTTAATTAAAAGCATAAGATTTTATCAAGTGGTAACAATAATGAATGAATGGAATTATGCATACATCCCAATATTCTTAATAGCAGGAGCCCTTTTTGTTTTTATTTCTTTATTTTTGTCACGGTTATTAGCACCTTCAAAGCCGGACCCCATTAAACAACTGCCCTATGAATGCGGAGAAAAGCCCATTGGACTTTCCTGGATTCAATTTAATATAAGATTTTATGTGATCGCCCTTGCTTTTATTATTTTTGAGGTGGAGATAATTTTGATTCTGCCAGCCATCGTGAGTTACCTTTCCGCTTTAAAGCAATTCTCAGGTGCATTTGTTTTTATTGAAATCCTGTTTTTCGTTGCTGTCTTACTATTCGGGCTTGCCTATCTCTGGGCAAAGGGTGACCTTGATTGGGTGAAGAAAGTTCCGGGGACAGAAGAAGGATAGACAGATGGGTATAATTTATAATGCTCTTCCAGAAAATGTTCTCTTTACGACAGTTGATGAGATCATGAACTGGGCCCGTAAGTCATCCATGTGGTATATGCTTTTTGCCCTTGCCTGCTGTGGTATTGAACTCATGCAGGCAGGAGGTCCAAGGACTGACCTTGACAGGTTCGGGACTGTTTTTCGTGCCAGTCCGAGACAGTCGGATGTTATGATAGTTGCTGGCTCACTGACATACAAGATGGCTTCGCGACTAAAACTCCTATATGACCAGATGGCAGAACCTAAATATGTCCTTGCAATGGGAAGTTGCGCGAACTGTGGCGGGTTGTTTGATTTGAGTTACAACGTCGTTAAGGGAGTTGACAAGATCGTGCCCGTGGATGTTTATATCCCTGGGTGTCCACCAAGGCCTGAGGCGCTGGCCGAGGGATTTTTAAAACTCCAAGAAAAGATTCAAGGAGAAAGGTTTCTTGTCCGAAAGAAATGAAAGAAATATACCAATCGCTTTTAAATAGATTTCCGAATCAGAGAATTGAAATCAGTGAGGATAGATTATTTAATTTTATAGTTGTTCCCCGTGAAATCATTCAGGATGTCTGCAAGTATCTGAAGGAGGAACATTCCTTCAATTATCTCTCTTCTTTGTGTGGAGCAGAGCAGAAGGAATCAATTGAGATTATCTATCATATAGGAACCATAGAAAAAAAGGATATCATTGTCCTTAAGATGAGGATACCAAAAGAAGATGCTGTGGTTCCAACTGTTGAGAATATCTTTCCCTCTGCCTCCTTATTTGAAAGAGAGACCTTTGAGATGTTTGGGGTTAAATTTGATGGTCACCATGACTTGAGAAGATTATTACTTCCAGATGATTGGGAAGGTTACCCATTAAGGAAGGATTATAAATACCCTGCGGAATATCACGGCATTTTGCATGACCGCGGAGGTTCTGTTGACAGGACATTGAAAAAATGAGCCCATTACGAACAGAAGAGATGGTTATTAATATGGGACCCCAGCATCCAAGCACCCACGGCGTCTTGCGGTTTATTCTTACTACGGACGGTGAGGTGATTCATAGCGTTCAGCCGGATATTGGGTTCTTGCACAGGGGGATGGAGAAGATTGCGGAGCAGGTGAATTATCACCAGTTTATGCCATATACGGACCGTATAGATTACCTTGCTTCCATGAACTGTAACATTGGCTATGCAATGACTGTGGAACAACTCGCCGGTATTGAGGTTCCGAGAAGGGCTCAATTTATCAGGGTGCTTGTTGCTGAACTGAACCGTATTGCGAGCCACCTGATTGCTGTGGGTGCTATGGGTTCCGACCTTGGCGCCTTTACGCCCTTTCTCCACGCACTCAGGGAAAGGGAATGGATTAATGACCTGATGGAGATGCTCTGTGGTGCCCGACTCACATATAATTACATAAGAATTGGTGGCGTATCACAGGATATACCTGATGGATTTATGGAAAGAGTCGGAGAATTTCTTGATTATTTTGAGCCGAAATTAAGGCAATTCAATACCCTTCTTTCCTATAATAAGATTTTCCTTGAACGAACAAAGGGCGTGGTTCCAATTTCTAAGGATGAAGCAATTGCTTATTCCCTATCAGGTCCCAATCTTCGTGCTAGCGGAGTTAAATGGGATCTGAGACGCGATTCGCCTTATCTTGTATATAATGAACTGGACTTTGATATCCCTGTCGGAACGGGTGAATATGGAAAGGTGGGTGATTGTTTTGAAAGGTATATGCTCAGGATAAGGGAGATGATAGAATCAGTTAAGATTATTAAACAATGTATAAAAATGATGCCGGAGGGCGAATGGACAGCAAAGGTGCCTCGCGTCTTTAAACCACCGTCAGGAGAGGTATATGTTAGAACAGAGGCGCCAAGGGGTGAACTCGGATTTTACCTTATAAGCGATGGCTCACCAAAGCCATACAGATTGAAGATTCGGACGGGCTCATTCACCGCCCTCGGAATTATTCCAAGGGTTGCAAAGGGCTGGATGATTGCGGACCTGGTTGCACTGATAGGGAGTTTAGACCTTATCGCACCGGAGATTGATAGATGAGGAAAAATAAAATAGAAGGAGGGCGCGGTTCTTGAAAGCTCACAAACCCACTATCCGGGTTTCGGGGCCGGGCTTTTCTCACACTGTATTGGGTGTAAAATATTCTGCCCCCTCTCTGCGTTATGGCGAAGCAGGCGTAGCGGGCACCAGTTCACTTTCTGCAAATCGCCCTCTCCTTCATTGTATCGTTTTCTGCAGGGGGTGGTGTTCCGAAGGCAGACAGCAACGGGACCCAAATAATTGCTTCGGTTTCTCCAACATCTCTGCTCGGAGGACCTCTTCCAATCTTGTTTTTCAACTTCTGAAGGTCTGGGTTTTGCTGGCAACTGATGAATGCCAGCCCCCTGCTGTTAGGTTGTTCCGCCATGGCGCTTCAGGGCTTGCCAACTCATCTGAAATATTTAAATTTTTAATTCAAAATTGGGCACAGAGGATATATAATGCTTGAATTTGCTAATTATGTTAGAGAAAACATTAGTATTTTGAGATTAATCCCGGTTGGTATATATAACATCCTCTGGATGTTTATTGTCGCATTTGTTATTCTCGGCGTGGTTGCGGTAATCGCAGGCATCACGAGCTGGGTTGAGAGGCGGATTGCAGGCAGGATGATGTCGCGCTATGGTCCGAATCGCGTTGGTCCCCAGGGATTCTTGCAGTGGGTTGCGGACGGCGTGAAGTGTCTATTGAAGGAGGATCTGATTCCGGAGTCCGCTGACAGGCCCCTTTTCCGTATTGCTCCATACGTTGTATTTACAGGAATGTTTGCCACCTGGCTTGCATTTCCATTTTCAAAGAAAATTATTGCTGCGGATATAAATATTGGCATTCTTTATATACTTGCTATTTCATCACTTGTAGTTATAGGCATAATTATGGCTGGCTGGGCTTCAAACAATAAATGGTCACTCCTTGGTGCTATGCGCTCTGCTGCGCAGATAATCAGTTATGAGTTGCCTTCAGTAATTTCTGTCCTTGCTGTGGTTCTTGTTTCTGGGACACTACGAATGCAGGGCATTGTTGAATCACAGGTTGGCAGTGGCGGGATTTTGAGATGGAATATTTTTCATAGTCCCTTTCTTTTTATCTCATTCTTCGTATTTTTTATCGCCCAGATTGCGGAAGGGAACAGAACCCCCTTTGACCTGCCCGAAGCAGAATCAGAACTTGTCGCTGGTTATTCTACAGAGTACAGCGGGATGAGATTTGTGCTTTTCTATTTTGCTGAATGGGCAAACCTCTTTGTTATTTCCGCTGTGGCGACAGTTCTATTTTTCGGCGGCTGGGAGGGACCCGGTATTGACGGAGTGCACTGGTTTTTGCTTAAATCCTGCGCTTTAGTATTCGTTCTCATCTGGATAAGATGGACCCTTCCACGCCTTCGTGTGGACCAGTTGATGAATATAAGTTGGAAATACCTGACGCCGATTGCCTTTTTCTGTCTTATCGGCACTGCCCTCTGGGTGGCTTATTTCCCAGAGAGGCATTTTTTAGGACTGTTGAGGTAAGAGATGAATGTAACTTATGGATTCAGCAATTATTTCAAGAACATATATGAGGCAATTACCACGGTGGCTAAGGGTATGTGGATTACGCTGAAGACATTTTTTCAGAACCCTGTTACTGTCCAGTATCCTGAAGAGAATCCATCTGCTACTCCGGATGAGTTTTTTAATACGTACAAGGGTCCACTCAAACCACTTTCTGAAAGATACCGCGGCTTTCTTACCGTTGAGTTAGATATCTGTACTGCCTGTGAGGCCTGTGCAAGGGCATGTCCTATAAATTGCATAGTAATTGAACATGTGAAAGGAGAGAGAACAGAGGTGACCTCAAGGATGGACGGGAGAAAGACGCCTAAATTGCGATATCCGGTGAGATTTGACATAGATATAGGAAAATGTATGTACTGTGGATTGTGTGTTGAACCCTGTCCCACCGGAGCAATATATTTTACAAGATCATTTGAACTTGCAAGTTACACTCCAGATAAACTTATTCTGCATTTTGTGACCGAGGAGGAGGCAGAGAGAATTAAGGAGATGGCAAAGAGGTTAGAGGAGGATGCGAAAAAAAAGTCCACTGCCATGACAGGTGTTACACAGGCGGAGAAGAAATGAATATATCTGCATTAATTCAGTCCATTTTATCTATACTTATTGTTGTATCAGCCCTTTATGTTGTTTTTGCAAGGAATATGGTCCGGGCTGCCTTTGCTCTATTCTCGGTCCTCTTCCTGATTGCTGGAATATATCTTACGCTCGGTGCTGACTTGATAGCGGGCTTCCAGGTCCTTATTTATGTTGGTGGTGTTCTGGTTCTTATTCTCTTCGGGATTATGCTTACTCAGAGGTATTTTAATATAAAGGTCTTTGGCGAGCCACAGAGGGTTGTGAGCGGATTATTAATCTCCTTTTTTGTATTCCTTATACTGGCAATTGCCGGCTACGAAATTTTTACAGTTGTAAAACAGGTCCCTCAGGGTTATGTTAAGACAGAAACGATCGGGATACTCTTATTATCCAAATATATCTTTCCCTTTGAATTTGCATCTTTACTCCTTCTTCTTGTAATAATTGGTGCGGCTGTGCTGTCCCGGCGGGAGGTGAGATAGATGAGCCCCTTTCAACTATTTCTTCTTGCTGATGCCCTCTTTGCCATTGGTATTTTCGGTGTAATTACAAGGAAGAATGCCATTGGGATTTTAATGAGCGTTGAATTAATTCTTAATGGAGTAAATCTTAATCTAATTAATTTTTCAAGAAATACTGCCTTTGGCAATGCGGGACAGATTTTTGCTCTTTTTGTCATACTTCTTGCGGCCCTTGAAGCGGCTCTTGGAATTGCAATTATAATTGGGATCTACAGGTCTCTGCGAAGTATTGATGTTGACGAGGCAAGGACTTTGAAGGGATAAAATATGGAATACACATTTCCAGTGCGATGGATGCTTATATTCCCCCTGGCGGGTTTTCTACTTAATATATTTTTCGGTAGACGGATGGGGAATAGAGTATCAAGTTTTCTAAGCCCCTTTGTGGTATTGCTTTCATTTATCGTTGCCTCTGCTGGATTCTTAAAACTCATAAATATGAAGGATGGGCATGGAGTTTTGATTGACAGTGTTTATACCTGGATTAATGTTGGTGATTTAAGATTGGACCTTTCGCTACGGCTTGACCCGCTCTCAATTGTGATGTGCCTTATTGTGACCGGTGTTGGCTTCCTGATTCATGTATATTCAGTAGGATACATGCATGGTGACAGGAGATATACACGATACTTTGCCTTTCTGAATCTCTTCATATTATCAATGCTCATTCTCGTTCTCGGGAATAATTTGCTTCTTCTTTTCCTTGGCTGGGAGGGCGTTGGCCTCTGTTCCTATTTATTGATTGGGTTCTGGTTTGAAAAGAAGGAGAATGCAATTGCAGCAATAAAGGCCTTTGTGGTGAATAGAATAGGGGATTTTGGATTCATTATAGGAATTATATTGCTCTTCTGCTCTCTTGGAAAGGCGGGTGTCTGGACACTTGATTTTGATGAAATAAGATACCATGTTGGATTCCTTGATAGCAGGACAATAACAATAATCTGTCTTCTTCTCTTCATGGGGGCCACGGGAAAGTCAGCCCAGATTCCACTTTATGTCTGGCTTCCGGATGCTATGGCAGGACCCACGCCTGTCTCTGCATTGATTCATGCTGCCACAATGGTTACAGCAGGCGTTTACATGATTGCACGTATGAGTTTTCTTTATAATTTATCGCCCCTTGCGATGAATGTGGTGGCTGTTGTAGGGTGCCTGACTGCTTTCTTTGCTGCAACAATTGCCCTTGTCCAGAATGATATAAAGCGCGTCCTCGCATACTCAACAATAAGTCAACTTGGCTATATGTTTATGGCCGTTGGCATTGGCGCTTATCATGCTGGAATCTTTCATCTCGCAACCCATGCTTTCTTTAAGGCATTGCTCTTTATGGGGGCCGGAAGCGTAATTCACGGAATGAATGGTGAACAGGATATGAGGAAGATGGGAGGATTGAGAAAGCATATGCCATTAACATGGGCAACAATGCTTGTGGCAACCCTTGCAATCTCAGGTGTTCCACCATTTTCTGGATTCTTCAGCAAGGACGAGATCATTGCCAGTGCCTATAAGAGCGGGCACCATTATCTTACACTTATTGGATTAATAACAGCAGGGCTTACTGCATTCTATATGTTCCGTCTCCTTCTAATGACCTTCTGGGAGAGAGGTGGTAAGGAGTCACCCCATGCCCACGAATCGCCTTATATTATGACAATTCCATTGTTAATCCTATCAGTGTTATCCGCCATTGGTGGAATAATAGGAAAGTCCTTACATCACTTTCTTGAGCCGGTTGCTTCTTTCCATCTGCAAGCAGAGGCAGAGCATGGAGAGTTTATCCTCATTGTTATTTCTGTTCTCGTTGCACTATCAGGCATCATTTGTGCTATCTATTTTTATATTATAAAGCCAGATGCGAGAGAAAAGATAAAAAGCAGATTTTCTCTTCTCTACAAATTACTTATGGATAAGTATTATGTGGATGAAATTTACAATGCCCTCTTTGTGAAGGTATTGCTCTTCCTGAATGCCATTCTTGCAAGGTTTGACCTTAAGTTTATTGATGGAATAGTGGATGGTTCCGGAACAATGACCGTTCATGTCTCTCGTTCAAGTGGTGAATTTGACCTGATATTTGTGGATGGGATTGTGAATAGCCTTTCTGATGGAGTGATTAAAGCCGGACAGAAAATAAGGAAAATCCAGACGGGGGACCTGAGAAATTATCTTACAATGATAATTCTGGGAGTACTCTGTCTGGTTATTATTTTTACTATAACATAGGAGGTTTGCCTTGAATCATATACTTTCATGGATTGTCTTCCTTCCTCTTATTGGTATGGGGCTGGTGTTACTTATTCCAAGGGATAAAATTGGAGCAATAAGATGGACTTCTGCTTTTTTTACATTCCTTACTCTTGTGCTCTCAATAATTCTCCTCATCAGATTTGATAATTCAAACAGGGGTTTCCAGTTTGTTGAACACCTTCCATGGATTCCCGCCTTTAATGTAGAATATCTTATTGGTGTTGACGGTTTATCTATCCCTATGGTTTTTCTTACAACACTACTTTCTTTTCTCTGTATATTTGCCTCCTGGTCAATCAATAGGGGAGAGAAGGCATATTTCGCATTATTTTTGTTGCTTGAAACAGGTATGATAGGTGTTTTTGTAGCCCTTGATTTCTTCCTCTTTTTTGTCTTCTGGGAGGTGATGCTTCTCCCCATGTATTTCCTTATAGGTGTCTGGGGTGGGCCAAGGCGTGAGTATGCAGCCATAAAATTCTTTCTCTACACCCTTCTTGGGAGCGTGCTTATGCTGATTGTTATGCTTGTGTTGTATTTCAACAGCGATGTTGACCCATCAGCAGAGGGTATAAAACATACCTTCAATATTACGCTTCTTACAATTCAGTCAACACATCTTCAGTGGCTTAGAGATGATACAGTTCGTCTTATACTTTATGTAATGTTATATATCGGATTCGCAATTAAGGTTCCGGTCTTTCCATTCCATACCTGGTTGCCGGATGCCCATGTTGAAGCGCCCACTCCCATAAGCGTAATTCTTGCTGGCGTGTTGTTGAAGATGGGAACATACGGAATGCTGAGAATCAGTTACTCCATATTCCCTGATGTAGCAGTAAATACCGCTTACTGGCTTGCAGTGCTTGGTGTATTCAATATTGTTTACGGTGCCCTTGTTGCCATGGCTCAGCAGGACTTTAAGAAACTCATCGCCTATTCCAGCATAAGCCACATGGGTTATGTGCTTCTTGGAATGGCTTCCTTTACAGAACAGGGGATGAACGGAGCAGTGCTTCAGATGTTCAATCACGGGACAATAACAGGTATGCTCTTCCTCCTTGTTGGTGTAATTTATGACCGCGCTCATCATCGTAATATTGATGGTTTCGGGGGGCTTGCATCAGACATGCCGAGATATGCCGGTATTACAAGTCTGGCATTTTTTGCATCAATGGGTTTGCCCGGTCTCAGCGGATTTATCAGTGAGGTTCTGGTATTTTTAGGTGCATACAGGACTTTTCCTGAACTCGTTTATTTTGGTGCTACCGGAATAATTATTACCGCAGCCTATCTCTTATGGACTTTTCAGAGGATTTTTTTGGGAGGGCTTAATGAAAAGTACAAAGACCTGCCAGATGTAAATTTCAGGGAGATATTTACCCTGGCGCCTCTTGGGATAATAGTTGTAATTATTGGTGTATATCCAGCACCTGCATTGAATTTCATGAAGGAGACGTTGAATATATTTGTAGAAATGGCTGAAATATTTCCATTTAAGGGGTTTTGATTAATGTTTCAGGTTATAAGTCAATATCTCGGCGACCTCAGGTTATTCTATCCTGAATTTATTATCCTTGCCTCTATTCTCCTTATAATAATTATTGACCTGGCGTTTAAGGAAAGGGGAAGATATTTGATTATTATCCTTGCAATTCTGGGGCTTGGATTATCGCTCTATGCCATAAGGTATAATATTCGCGGATCCTTTCAACTCTTCTTTAATGCAGTCCTTTTTGATCCGATTGCAATCTTCTTCAAGGCGCTATTTCTGGTTGCCGGTATTTTATCCATTCTCGTCGCCCTTTCCTCAACGGAGATCTCCTCAAAAGAGAGAGCAGAATTTCTGGTTATGCTCCTTGGCTCTATTGCAGGGATGTGCGTCCTTGTAAGCGCAAATGATGTGATTGTATTTTACCTTGCCTTTGAGACCGTGAGCTTGCCTTCTTATGTCCTTTCAGGGCTTTCAACTGATGGGAAGCGCTCCCGTGAGTCAGCGCTAAAGTATATCATTTTCGGTGCTGTTGCATCAGGAATTATGCTCTTCGGTTTTTCTATGCTCTGCGGTCTTACCGGAGCAACAAACTTCCAGTCAATAAATTCCAGAATCAATTTATCATCTATAACTCCTGGAAGTTTGTTCGTAATTATCAGTATGATTGTAGCTGGACTTGCTTTCAAGATCTCTGCTGTGCCCTTTCATATGTGGACTCCGGATGTGTATGAGGGCTCAGCAATGCCTGTCACTGCTTACTTTTCAGTGGTGCCAAAGGCAGCCGGTTTTGCAGCGTTATTGAGATTCTTCTTCTCTGTCTTTCAGCAATCAGGTGATTTCAGTAGTTTTTTAAACTCCGAAGAGTGGTACTATCTATGGGCAACAATCTCTGTTGCAACAATGACCCTTGGCAACCTTTCTGCAATTCCTCAGAACAACATAAAACGATTGCTTGCATATTCCAGTATTTCTCATGTGGGCTATATGCTAATCGGTCTTCTGGTGGGAACGGTAGGCAGTGTATCATCAATAATGTTCTACCTCGTTATTTATCTTTTTATGAACATAGGTGCTTTTTACATTGCCCTTTTGTTCCGTGAAAAATTGGGGACAGAAAACATCAGCGATTACAGTGGAATTGGCTGGAAGACCCCTTTCCTTTCATCTGCATTTTCTATCTTTCTTTTCTCATTAACAGGTATTCCGCCGCTTGCGGGCTTTGTTAGCAAACTTATTGTTTTCTCCGCAGCAATAGATTCAAAATACCATATAATTGTTATAATAGCAGTTATTAACAGCGTAATTTCCCTCTATTATTATGCCGGCATCATAAAAAAAATTTTTCTTGAAAGTTCGGAGAAAAAAGATAGTATACCTGTAGGTGTTTATGAAAAAATTCTTGTGTTAATTTTGCTTGCCCCTGTTTTTATTTTTGGTGTATATTGGAATGGTCTGTATAACTGGATTTTAACGCTTACAGGAGGAAGATGAACAGTTACATTGCAATTCTTTTAGGTTTAGGATTTGTACTGGTGATTGCTCTTGGAATGCTTGCGATGGCTATCTTTTTCGGTCCAAAAAGGCTAACGCCAACCAAACTGGAGCCCTTTGAATGCGGAATGACGCAGATAACTGACCCGCGCGGAAGATTTTCAATAAGATTCTATCTCATTGCCATCATTTTTGTGATGTTTGATATTGAGATTGTCTATCTCTATCCATGGGCGATTACCTTCAAAAAACTAGGACTTCAGGGATTTGTTGAGATGATGATATTTATTTCCGTACTCTTGATTGCTCTTGCCTATGCTATAAAGAAGGGGGCACTAGAATGGGATTAGAGACATTATTTGGCAGGACCTTTGTAACATCAAAACTTGATGCAGTTATTAACTGGGCGAGGAAATTTTCCTTCTTTCAGTATCCCTTTGTTACTGCCTGCTGCGGTATGGAATTTATGTCCGTATGGGCATCTCATTATGATATTGCGAGGTTTGGCGCAGAATTTCCACGATTCTCACCCCGTCAGGCAGATGTTCTCTTTGTGGTGGGCACAGTAAATGAGAAGATGGCGCCGGTTTTAAAGCGTGTCTATGAGCAGATGTGTGAACCCAAGTGGGTTGTTTCATTCGGTGTCTGTGCTACCTCTGGCGGTTTTTATGACAATTATGCCACTGTTCAGGGGATTGACAAGATTATACCAGTGGATGTTTATATTCCTGGTTGTCCACCGAGGCCTGAGGCAGTGCTTGATGCATTAATTAAACTTCAAGAGAAGGTAAGCAGAGAATCGGTTCTTGACAGGAGGTGAATCAAGTGATGGGTGAAGGATTGATTGAAAAATTGAGAGAAAAATTTTTGGACCGTATTGTTGACTCCCACAATTTTCGGGGAGATGAGACCGTTATAATAAAGCGAGATGGAATGGTTGATTTTTTCAGTTATTTAAAGAGTGAACTCAAGTTTGAATTTTTGATGGATGTGACTGCTGTTGACTATAGTGGCAGAGAGCCAAGATTTGAGGTGGTATATCATCTATATTCATTGACGAATAACAACCGCCTCAGAGTGAAGATAGGGATCCCTGAATCAGATCCGGAGGTTGATTCCCTGGTGCCTTTGTGGGCAGGTGCGAACTGGTTTGAGCGAGAGGTTTACGATATGTTTGGAATTAAGTTTCGCGGGCATCCTGACCTCAGGAGAATACTTATGTATAGTGAATTTCAGGGATATCCGCTGAGAAAGGATTACCCACTCAGAAAGAGACAGCCGAGAATTCCGCATCCTGACTGATAGAGGCGATGAAGGAGAAATAATGCAAATTGCAAAATTATGCAGGGATGGCATCCCTCACTTAAGAGCAACCCAGACCTTCGGGAGGTGAAGAGCAGGATTATGGGAATGCCTTCGAGCATGGATGCTGGAGAAACCGAAGTAATCATCTGGGTCCCCTTGCTGTCAGCCTCCGGGACGCCACCTCCCACCGAAATTGTAGTAGAGGTAGGGTTACCCTCCCCTGTAAGTGCTACAGTACTATAGGGACTGTGAAATATGACAGAAGAAAGAAAAGAGAATAGAATGAATATTGATACAGAAGAACTGGATGATGGCCGTCTTGTCATTAACATTGGCCCATCACATCCTGCGATGCATGGCGTCATAAGAATCATTGCAAAGGTGGAGGGTGAAAAAATTATTGATTCAGATGTTGAGATCGGTTATCTTCACAGGGGATTTGAAAAGACCTGTGAAAGTGTGACCTATAATCAGGTTGTCCCTTATACGGACCGGTTAAATTACGTTTCTCCATTGATTAACAATGTCGGTTATGCACTTGCAGTGGAAAAATTGATAGGAATTGATGTGCCTGAGAGATGTAAATACATAAGGGTTATTGCATCAGAACTATCCCGACTTACAGACCATCTTACCTGTATTGCAGCAAATGCCATGGAACTCGGTGCTTTCACAATATATTTTTATCTTATAAAATCCAGAGAGGAACTCTATCAGGTGATTGATGAATTGTCCGGGGGTAGAATTACTACAAATTTTACGCGCATTGGAGGTGTAACGAGGGACCTTCCGGATGGATTTGGAGAGAAGATTAAGATGGTGTTCGGGAACCTGAGAACAGCCCTTGCAGAGACCCATAAGTTACTAACCCGAAATAGAATCTTCATGGACAGGATGTCAGGCGTTGGCATAATTTCCAGAGAAGATGCAATTGCTCTTTCATTTACCGGTCCCGTTTTGCGTTCTACTGGTGTGCCCTACGATGTTCGTAAAGCCCAGCCCTATCTCGTATATGAGCGCTTTGATTTTGAGATCCCCGTTGGAAGTAAGGGGGATAACTATGACAGATATCTTGTAAGGATGGAGGAGATGAATCAGAGCATGCGCATCATTGAACAGGCAATACAACAAATCCCGGATGGTCCTATCAGAGTTAACGATAATGGTATAACTCTGCCACCCAAGACAGAGGTTTACAGCAGTATTGAGGGATTGATGTCTCATTTTAAACTCATTTTTGAAGGGGTAAAGCCACCTCCTGGTGAGGTCTATTTTGCTGTTGAGGGAGGAAATGGAGAACTGGGGTTTTACATTGTGAGCGATGGCTCCGGGAAGCCCTACAGATTGAGAGTCAGACCACCATGCTTTGCACTTATGCAGGGGCTATCAAAGATGATAAATGGTGGCTATATTGCTGACATAATAGCCACCTTCGGACAAATTAACATGATTGCGGGGGAATGTGAGCGATAGTATGGCTTTTGAACTTACAGAGAAACTAAAGAGCGAGATGGAGGAGATTATAAACAGGTATCCTGACAGACAATCAGCACTCCTTATGATACTTCACAGATTGCAGAATAAAGAGGGCTTTATTTCTGAAGAGATGATAATTGCACTATCGGAGTTCTTAAAGATTCCGCCAGCAGATATAAAAGGGATGGTTACTTTTTATACCATGTTCAACAGGAAGTCCGTTGGTAAATATCACATCCAGGTCTGCAGAAACCTGAGCTGTTCGCTTATGGGGGCTGAACATATAATTGACTTTTTGAAGAGGGAACTTTGTATAGATGAAGGGGAGACCACAAAAGATGGCTTATTTACTTTGAGTACAGTAGAATGCCTTGGCTCCTGCGGAACAGCCCCTGTTATGATGATAAATGATGATTATTTTGAGAATCTTTCTGATAAAAGGATCGGGAAAATACTTAAGGATTTAAAAGATGGAAAGAATCCTTCTTAAGAATATTGATGACCCCGAACAGAAGAATATAGATACCTGCATCAGGAAGGGGGGCTATTCTGCACTTAAAAAGGCACTGCAGATGGAACCATCTACAATTACAGAAGAGGTTAAAAAATCTGGGCTCAGGGGGAGGGGCGGAGCTGGATTTCCTACCGGTCTGAAGTGGTCTTTTATTCCAAAGGACGCGAAGGAGAGGTATCTTGTATGCAATGCAGATGAGAGTGAGCCCGGGACATTTAAGGACAGGGTGATTATTGAGAATGACCCCCATCTATTAATTGAGGGAATTATCATATCGTCCTTTGCTATTGGGGCACATAGAGCATTTATCTACATAAGGGGCGAGTTTACAAAGGGAGCGAGGATTCTTGAGAAGGCAATCGGAGAGGCATACAGCAGGGGCTTTCTCGGCAAGAATATTCTAGGCTCTGGGTTTGACCTTGATCTTGTCCTCCATAGAGGAGCAGGTGCTTATATATGCGGGGAAGAGACAGCGCTCCTTGAATCCATTGAGGGCAGGCGCGGGCTTCCGCGAGTTAAGCCACCATTCCCTGCACAGGTTGGGCTTTTCAAAGAGCCAACAGTGATTAACAATGTGGAGACCCTTTCTGCTGTCCCGGCAATTATTGAAAGAGGAGGTGCATGGTATGCCTCAATTGGAACTCCAAAGAGTTGCGGGACGAAATTATTCTCCATCAGCGGACCGGTTAAGAAGCCAGGCGTATATGAAGTGGAACTTGGTTATCCCTTCAGTAAATTCTTTGAGGAGTATGCAGGCGGAATGCAGGATGGCAAAAAACTCAAAGCAATTATACCAGGCGGTTCTTCTACCCCGGTATTAACGGCAGAAGAGGCAATGAAAGTCAACCTTGATTATGAGTCAATACAGCAGGCAGGCTCAATGTTGGGCTCTGGCGGGATAATAGTTATAGATGAAGATATGTGTATGGTTAAGGCACTCATGATTCTTATGCGATTCTATCATCATGAGTCCTGCGGTCAGTGTACACCATGCAGGGAGGGAAGTGGCTGGATTTACAAATTATTGAAGAAACTTGAGCAAGGAGAAGGAGACCCGCACAATATTGAGGTTATTAATTCTGTGGCAGACAATGTTATGGGGAGAACCCTCTGTCCCTTTGGCGATGCCTTTGCCATGCCAGTTTTAAGTTTTTTACAAAAGTTCAGAAATGAGTTTGTTGAACACGCAAAAGGAAGGATTTGTAGCAATGCCTAAGGTAACTATAGACGGAAAGACAGTTGAGGTTGATGCCGGGACTACAATTATAAAGGCAGCAGAACAACTGGGAATTTATATACCGAGATACTGTTATCTTAAGGAGCTATCTATTGTTGCAACCTGCAGAATGTGCCTTGTGGAGGTGGAGAAGGCGCCAAAACTCATGACCGCCTGTTCCACAATGGTTATTGACGGAATGGTTGTCTGGACGAATACAGAGAAGGTGAAAAAGGCAAGACAGGATATACTGGAATTTTTACTCATCAATCATCCGCTTGACTGTCCTATCTGTGATCAGGCAGGGGAATGTTTCCTCCAGGATTATTATATGGATTATGGAAGATACAAGAGTAGATTTCCATTAGAACTCAAGATAAGAAGACAGAAGAGGAGACGAATAGGGAAATATCTTGTCCTTGATAACGAAAGGTGTATTCTCTGCACAAGGTGTGTGCGATTCTTGCAGGAAATCACAAAAACCTCGGAGTTGTGTGTGAGGGAGAGAGGAGATTCATCAGAGATAGACCTCTTTCAGAATAGAGAGGTGGATAACAACTATATGTTGAATCTTGCAGATATATGCCCGGTTGGTGCGATAACCTCTCTTGACTTTCGTTTTAAAAAGCGCGTATGGTTTTTGAGCAGTGTGCCAAGTATATGTCTGAGTTGTGCTACAGGGTGCAATATAAATGTTCAATATGCTAATGGGAGGATATTTCGCCTTCTGCCTCGGGAAAACCAGGACGTGAATGGACTCTGGATGTGTGATATTGGGCGATTCTCTTACAGGAAGACATTGAATGGAAAAGAGTGCGTGAATCCGTGCTCATATAGAGATAAAAAACTTACTGCAATGGCTTATTCTGATGTGATAAACAATGTCCAGAAAATAATTTCTGAAGCGATAAAGAGAAGTGGGAAGGACTCAATTGGAGTACTGGGTTCAGGTCTGCTTTCTCTTGAGGATAATCTTGCCCTCGCTGAATTTGCAAAGAATGTAATCGGGACAAGGTTTCTGTCTATGGATTTTCCCTTTGAGCAGGGCATAAGCGATGGTCTTCTCATAAACAGGGACCCTCTGCCTAATACGAGAGGTGCCCGTCTTATTCAGTCCGCATACGGAGGAGTTCCCCTTGATGAGTTTCTGGAGGCAGTGAATGATGGGAAGATTGAAGTTCTGATCGTATCCGGTAATGACCTTTTGCTTTTAAATAAGAAGATTAATACGAAGGGGATTAAAGTAGTTGGATTTTACTCTAATTTTGATGATATATGGATGGATGTTGACTATCTTATACCGATTCCATCTTATTTTGCATTAAGAGGGCTCTTTATAAACTATGCAGGCATTCTTCAGAAAACAGAGCCAGCATTAAAAATTAAGGAGGGAATAAAGCCACTGTGGTCCTGGGTGCAGGAACTCTCCATGCTACTTGGTTATGACCCAGGACTAAAAGACGCTGATTCAGTATTGAAAAGGTTAGGTGGAAAGGTTTATGAGTTAAGAGAAATTAATTATGAGAAGGTAGGAACAGGTGTGATAAAAATAGGGACAGGAGAATAGAGGTAACATAATGCAGGGAAGAGAATATAAAGGTTTGCTATGCTGACTTTTATTATAATAACGCTCATAAAGATCCTGCTTGTCTATGGTGGTGTGCTGGGATTGGTAACAGTCCTTACCTGGGCTGAGAGAAAAGAGAGCGCCATGATTCAGGACCGGATTGGTCCGAACAGGGCAAGCATTTTCGGCATAACAGCCCTCGGTCTATTCCACGCTATAGCAGATGCAATTAAATTAATCATGAAGGAAGACTTCGTCCCTCAGAGGGCGAATAAGATTATTCATACCATCGCTCCCATAATTGCCCTTGTGCCGCCCCTTGTAATTTTTGCTGTAATTCCCTTTGGAGACCGGCTCATGCTTGGGAAATACAATGTGAATCTCCAGATTTCAGACCTTTCCCTGGGTGTGTTCTTTATCTTTGCAATGTCTGCTTTTGGAATATATGGCACATTCCTTGGTGGCTGGGCATCCAGAAATAATTTTTCATTATTAGGTGCCTTAAGAGGGCTTGCCCAGATGATTTCTTATGAGGTAACGCTTGGACTTACACTTGTGGGTATATTTATGATTTATGGCACAGCGAATCTACAGGAGATTGTGAGAAAGCAGGGGGAGATAATTTGGGGAATAATACCTGCTTGGGGAATAGTGTATCAGTTGCCTGCCTTCATTCTATTTCTTACTGCGGCCATTGCTGAGAACAAGAGGACACCATTTGACCTGCCTGAGGGTGAATCAGAAATTATAGGATATTTCGTTGAGTACAGCGGGATGAAGTTTGCCATGTTTATGTTCAGCGAATACGCTGAGATTGTTCTTATCTCTGCCCTTGCAACCACATTTTTCCTTGGCGGGTGGCAGATTCCTTTTCTCCTGCATAATGGATTTCATTTCCCTGAAAATGTCTTTGTGCCAGTTCCACATCTCATTGTTGTTCTGCTTCAGGTTGCCGCATTCTCTATAAAGGTTATTATATTATCTTGGTTTTTGTTACTGGTGAGATGGACGCTTCCGAGATTTAGATTTGACCAGCTGATGTCCCTCTGCTGGAAAGGAATTCTTCCCCTGAGCCTGTTGAACATATTACTCACAGGACTTTTTATTCTTATATTTGGGAGCAGGACATGATAACGATTAAAAATGTAGATAGAAAAGAAAATAATCTTTTAGAACGAATCTACATCGTTGAGATAATCAAGGGACTTATTATTACTGCCAGACATTTTTTCAGAAACATAACTGATATTAATCGCGTTCCGACTATCAGATATCCTGAGGAGTTCAGGCCACTTCAGGGGGCGGGATTGGAGAGGTCCAGACACCGGTTGAAGAAGCGACCGGATGGCAAACCCAAATGCGTTGCCTGCTACCTGTGTGCAACTGCCTGCCCCGCATACTGCATCCACATTGAGGCAGGTGAATATCCTGAAGACCCCATTGAGAAGTATCCGGTAAGATTTGATATTGATCTTTCAAGGTGCGTCTTCTGCGGACTATGCGTTGAGGCATGTCCGGAGGATGCTATTGCAATGGACACCGGCATAATTCCGGGCGGTTCATACGAGCGATATAAAAAAATCACGCTTACAAAGGAAGACCTGTTGATGGAACTGAAAGAAGAACCTGAGAGCTTTATAGGCGCTTCAGGGCGATTGTGGGCAGAATGGCTTGGGGTTGAACAGAGGACAGAAGAGAGAGGACGGAGGATAGAGAATAAAAGAGGTAGCCACTGATGAATATAGCCTTCTATATATTTGCCTGCATTGCAATTATGGCATCAATTATGTTAATTTTTCATAGAAATGTGCTAATTTCAGCCCTGTTTCTTCTCATTGTTCTTTTTTGCACTGCCTGTATATTTATTTTACTCAACGCCCAGTTGATTGCGTTTTTCCAGCTCATACTTTATGCAGGTGCTGTTGTTGTCCTCTTTGTGATTACGATTAATCTCGTTCCCTTGAAAGAGGAGGTAATCAATCTTATTAAGTTGTCCTTTAGCAGGGTGCTCGCTGTGCCTCTTGGAATCGTTTTGGTATTAAAACTTATTCAAATTGGCAACGCCTTCAGACATATTAAGCATCCGAGCGTTCTCAGTGTGGGAGGAGTGGAGTTGCTTTCAGAGGCGATTTTTAAAAAATTTGTCCTTCAGTTTGAACTTATGTCAGTGCTCCTCCTCGCAGGTATCATCGGTGCAATAATCATTGCCAAAAGGAGGGTTTAATTTGTATCAGAATGAAGTGCTAATATTAAGTTTTATTCTTTTTAGCATAGGCGTGCTTGGATTTCTCCTGCGCCGTAATATCTTTATTATACTTATGTGTATTGAATTGATGCTCAATTCAGCAAACCTTGCTCTTGTGAATTTTTCAAGGGCATTGAATGATATAAATGGCCATGTATATGTTCTGATAGTTCTGACTGTGGCTGCAGCTGAGGCAGGAGTTGGGCTTGCTATTGTGATTATGCTTTTCAGGAATTTTAAGAGCGTCTTTATTGATGAGATTAATAGATTGAGAGGTTAGATGGAAAATACGGTTTTCCCATTATTAAGATGGATTGTTCTTGTGCCCTTTATCGGCTTCCTCTTTAATGGGCTTGCCGGGAGGAAACTACCAAGATCCCTGATCGGTATTATTGCCTCCTCTACAATTGGTATCTCCTTTATAATATCTGTTATTGCCTCTTTAAATCTTAAGGAGGGGACAATTCTTATTGACCGTTTCTTCACCTGGATTCAATCAGGTAGTTTTGTTGTTGATGTAAACTTCCGCCTGGACCCATTATCTGCTGTAATGGCGCTGGTGGTAAGTGGAGTAAGTTTTCTGATTCATATTTATTCTATTGGATACATGGCAGAGGACAGGGCGCTCTGGAGATATTTTGCATATCTCAATCTTTTTGTCTTCTTCATGCTTATTCTGGTTCTTGCCAACAATCTCCTGTTGCTCTTTTTAGGGTGGGAGGGCGTTGGGCTCTGCTCCTATCTTCTCATCGGATTCTGGTATGAGGATGATGAGAAGGCTACAGCAGGTAAAAAGGCATTCATTGTGAATAGAGTTGGCGATGCGGGCTTTGTCACTGGCATAATTCTCCTCTTTTATCTTTTTAGCACAAAAGGAATATATGCAATTGATTTTGGAACTATTGAAGAGCACATAACTTTAATAAGGGATGAGTCCATCTGGGGACTTTCTGCTCCGGTTCTTATAGGGCTATTGCTCTTCCTCGGTGCCACAGGGAAATCAGCGCAGTTTCCGCTTTATATATGGCTCCCTGATGCCATGGCAGGACCCACGCCCGTCTCTGCCCTCATCCATGCAGCAACAATGGTTACCGCGGGGGTTTACATGCTGACCAGGATGCATTTCCTTTATGACATGGTGCCCTTTGTTCTTAATGTTGTGCTTATCACTGGATGCCTCACTGCATTTCTTGGTGCGACTATTGGACTGCTGCAAAAGGATATCAAGAGGGTTCTCGCTTACTCAACAATAAGTCAATTGGGCTATATGTTTATGGCAGTCGGTGCAGGCGCCTATGCTGCCGGAGTTTTCCACCTGACGACCCATGCCTTTTTCAAGGCATTGCTTTTCATGGGCGCTGGCAGTGTGATTCACGGATTGCATGGCGAACAGGATATGACAAAAATGGGCGGGCTCAGGAGCGACATGAAATTTACCTTTATCCTCATGACGGTCGGTTGGCTCGCAATATCAGGCATCCCGCCATTTGCTGGATTCTTCAGCAAGGATGTGATTCTTGAACGCGTCTTTGAAAGCGGTGCTCTTC
>FWPU01003276.1_pt1 | contig 37072 bp, 34 predicted proteins | sample 2228361 | NCBI WGS metagenome assembly FWPU01 (sample SAMEA103939777, study PRJEB20133) | metagenome
GTGGCAGAAGAGTTCCACCTTGCCATATTATGCTTCGTGTAAATAACCCCCTGCGGTCCCTTCGCCATAACCTGATAGGAAATAAATACAGAACACACAATAAGTAACAGTCTTAAAAACCCTCTCCTCATTATTCTCCCTCTAAAGTTAATTTATGTTTACAACAAAGTAATAGACCTTCCCCATCTTGTCCGTAACTATAAGATAGCTCCCAGCCTTTACCACGTCTTTAAAAAAACCAAAATATCCGCTTAAATCGTAGGCACCCTGTACTAAAGTATATCTTGTTGGAGCGTTAATCGGATTTTGCAATGGCGAATCGGCAACCGCAACTTCATTTTCCTTTAACTCTTGCTGATCCTGGGCAGACCTTGTTGTCCAAAGAGGTGCCTTAGTATCGTTTGCTACATTGTCAATGATCAAAATCTTTTTGTTTCCTGAGTCCACAATATAAAGGTGGTTATTTGTGGGATCTAACCATAATCCGCTTATGTTATAAGCCTGACCATAATTACTTCTACTTCCATGAGTAACCGCCTGCCTAATCCATGTAGAGTTTGATAAATTGTAAACCTGAATTTTCCCTTTTGGTGCTCCGTAATGCTTGGTAGATTTTACCCATGTCCATGTCTTTGCAACCTTATTATATTGTTTGACTGCTCCCACAGTCATATATGGCGTAGCATTTCCTAAATCACCTACTATTAGCCTGTTTGTTGTGGAATCATAAGCAAGTGTTGAAACAATATAAAAAAGTCCGTTTCCATAATAGGCATCGCCACAATCTAAGGCACTTGTACAGTTTAAAGGATATTTCCCGCCCAGTACCTGCAGGAAAGAGCCACTTGAATTATATTTTTTAATATAGCTGTCTTCCATGTCCGCGACATAAATATTACCACTGCTATCCAGAATCACATCTGCAGGTTTTTTCACATCTCTGTAATCGCCATATCCTGTACCAAAGGAAACACCTGCATAGCTGCCATCAGACGTGTTGTAAACTTTGCCACCCTGTGATGCAGAAACAACGTAAAGTTTGTTGTTATAATAAGCTATGGCAACAGGTTTATCTATGGTGATGAAAGCCGTAACATTTATTGACGGAGGAGGTGTTAACTTAAAAACTGTATTTGCCAGGTAGTCTGCAACATAAACATTGTTACTTGCGTCTGCTGCAACACTATTGGGAGCCAAAAAGCCCTTATCCTCACCTAATATCTGATAGAGATTCAGTGAAACGGCGGAGTAGGAGCTGCCATAAAGCGACATAAAAAACATTATGGAAAGTAACCAGATGGGTATAATGCCTTTCATTATGCTTATTTTAAATCTTTTGTAACCTGACATGATGACCTCCCATCTACTGCTTTTTTTAACCTTTAAACTTAAGTCTGCAAATAACATGCCATTATTAAATTAAATTAATTAAAAAAAATACATTGTATTCTTATTAAAATTTATAACATTTATTTCCGTTTCGGTCAAGGAAAAAAGATTTGCTTTTTTTAATTTTCGGTTAACTTATTTTTTGTTGAGAAACATGCTAAAAAAGAATATTAACGACAACATCACCACTATTGTGCCACCGGAAGGGAGATCTAAATAAAAGGAGGCGAAAAGCCCGGAAATGGTGCAAAAAAGCGCAAAAAGGCAGGACAACGCAAGAAGAAGATAGATTTTATGTGTCAACATTTTTGCCGAAGCAGCAGGTATAACCAGTAGGGCTGAAACCAGAATCAGCCCAACCACCTTCATTGAGATCACTATCAGGAGGGAAAGCACAATCATTAAAGATAGTGACAACTCCTTAGTTTTGATTCCCATAACGCTGGCTATCTCCTCGTTAAAGCACATGATATACAATTTTCTAAAGTTAAGTAAAAAATATCCACAAATCCCGAGGAACATTGCGGACATCAACAACAGTTCATCTTTTTCCACCGTAAGTATATTACCGAAAAGGTAGCCAAAAAGGTCAACAGACTGATTTTTCGTAAGGCCAATAAATATGACGCCGATCGCCATCGAGGCAGAGAAAAAAATGCCAATGGCGGCATCTTCGGTCACTTTGCCGTTCTCAAGTATTCTGGAAATGAGAAGAGCCGTAACAACACTGTAAATTATTGCTGAAAAAACAGGATTTATTCCACAGAAAAATCCTATGGCAACGCCTCCAAAGGCTGCATGGGAAATTCCAGCCCCTATAAAAGCCATGCGTCTCAGTATTACAAAAACAGAGACCATACCACATAGAATACTTATCATAACACCGGCAAGAACTGCACGGACAAAAAAGGGATAGGAAAAAAGCTCGATCACTTTTCCCTCTCACAGTTTTTGCAGTTATTTTTGTGTTTTATTACATCCACCTGCTCCTGATAAAGGTTTTTCATCACCTTTTCAAGATTAAAGGCTGAATCAGCCCCACCATGATAATGAATGGTCGTGTTTAGACAGGCAAACTCGTCTGCATAGCTGGTTATAACACCTGTATCGTGTGTTACAAGTATGACTGTAATACCCTTTTCTTCTTTTAATTTTATTAGCAACTGGTAAAAATCTTCCTGACCAATCACGTCTATCCCTGTGCTTGGTTCATCAAGTAACAGAACTTTTGGTGATTTAACAAGAGCCTGTGCTATTAAAACACGCTGCTGTTCACCACCTGACAGGGCGCCAAATGGTCTGTCTTTCTTATCATCCATAGACATGGTTCCCAAAATATCCACTGCCTTGTTTTTATCTTCTTCACTGAAAAATATTTTCCCTTTTTTATATAAGCCCATTAACACAACATCAAGAGCGGATGCTGGAAAATTTCTATCGGGCATAATTCGCTGGGGGAGGTATCCTATAATCCCCGTCCCCAAAAGGCGTTCCGGCTTGTTATTGAAAATCTTAACATATCCTTCTGTCGGGGAGTGTAATCCCAGAATGAGTTTTAAAAGGGTTGTTTTACCTCCCCCGTTAGGTCCTACAATGCCCAAAAACTCACCTTCCTTAACTTTAAGATTAATATTTTTCAGAATAAACCGATCCTGAACCTTGAAAGAAAGGTTACTGACCTCAACCGCCAAACTGTTCATTGAAGCCCTGTTAAAAGCTGTTCTAAATTGTAATGCATTAGCTTACGGTAGCTATCTCTATCATGAAAACCGCCTATAGGATCTATAACTATCAGTTTAATATTCATATCCTTGGCAATGACTTTAACAGATTTTACATTAAACTGCGGTTCAACAAAGATTGCCTTAATATTCATAGCCCTTACCTTGTCCATAATTCTTTTAATCTTTTTTGGTGAAGGCTCCTTACCTGTGGATTCAATTAACACCTCTTCCACCATCAGTCCATAGCGTTTTGCAAGATACCCCCACGCATTATGAAACGTGATGATTTTACTGCCTCTGTAGTTTTGCAGGCGACTTCTGTAAAGGTTGTCAATGTCAGTTAGGTCTGCCTTTATTCTGTTAAAATTGTTGCCAAAATAGTCTTTATTTTGTGGCATTAAGCTGCTTAATGTTTCATAAACAATTTTAGCCGCATCAATCATAATTATGGGATCCAGCCAGAAATGAGGGTCTTTATGCTTACTACCACGCCCATGTTGGTGTTCTACATGCACATCAGGAAGTTTTATCAGGTTGTAAAGTCTTATTATATCTTTTTCTCTGCCTGTAAAAATTTTTTCAACCCAGAAATCAAGCCCTCCACCCACCATAAATACTACTTTAGCGTTACTGAATCTGACCATATCCTTTGGTTTTGGCTCAAAGGTGTGGGGACTCGCACCCACAGGTAGAACAGTTGTCACCTCAACAAAATCTCCACCTATAGATTTTACCAGCTCTGTCAGTGGAAAAATGGATACAGCAACCTTCATCTTTTCTGCAGAATATACCTTTGAAACCAGTGTAAAAATTAGAACAAGGAGATAAATGCTTTTTCTTATCATCTATTTACCCAAAAGTGAGTTGTTATAAATTGGAAGCTCAAGAACGTATCTGCCTTTGATAGTGTTTGTCGTCCCTATATTCAACAACTTCCGTTCAACCACTCTATACTCCCTCTTCCCAATCTTTTCCAGCCCAAGCAAAATCAGGTCAAAATTCATATACCATGACTGAAAGGTTTTTGACGATTCATCATCAAACACAAAAAGCATCCCGTCTATACCCCTGCCCTTCAGCTCCTGTAATTTTACCTGCGATAACCCTTGTTCTCTCTTTTTGGTGTCATCAGCGATGAGCACATTAAGTTTTCTTCCATCAACAACAATAGCCTCTTTCTTAAAACTAAAAATATCCATTGCACAGGAAAATGAAGGGAGCAGCAGCACCAGAAAAACGAAAAGAATATTTTTTTTCATCTACCTAATTATAGGAAATCAACTGTCAATATTCAAGCAGCTTTAGTTTTACTGTTTTACTCTAAACACAAAAATATAACTTTTCTGTCCCGAAAAGTTATCTCTGACCCTGAAAACCGCATTGGGATTGAAAAATCTTTTTAAATTTCCTGTAAGGGGCAGTTTCTCGTTACTTGTAACACCCGCATAACAGCTTTCTAGACACATGATGCAACCTGTATTAAGCTTATTCTGACGTTCTATATTTCCCCCAAATCTTATAAGAAAGCCTCTTTTTGAGGAGTCTTCAATTACTTCAGCAACTTCTATGTATTTGCCGTTAATAAGCAGTTTAACTTCTAATAGTGTGCCTTTTACCACCTGCCCCTCAGCATGTTCATTCAGATTGTCGCCGGGTTTTGCTCCCAGCGACAGAAGCAGATTATAAAAATCTAAAGGGGAGATAAAGGCGATAAACAAAGACTTTTCAGCCATGGAGCCCCTTTCATACACTATACCGAGATGAGTGCTTTTTTTAACCTTATCGTTATGTTCTGTGTAAAGGTAAACTTCTTTAGTGGTGGTGTTGACAACATATGGTTTTTGCCTTGAAAGTGAGGTAAGTTCACCCCCCTTAACCGGTGTAGCCATAATTAAAAACATCGCTATCAGTAAAACCCTTGTCATCTCTGGCATATTTTATTTTACAACTTTCCGCAATACACTGAAAACCTCTTTATTTATCAGTGTAATTTTGCAATAATATTTCCCTATGCCGGCTCTAATAAACAGCTACACAATCAAGAGTATTGACAATATTGTCTGTCTGCCCGGAACAGGTATTTTACGGTTAGTAATGACCGTTGACACCGACCTTTCGTCCTTTTTACCCTATATTAACGGTTATGTGAAAAAGTGCCGTTATCTGCCACAAATCAACTGGATAAGATTTTCTTTTCATGGCTTTCCAGAAAAAAAAGGCAACTGGAACGTTGCTATTAAAGGAAAAGAAATAATTGTTGCAAAGTTTTCTGACAGTGAAGAGGCAAAGGGTGTTGCCAGAGAGGTGATAAATCTTCTGAACCATATACACAATATAAAAGGGGAGATAACTCCCGACTACACACCCTGGCGTCCACCAAAAGTGTTTGACATTTTAACCTTTTTACCAAAAACAAACTGTAAAAAATGCGGTTATCACAGTTGCATGGCTTTCGCCACAAAACTGGCTGAAGGTGAGGCAGAAATTGATGACTGTCCTGAACTAATAAAGGGTTCTGAAAAATTTGAAAAGCTATGCAGCCTTTTTGAAAGAAAAAGTCTATGAAAGGTTATATTCTGAACACAATACTGGTTATTGCAGGAACAATTACCGGACTTTTTATAGGAAAAAGAATTGACGAAAGGATTAAAACGGCTGTTTTTAACGCACTGGGCTTGATAACCTTATTTGTAGGTTTTAAAATGGCTCTTTCCTGTAAAGACATTGTGCCTGTTGTTTTTTCCGTCGTGCTGGGAACATTTGTCGGCACAATGGCAAAAATTGAAGAAGGCGTCACAAAGTTGCTGGTAGGGCTGAATGAGCGATTTTCTCAGGGAAAGGCAAGTATAGAAGGCTTTATCGCTGCAAGCATTCTTTTCTGTGTGGGTTCTATGACAATAATAGGTTCCATAAAAGACGGCTTATACGGAGACAGCACTCTCATTAAAACAAAATCGGTTATGGACGGATTTGCATCTGTCATTTTAGCTTCACGATATGGCATGTCGGTTATGTATGCTGCGGTTACTGTCTTTGTAATTCAGGGTGCCCTCACAGTTTTTTCAGGCACACTATACTTTCTGGCTTCCCAAAAGATGATGGGATTTATAGACGGTGTAGGAGGTATAATGGTTTTAGGCATAGGTTTAAATCTTCTCAATTTAAAAAGCCTTAAAACCATGAACATGCTCCCTTCCCTAATCATTGTGATACTTTACGGCTTATGGTCAGGTTAGGACATATAAACTATTTGAACTGCTTACCGGTTCACGGTGCCATTCTTATGAAAAGGGTGCCCTTTGAAGGCAAACTGGTTTGGGGAGTGCCTTCAACACTAAACAGGCTGCTTGAAGAGGGAGAAGTTGACGTTTCACCATCAAGCTCTGTGGAACTTTTAAAGGGCTACAAAATTCTTCCTGGTTTTTCAATTTCCGGCAAGGAAAAGGTAAAAAGTATAATTCTTGTTACTAAAAAGCCCCTTGAAACAATAAAGGAAGGGCTGTTCTATGTAACTTCCCATTCAGCCACATCTGTGCTTCTTTTAAAGATAATTCTGAAACAGTTTTTTTTCATTGAAGCCCGCTATGAAACCTTTAATCCGGAAAATCACACACTGGATGAATTGATTATGAAGGCTGATGGCGTGTTATTTATTGGTGATTCTGCCCTGAATCTTAAGACCGATAAAACCCATATCGTAAACGACCTTGCCTCCTTATGGTATAAAAACACAGGGCTGCCTTTCACATTTGCCCTCTGGCAGATTAGAAAAGGTTTCTCTGACAACGAAGAGATAAAGACATTACACCGCACTCTCTTAAAATCTTACCGTTTTTACAAGGAAAATCCTTTGGTGGTTGCGGAATATTTCTCAAGCCAGTTTGGTATGGATGCTAAAAAGATCCTAAACTACTGGAACAGCCTTTCCTTTGAACTAAACATCAGACATCTAAACAGTCTGAACCTGTTTTTCAGCCTTGCAATGAAACAGGGCATTATAAACCAGATACCCAGCCTTAATTTTGCAGACCTTTAAACATAATTTTAGGGCAAACCTTCCCTTACAGACTGTGATATCTCCTTTTTAAATGCAAGTCTGTTCAGTGCGGAGATATAGGCTTTTGCACTTGCCACAAGCACATCAGGGTCAACCCCTTTGCCAACCACCTGCTTGCCACCTTCTTCCAGTTTTACAGTTGCCTCTCCCTGTGCGTCAGTACCGCCTGTAATAGCACTTATTACAAAACTTACCAGTTTGCTTTTTGTCTTTGTAACCTTTTTTATGGCGTTAAAGACAGCATCAACTGGTCCGTTACCGAAGGTTGCCTCCTTTATGGCTTTGCCATCCACCTCTATCTCAACTGTTGCACAGGGGGTGGTTTTATTACCGGAAACAACATTGAGATAAACAAAATGATACTTTTCCGGCATTCTCACCACTTCTTCAGAAATTATGGCGTCTATATCCTCGTCATAAAGGTGTTTTTTCTGATCACAGAGTTCTTTAAACCTTTTGAACGCCTTGTTTAACTGATCTTCTGTTAGATTATAACCCATCTCTTCCACACGTTTTTTGAAGGCATGTCTGCCGGAAAGTTTTCCCAGCACAAGCAGGCTCTGCGGAATACCGACAGATTCTGGAGTCATTATTTCGTAAGTTAATCTTTCCTTTAAAACCCCATCCTGATGTATGCCAGACTCGTGGGCAAAGGCATTGGCACCCACAATAGCCTTGTTTGGCTGCACCATAATGCCGGTAATCTGGGAAACTAACTTACTGGTTCGGTAAATATGCTTCGTGTTAATTCTTGTGGTAAGATGAAAAAAGTCCTTTCTTGTCTTCAAAGCCATAACAATCTCTTCCATTGAGGCGTTCCCTGCCCTTTCTCCAATGCCGTTAATAGTGCATTCAACCTGTCTTGCCCCCGCAAGGAGTGCAGAAAGCGAGTTGGCGGTTGCAAGTCCTAAATCGTTATGACAATGAACGCTTATGGTTGCCTTTGAGATGTTTTTCACCTTACTTTTTATGGTGGTGATTATTTCAAAAAATTCTTTTGGTGTTATATAGCCCACCGTGTCCGGTATATTCACTGTGGTTGCTCCCGCATCAATCACCGCCTCAATCACTTCACAAAGATAGGAAACATCTGTCCTGCAGGCGTCTTCAGCAGAAAACTCTATGTTGTCAGTAAACTGTTTCGCAAATTTAACGGCATAAACTGCCCTTTCCAGTGCCTCGTTTCTGCTCAGCTTCAGTTTATACTTAAGATGAATGTCAGATGTTGCAAGAAATGTATGGATGCGGGGCTTGTTAGCATATTTTACTGCCTCCCATGCCCTTGTAATATCCGCCTCTGTTGCCCTCGCAAGTCCGGCAACTTCAGCCTTTGTGATATTCTGTGCAACAGCTTTTACCGCCTCAAAATCACCATCTGATGAGGCAGGAAAACCAGCCTCTATAATATCCACACCCAGCCTTTCAAGCTGGATGGCGATTCTCACCTTTTCATCCAGATTCATGGTGGCACCGGGTGCCTGTTCGCCATCTCTTAAAGTGGTATCAAAAATTTTTACAATGTTACTCATATGTCACCCCTTAAGGTTAATTCTGTATCTCGGAAAGGTAAATATCACCTTCACAAATAAACCTGACTTTTCCTTCAAGATACAGGTTGCTAATTCTTTCGCCGTTAATATCAAAGTAAATGTTCAGTTTTTCGCCTCCAGTTGTAGTAACCGTCACAGGAGATTTTACAAACCCTTTATAGCCACATATGACTGCAGATGCACAGGCACCCGTTCCGCAGGCAAGCGTTTCGTCCTCAACGCCTCTTTCGTAGGTTCTTACATTTATAGATGTTTCGCCCTCACACTGCACAAAATTAACGTTTGTGCCAGCTGGTTTAAATCTTTCGTGAAATCTGACTTTGTTACCCAGTTCTTTTACGTTTATCTGAGACAGTTGCTCCGTTATCACTACAAAATGAGGAACACCGGTATTAACAAAGTTTCCTTTTACCATCTCACCGTTGAGGTAAAGTTCCATATCTGGAACAAGATTTGTGGGTTCAGAAAGCTTTACTTTAACCATATCACCATTCACCGTTGCACGAATGAGTCCTGCAAGTGTGAGAAATTTTATCTCATTAATACCATTGAGATGGGAAAAAAGTCTTGCTGCACAACGTGATCCGTTACCACACATTTCTGCCACACTGCCGTCTGAGTTAAAAAAGTCCCAGCGGAAATCAACACCTGCTTCTTCATTTAAAACAATTACACCATCTGCACCCACACCATTATTTCTGTGACACACCTTTGGGGTAATGTTTTTAAAAAAATCAAAACTCAGCCTGTTCTTAAAATTATCAAAAACGATAAAGTCGTTACCTGATCCACTAAGTTTAAAAAAATGCAGTTTTTCTGTCATTATATCAATCCTTCAAAATCCGGTATCTTTTCTGAGGCTACAAGGTGTTCAAAGGTGTCTCTTTCTCTGATTAAAAAATACCTGTCACCCAGGACAAGCACTTCTGCCGCATTCAGTCTTGAGTTATAGTTAGACGACATGGCAAAGCCATAGGCTCCTGCACTCATAATACATAAAATGTCCCCACTTTCAGGCTTTGGAATCACCCTGTCTCTGGCGAAATAATCACTGGATTCACACACAGGTCCTACTATGTCACAACTTATATTTTCGGCATTATCTGGCTGCTCAACAGGCACTATTGAGTGATAGGAACCATAAAGGGCTGGCCTTGCAAGGTCGTTCATAGCAGCATCAACAATAACAAACCTCTTTTCCACATTTTCCTTAAGATAAAGCACCTTTGTAAGCATAACACCGCCATTGCCGACAATGACCCGCCCTGGTTCAAACACAAGTGTCTTATCAACACCTTTAAAATGCTTTAAAATCTCTTCCCCGTACTCGTTGGGATGGGGTGGGTCTTCATCTTTATAACTTATGCCCAGCCCGCCACCTAAATCAACATACCTAATCTCTATTCCCGTCTTTTCAATCTCTTCTATAAGGGCTTTAATCTTTTCCACCGCCTCCACGAAGGGCGAAAGCTGGGTAATCTGAGAGCCTATATGACAATCTATGCCAACAATCTCTATGTTTTTTAGCTCCTTTGCCTTTTTATATAACTCCAATGCCTTTTCAAAAGGCACACCAAATTTATTTTTCTTAAGTCCGGTAGATATATAAGGATGGGTTAGTGGATTTACATCAGGATTAATTCTAAACGAAATGGGCGCCTTCCTGTTAAGTCCTTCTGCCACCCGATTTATAAAGAACAGTTCCGCCTCTGACTCAACATTAAACATCATAATGCCTGACGCCAGAGCCATAGAAATTTCTTCCTCTGTCTTGCCCACCCCGGAAAACACAATTTTGTTTGGGTCAGCACCGGCTTTCAGTGCCCTGTAAAGTTCTCCTTTTGAAACAATGTCAAAACCGCTTCCCGCCTTTGCAAGCATTGCAAGAAGTGCTATGTTGCTGTTTGCCTTTACAGAGTAACAAACAAGGTGTTTATGCGATGCAAAGACGTCATCAAAGGCTCTAAAATGCCTTAAAATTGTTTTCCCGCTATACACATAAAGGGGGGTGCCGAACTCCTGAGCAAGCTTTTTCAGCGGCACATCCTCACAAAACAGCTCTTCCTTCACATAATTAAAGTAGTGCAAAATTACCTCCTTGCCAGAACAGAATAATGTCTTTTAATTGTAAAAACATATTTGTCAAAAATCAACAGAAATTGAGGAGCAAACTGTATTTAAAAATTGCTGTAAATGGTGAAATAAAGCTGCTTTTCTCCCTCTTTGCTCAAGCCCTTTGCCACACCGAGGGTTGGTGTTACCTTTAGCCAATAACCGAGCGTAATATCAAGCTTAAGTTCATAACCTAAGGCTGTTTTCACATCATCAGAAAATTTTCTGCCGTAACCCCAGATGTTGCCAAAATCAAAAAAGGCATTAACCGATAAATTCTCATAGAATACAGGTGTGGTGCCCCTGCCTTTGTAGAAACCTGCCACAGGAAACCTGTATTCTAAACTTCCTGTGTAAATGTATTCTCCTGTTTCAAAGCGTGGTGTATATCCCCTCAAGGGAAAATGTATAAAAGGTGTCTTATAACCGCCCAATTGAAATGCCCCCTGAGCCACTTCCCTGCCTTTTGATAAGGCAGCATTGAAATTTATGTGAAAAACATCGTGTTTAATCTCCTTCGTCACCTTTAAATCAATGTACTCGTCGTAAAAGAGGAAATACTCCGTTTTTGACAGGCTGCCTCCCAGAAATCGCCCCGAAACTTTGCCAAGAAGGCTCAATGACCTTCCGCCTTCGTAGCTTATCGCCTTCGGTGTTTTTCTGAGACTGATTAAGTCTATACCATAAAGGAATGTGCTTATGTTTCCTTTATAAAAATAACCTTCAAGAAGTTTTGCATAAGCGTTCAGTGGTTCTTTTTCTTCATATTCGTAACCAAATCTGATAAAAACCCTGCCTAAGGGATAAATCGTTTCCAGACGAAACAAAGAGCTCCTTTCCCACAAATCAACCAGATTGGCAAAATTGCTGTAAAGAAGGGGCTGGGCATAGGCAGTAACCTTAAAGGTGGGTTTAAAGACATCGTTAAGATAATTGATGCTGAAATAGTTTTCTCCGCTTGCAACTCCTCTGTCAATCTCTGCCGTATATGTGTGATATCCTATTGCGTCCTGTCCCGCCGTAAAGAACCCTAAAACAGTGCCCCTGTGGTCACTGAGTATGTTCGGGATGAAAAACCCCGGTTTAAGTGTTGGTATAGGAGAATATTTTACCGGCTTAGCCTCCTTATCCACAAATATGGCAGCTTTTTCAACCGCCTTATCCCTATCCAGTTTCACAAGCTCCTTTACAGAAAGCCTCTTTTCGGCTTTAATAGCCCTTAATTCAATGCCCTTCGCATGATAGGAAGAATAGACTATCTCTCCTCCTCGAACGTCAAAAAACAGGGCACCGCCCACAAGATTGGTTACAGCCTTAACATCACCATCGGCAATATTTATAAAGTATATGTTAAAAATCCCGGTTTCGTCCGAGATGAAGTAAATACCCCTCTCATCGTCACCAAAGGCTGGATATTCAAGGATATGAGGGCTTTCAAGCAATACTTTCTCTTCCCTGGTTTCCAGATTTAAAACAGAAATGCTGCTTTTTCCACCGACTTTTTTACTGTAAACAACAATTCTACCATCCTTTGACCATCTGACCTGCCCGAGACGACAGGCTTCAGGTTTAATTATTGTGGTTACTTCAGGTTTTTCCGGGTTTGAAACATCAATTTTTGCCACACCTTCTTTGCCGTCTTCCAGATAAATGGCAATAAAATGTTTACCTTCTGCATCAAGGTCTATATCCTTGATTCGCAGCCCATCAAAAATCCTTTTTGTTTTCCCTGAAGACAGGTCATGCTGATAAAGACTTTGAAAATAGCCAGCCTCTTTTCTGACTATTCTGGGGAAATAGATTTTGTTTCCGTCAGGACTGAAAACAATAGAACCTCTGGAGTTTTTTGCAGGAATTTCTGCAAGAATTTTACCGCTTTCTCTTTCTGCAACTATTACACCGGCACCTTCGTCAGGGTCATCGCTGCGAAAGGCGATTTTTTTGCCATCACCGGAAAGCCTCGGATTTTTAATAATCTCATGGTTAAAGGGTAGCCTTTCACCCTCTGTTAGCTTTGTTGTTTTAAAAGCTTTCAGCCTTTCACCCTGCTTCTCCTTCAGCCACTGCAGGCTTTCTTCGTAAAGCATTTTGTAATCTTTGCCATTAAAAAGCTGTTTGGGCACTGCATTTATAAAATAGGGAACTCTTGCCGAATGCCTTTTAACAAGAAAAGAGTATTTTAAATCGTATCGCTCCTTAAGATAGGCAAAAAGGTTATATCCGTAAATGTAGGAGGAATGCCCCTTGGTCCAGAAAGGAATATCACCGTTAATCATGTCTATGGACGGCAGATAGTCCTCTTCAACAGCCATCCTGAAAACCATGTCGTAAAAACTTCTCTTCCCTCTGCCACCAAAACCATATTTAGCCTCAACCTCTGTCGCTATTCCCTCATGCCACCAACGGGGCATAAAAATATTGGGCGGAGAAAGGAGCAAAAAGAAAAGTCCCGAAGAAGGCGTTTCTGCAGGAACTGGTTTGCCGAAAATCTTTCTCAGTTTTCCTGAATAGCCTTCCGTAACATCCATTGACAAAATGTGGGCATATTCATGAACAAAAAGGTTGTATAAAAAATTGTCATATTCACCAATGGTGGTGTCAAGGTCAGGATAGCCGGGATTTAAAAATATGGTGTTGTACGGAAAAACCATGGCATAACCGCTTACAAGATCACTTCTGTCCATAATAACAACGTGGGTCTTTTCTTCAGGGTGATAATTAAACTCCTGTGTCAGCTTTTCATAAACATCTTCCGCAATGTTATTTACGCCTTTAGCCCAGTCTTCAAGCCCATTGTGATAATGTATAAAAAAATGCTCAGTCTCAATGGTAAAAAATCGCTTTCTGTAATCAGGTTTCTGAACCCTGTAAACTAAATAGGTGTCTGCAAAAAGATAGGCAGGCAAAAAACTCAATAAAATGGTAAACAAAATCCTTTTAAACATGGCTCAAAGAAAATTTTTGTTATTTCTGTAAGTAAAGCCGCAGAAAATGTCTTTATTTATACCCTTTGTCTGAAGCAGACATTTAAAAGTTGTGCCCATGCCACCGGGTAACATTAACGCCTTTATTTTTTGTATCTCCCTCTCAAACTCATCCTGTGGAAGAGAAGCTTTGAGCATTTCTACTTCATCAACAAAACCGCAGCCCATTAGAAAATACTGCTGCTCTGTATAACCTGCCGTTACCAGACCTGTTTCCTCACCAACTCGTTTAAGTATGCTGAAATTCACATGGGCTGTTATATCCTGTTCGCCCACCTTGATAAAAGGGTCTTCGTGAGCCTGATGTCTGTAGTAACACATGAGCGTTCCCCTGTTTCGCTTCTGACTCAGATACTCTTCCATTGTATAGCCATAGTCAATGGTAAGAACGGCACCTCTTTTCAAAAATGCGACAAGATTACCGTAAAATTCTGTCGCCTTAAGTGTAATCTCTGTTCTAAGCCTGTCTTCAAAGGTAATGCCAAACCGGTCAATAAATTTTTTAACCTCTTCTCCTGGGTTGTCCAGTATTTCCACAAATTTTCCGTTGAAAAAACCAACATAAACCTGTCGCAGGCTTTCACCGTCAAATTCAACAATGTCAACAGGAAAGGCGTCAAAAAGCTCGTTTGAATAAAACACACCGTTAATCTCTCCCAGTTCTTCAATGGTGTCTGAAAAGTCAATTTTACTGAAAAAATCTCTGGTTTCTCTGAACTGAATATCCCTGTAGGGTTTGTGCGGTTCAACAATAATCAACTCCAGTCTACCATAAAAAGAGGGGTTGTTTTTTTTAAAATATTCGCCAATATCTCTTGCAAGATGTCCCCTGCCTGCCCCTGCCTCCACGAGGAGCATCCTTTCACCATCCATGTGAGCCATAATCTCCTCAATCTGTTTTGCCACAAGAAAGCCAAAAAGTTTATGAACAGTCGGACTTGTATAATAATCACCAAACCTGCCTATGGGCACATGCCCCTTCCTGTAATAACCAAAAGCAGGGTGATAAAGACATAACTCCATGAACCGGGAGAAAGTTATCCTGTCGTTTTTTGTTATTTCTTCCCTGATAATTTCAAAAAGGGCACTATTTCCAGAGCTGGGCATTAAGAACAGCCTTAGCAAGTAAAGTTACCCCTGTTTTCAGTGCATCTTCGTCAAAATCAAAAAAGGGGCTGTGGAGATAGTGACAGTCCTGACCTTCCCTGCCACCACCTATGAAAAAGTAACAACCCTTAACCTTTTGCAGATAGGCGGAAAAATCCTCAGATCCCATAAGTGGCTTTATATTTACCACACTGTCTTTCCCAAATGTTGATAGTGCTACATTTCTTATAAAGTCTGCTGTCTTTTCATCATTAATCAAGGGCGGATAGCATGTAATGTAATTAATGTCAGATTCTGCACCAAAGGCTGATGCAATACCGGAAACAATGGTTTTCATCTTGTCCGGTATAACCTTCCTCGCATCGTTACTGAATGTCCTGACTGTGCCTCTTATCACCACCATGTCTGGTATTATGTTAAATGCAAAACCACCGTTAATCTGACCACAGGAGATAACCACAGGTTCAAAGGGAGAAATCATTCTTGAAACGATGCTGTTTAGGGCATCAACAATTTTTGCCGCTACAAGTATTGTGTCAACGGTTTTTTCAGGGCATGAGGCGTGACCACCTGTTGATTTGACTGTTATTTCAAACTCATCGGCAGCAGCCATAACGGGACCATTTAAAATAGCCACTTGACCTGTTTTTATAGAAGGGAGAATGTGATAACCGAGGATAAAATCTATATCATCAACAGCCCCCTTCTCTATCATTTCTTTTGCACCACCATGGGGAGGTTTTTCTTCGGCAGGCTGAAATATGAACCGTATGTTGCCCGATAGGTTTTCCCTCATTTTGGAAAGAACCGTAATAAGCCCGATAAGTATGGCCATGTGACCGTCGTGCCCGCAGGCATGCATATATCCTGAATGTTTCGATGAAAAGTCAAGCCCTGTCTTTTCCTCAACAGGAAGGGCATCCATATCCGCTCTTATGGCAATATTGACGCCCTTTTTTGGAGAGGCTAACTCAGCCACTATACCCGTTTCTGATACAACCCTGAAGGGAATTTCAAGATCATTAAGCAGTTTTCTGATATAGAGAGACGTCTTTTTCTCCTGATAGGAAGGCTCCGGTATGGCATGCAATGCCCTCCTTACACCAACCACCATGGGCATCAAATGATCAACTAACTCTTTTATCTCCATAATGGTTTTATTATTGTCCGACAAAAACAAAAAGTCAAGTCAGGCAGTTTGTTTCAGGTCAGATTTTGACAATGTTGTTTTTTTTGGTATATTTAAATCAAAAATTAAAGGGAGGGCTTTCGTGCTAAAACTGCTGCTTTTGATTACGTTTATTTTTCTTCAAACCTCAGCTTTTGGTGAAGAGGTGGCTAATAAGATTAGTCCAAAAACCATGCAGTGCCTTGGCTGTCACAAAACCGCTACACCCGGCATCGTAAGAGACTGGGAAAATAGCCTGCATTCAAAGGTAACTCCTGCCGAAGCATTAAAGAAACCTGAACTGGAAAGACGTTTTTCTGCAGAAAAGGTGAATGATGAACTTGAAAAATATGTTGTTGGATGTTATGAATGTCACGGTTTAAATGGCGACAAACACAAAGATAATTTTACACATTTTGGCAACAAAATTAATGTCATTGTGTCTCCCAATGACTGTAACACATGTCATCCTGCAGAGGTTAGTGAGTTTGTCGGAAGCAAAAAATATCACGCTATCAGAAACCTGCTGGAAAATCCTGTTTACAAAAGTCTGGTTAATTCAATCACAGGTATTAAGTCCTACCATAATGGTGTTTTATCTCAAAAAGGACCGTCTGAAAGCACCCTTCATGAAACATGCCTCGGTTGTCATGGTACTGATGTTTATGTAAAAGGCTTCAAAAAGATAAAATCTTCCATGGGAGGCATTGAGATAACCGTTCCAGATTTAACAAACTGGCCAAACATGGGCGTGGGAAGAAAAAATCCTGATGGCAGCTATGGTGCCTGTACCGCCTGTCATCCAAGACATAGTTTTTCCATAGAAATTGCAAGGATGCCTTATACCTGCGGACAGTGTCATCTTGAACCTGATGTGCCTGCTTATAATGTGTACAAAGAGAGTAAACATGGAAATATCTTTTACTCTCTCGGACAGAAAAACTGGAATTTCAAAGCGGTTCCATGGAAGGTGGGTGTAGATTTTACAGCCCCTACCTGTGCCACCTGCCACACAAGCCTTATAACCACCCCTGATGGTAAAATCGTTGCAAAAAGAACCCACGATTTTGGTGCCAGGCTATGGGTTCGCATCTTCGGACTTATTTACAGCCATCCACAGCCAAAATCAGGAGATGCCACTATAATCAGAAACGATGATGGGCTACCTTTACCAACCACATTTACAGGTAAAGCTGCTTCAAAATTTTTGATTGACGAAAAAGAGATGGATAAAAGAAAGGAAGTAGTGACCAATATATGTTCATCCTGTCACAATACAGACTGGATTAAAGGACATTTTAATAAGTTTGAAAGGACTGTAAAAGAGACGGACGAAATGGTCAAAACAGCCACTTTAATGCTGGTTGACGCCTGGGACAGGAAGCTAGCTGACAAAAGCAACCCCTTTGACGAAACGATAGAAAGAAAATGGATAAAGCAGTGGTTATTCTATGCAAACACAATAAGATATGCCTCTGCAATGACAGGTGCACCTGATTACACAAGTTTTAAATATGGCTGGTGGGAACTAACAACAAATTTAAAAGAGATTCATGAACATATGAAAATAAAAGATGGTATAAAAAAGTAAAAGAAAAAAAGAAGAGATTAACCTGTCCACTGTTAGGAACAATAGGGAGAGAAATAATGGAATGGTACAAACTTAACATAAAAGAGGTGCTGCAAAAAGCAGGCGTATCAGAAAATGGACTGTCCACCAGAGAAGCAAAAGAACGGCTTCAACAATACGGACCAAACAAACTGGAAGAGACAGAAAAAATAAGCAGGCTAAAAATACTCTTGCATCAATTCACCAGTCCTCTTATTTATATTCTTCTTATTTCGGCCGTTGTTACAACCTTTCTGGGTGAGTTGATAGATGCAGGGGTCATACTTGCGGTTATTATAATTAATGCAATAATTGGCTATCTGCAGGAGTATAAGGCTGAGGAAAGTGTAAGGGCTCTTAAAAAAATGATTGTTCCCCAGGCAAGAGTTATCAGAGACGGAAAGGAAAAAGAGATTAACAGTGAAGAGCTTGTACCGGGAGATATTGTGCTGCTTGCTTCGGGAACACGGATACCGGCAGATATAAGGCTTATACACGTTCAGGAACTGAAAACAGAAGAAGCCATGCTCACCGGAGAATCACTTCCTTCCGAAAAAACCAATCATCCCATAAAAGAAGACAACCTGACACCCGGTGACCAGAAAAACATGGCGTTCATGGGGACGATTGTTCTAAGCGGAAGAGCAAAAGGCGTTGTGGTAAATACAGGAACAAACACAGTCCTTGGTAAGATAGCAAAAGATGTAAAAGAGGTTGGCATCACAAAGGCTCCACTTCAGGAAAAGATACAAGCCTTTGCAAAGTCAATAGGGTATTTAGTTCTCGGCTCTTCCTTTTTGCTTTTTCTTATAGGGCTTATAATTGGTGAAAGTGTTAAAGACATGTTTATGACCGCTATTGCAGCCTCTGTTGCAGCAATACCAGAGGGGCTGCCTATTGTGGTTACAATCGCCATGGCTGTTGGGGTTTCAAGAATGGCAAAACATAATGCCGTTATAAGAAAGTTACATGCAGTGGAAACCTTAGGAAGTACAACCGTAATAGGTAGTGACAAGACGGGAACACTTACAAAAAACGAAATGACGGTTAAGGTTATCTATGACGGAAGCCGCGTCTATGAAGTGGAAGGCAGCGGTTATGAACCAAAGGGAATGATACTATTAGATGGTCTGCCAGCAAAAATAAACGAAAACAAACATCTTGCCGAACTTTTAAGAATAGGGCTGCTCTGTAACGAATCAAATGTATATATAGTGGAAGACAGATACAAGGTTGATGGCGATCCTACAGAAGGGGCACTTATCGTGTCTGCAATGAAGGCAGGTTTAGAGCCGGAAGCAGAAAGAGAAAAATACCCCCAGATAGCCATGATACCCTTTGAGTCGGAAAGAGGTTATATGGCAACACTTCATAAACATCACGGACACAAGCTGATTTTTATTAAAGGTACCCCTGAAAAGATTACACAGATGTGTATAAGAGACCTTTCTGGCAGGGAGATAAAAAAAGAAGAGATACTTGACAGAGCCTCTTTATTTGCAGGACAGGGGATGAGGGTTCTTGCCTTCGGTTATCGAGATGTTCCTATATATGTAGAGGAAATCAGATGTAAAGATCTGGAAAAATGCGATGAATTGACAGGCTTCACATTCTGCGGGCTTCAGGGCATGATCGATCCACCAAGACCTGAAGCCGTAGAAGCTATAGAAGGTTGTAAAAATGCTGGAATTCGCGTAGTCATGATAACAGGGGACCACCCGAGGACAGCGGTGGCCATCGCAAAAAAACTCGGAATTGCAGACGACCACTCTTTAGTTCTTACAGGAAAAGAGATCGAAACTATGTCTGATAACCAGCTTTTTGAGGCAGTGGCTAATACAAATGTGTTTTCTCGTGTATCACCTCAGCACAAATTAAGAATAGTGGAACAGCTCAAAAGACATGGAGAGATAGTTGCTGTTACAGGTGACGGGGTTAATGATGCCCCTGCACTTAAGTCTGCCCACATCGGCATTGCCATGGGAAAGACTGGCACAGATGTGGCAAAAGAGGCTTCTGACATGATTCTTACAGATGACAATTTTGCAAGTATCTTTAATGCAGTAAAAGAGGGCAGAATAGTTTTCGATAACATCAGAAAAGCTACCTTCTTTCTCATCCCCACAGGTGTAGCAGCCATTTTATCAATATTGGGCACAATTCTATTGGGGCTTCCTTTACCTTATGTGCCGGCGCAGCTTCTCTGGATAAACCTTGTAACCAATGGGCTGCAGGACGTGGCTCTGGCTTTTGAACCAGGTGAAAAAGACATTTTAAACAGACCCCCCAGAGATCCTAAAGAGGGTATAATGTCTAAAACGCTTATTCAGAGAACCGTTATCGTCGGGCTTCTCATATCAGCTGGTGTAATCTTCAATTTTATAGCAAGCCTAAAGGAAGGAGACCCTTTGCCAAAGGCAAGAACCGTAGCCGTCACAACAATGGTATTCTTTCAGTTTTTTCAAACCTGGAACAGCAGGTCAGAGTACGAATCTGTTTTCAGGATTAACCCTTTGAGTAATCCTTTTCTCTTTTTCAGCATGATAGCAGCATTTTTTGCACAACTGTCTTTAATCTATGTCCCTGCGCTACAATGGGTATTCAGAACCGAGCCCATTTCCACCCAAGAATGGATTCAGATATTGCTGGTATCGCTTTCTGTAGTATTGGTGGTAGAGGTTGACAAATGGATAAGGAGAAGAAAAAAACTATCGTGATAGTAAAAATCTAAATTAACGGGTTAACCAGTTGACAATTGAATTCTTAAAATCACTACTCTTAATCTTTGGCATATCCACAGTTGTGGTGTTTTTTCTTGGGAAACTCAAAATACCCTCAGTTGTTGGTTTCTTAATCTCCGGTGTAATTTTAGGACCTCACGGCTTTCAGTTCATAAATGATGTACATGAAGTGGAAATACTGGCAGAAATAGGTGTTATTCTGCTTATGTTCACAATAGGGCTTGAGTTTTCTCTGAAAAGCCTTATAAACCTGCGAACACAGGTTCTGGGTGGCGGCTTTATTCAGGTGTCCCTCACAATTTTAGCTGTTGCATTAATAAGTGTTTTTCTTATGAATCAGTCCCTAAATGAAGCCATTTTTTATGGTTTTCTTGTTTCACTTAGCAGCACAGCGATAGTGATAAAATTACTCATGGATAGGGCAGAGATTACTTCACCAGCCGGAAAAAGTTCAGTAGGTATTCTAATTTTTCAGGATCTTTGTGTGGTTCCCTTTATGTTACTGATACCACTACTTGCAGGTGATACCGGTGGAATAGCCACAATACTTTTCACAATGATAAAAGCCTCTCTCCTTGTTGTTATTGTGCTTCTTGCCTCAAGGTGGGTTGTCCCCCCTATTCTTCATGAAATTGTTAAAACCAGAAGCCGTGAACTGTTTGTTATAACGATAATTCTTTCCTGCATAGGCACCGCCTACTTTACCTCAATGCTCGGAGTCTCTTTAGCTCTCGGAGCCTTTCTTGCAGGTGTTGTAATATCAGAGTCAGATTACGCCTCACAGGCTATATCTGACATACTGCCCTTTAAAGAAAGCTTTACCGCTCTCTTTTTCATCTCTGTAGGCATGCTAATGGATATCAATATTTTCCGGGAAAATTTTGCAACAGAAATGTGGTTTGTGCTTGCAATCATTATTATAAAAACTGCCATAGCCACGCTGTCACTGCTAATGATAGCAGAACTACCGAGGGTAGCTATTCAGGCAGGACTTTATCTTTCACAGATAGGTGAGTTCTCATTTGTGCTTGCTCTTGCAGGAAAATCACGGGGACTTTTATCTGAAAAAGCTTATCAGTTATTTCTTTCCGCCTCTGTCATTACCATGATCTTCACACCTTTTATGTTTGTGGCTTCAGGAAAGATTACGGGATTTCTTTTATCAGTAACTCCTTTTGGCAGATTTGCAAAAACAAAAAGGCACAAAGATAAGGATGTGTACCCGGAAAAAAAATCGGGTCATGTCATAATCGTGGGCTATGGAATAAACGGAAGAAATCTCTCAAAAGTGCTTAGAGAGTCATCCATTCCATACGTTATTCTTGAGATTAACGCAAACACTGTAAAAAAGATGAAAAAAGCAGGAGAGCCCATTTACTACGGGGATGGTACAGCCTCAGAGATACTGCACAAAATGGGCATCAGGCGAGCAAACACCATTGTGGTTGCCATATCTGACCCTGCCGCCACACGCAAAATTGTTCAGATTGCAAGACAGGAAAATCCTTCCCTGCACATTATAGTAAGAACTCGGTATGTTGCAGAAGTGGATGATCTTATCAGATTGGGTGCCGACGAAGTCATTCCAGAAGAGTTTGAAACATCTATTGAAATATTTTCAAGGGTGCTTCACCATTACCATGTGCCCATAAATCTGATCAGGGAACATATAGAAAATATAAGGAAGAACAGCTACCTTACCTTAAGAACTGTTGAGCTGCCTGCCAAGCAACTTGCCGAAAGGATTGATTTTATGAGAGAGATTGAAACAGAGACATATCTTATAAAAAATAACCCCTGTATAAGCAATCGCTCTATAAAAGATTTACAGCTAAGGACAAAAACAGGGGTTACCATAATTGCGGTTCAGAGGGGAAGCACTGTTTATCAGAATCCATCACCTGATTTTGTGCTGAAAGAGGGGGACATACTTCTGCTTATGGGTAAGAGAGAAGATGTTCTGAAAGCTCTGGACTGTGTCCTTGTTACATCTTAGTTTTTAAGCCTTTCTCTTAAATATTTTAAAAGCTGTCTTAAGTTTCTGGGTATGGTGTGTGAGGGGGAAATCAGTCCTGAATTTGTTAGGATATCATAAAGTTCTGCCACTTCTGGCAGGGGAACAGTATCTTTTATATCACAAAAAGCGGATGCAAATTCAGCCACATTTACTACCGCCCTGCAACCGCCTTTTTGCATAACAACCAGTGTGTCTGCCCACTCATAGGCAAAATCCATGTCGTGGGTGGCAACAATTACCGTTTTTCCATCCTTTATAAGCATGCCGAGAATATTTTTCAGTTCTTCCTGCATTTTATAGTCCAGTCCTGCCATAGGTTCATCCATAATCACCACCTCAGGTTCCATGGCAAGGACACCAGCTATAGATACCCGCTTTTTCTGGCCAAAGCTTAATGCATGGACAGGCTTATTGGCAAAGTCAAGCATATCAACAAGTTCAAGTGATTTTGTCACCCTTTCTTTTACTGTCTTTTTGTCCAGACCCAGATTCATTGGACCAAAAGACACATCTTCCCACACACTTGCTGAGAAAAGCTGCGCATCTGGGTTCTGAAACACAAACCCCACCTTTGACCTGAGTTTTTTTAGAAAACTACGGCTGTAGGAAATTTTTTCTCCCTGAAACAGTATTTCACCGCTTTCCGGCGTTAAAATACCGTTTAGATGAAGTAACAATGTGGTTTTACCTGAACCGTTTTCCCCAACCACAGCGGTAAAGCTCCCTTTTTTTATGCTGAGACTGCAGTTATTAAGGGCTGTACTGCCGTCTTCATATCGGTAAGAAATATTTTTTAGTTCAAAAAGTGGCAGTGACATTAAAAATTTACCTGTGACAAAAGGATAAAGATTGTGCCAACAAGAAGGGAAGCAGCATAAAAGAAACTGTTTTTACTGTATTCTCTTTCAAGAAATAAAAGGGGACCCTCATTACAACGGGCAACTGCTGCCATATGCAGCATCTTAGCCCTTCGCCACACCTGTGAAAAAAGTGTTGTAACAAGCAAGGAGAATGAACGAAAGGATGTAGTAAAGGTTACATGTCCCAGTCTTGCAGTCTGAGCCACATGAATCTCAACAACAGTCTCCATAAAAATTGATATCATTCTGTAACCAATAAGCATAATATCCAGAAACACTTGAGGAAGCTTAAGCCTGCGCAAAAAAGCCATAATGTCTGTTACCGGCGTAGTAAGAGTGAGGAAAAGAAGGACTGTAACAGACGCAAAGGAACGACTGCATATAAAAGCTGCTTTTACTAACTGTGTTTTTTCAAAAGTTATGTTTACCCATGGGAAAATTTCGCTCCAGCTTAAAGATATGGCAAGCGTAACCCCGCCAAAAATTATAAACAGAGCTACAGGTATTAAAATCTTAAAATAGTTTTTATATGCAACCTTAGCACCAAAAATGGTAAAAGACATGTTAATAAAAGCCATAATAAAAAGCACAAAAGGGTTGCTTGCTATTGATACAGAAACAAAGGCAAGAAAGGTAAAAATAATCTTGACGGAAGGTTCTATATCCCGCCATCTGTTATTGTAGGAACAAAGCTCAATTAACATTCTGGCTTGCTTCCTTTTTCATCCTGTGTCTGGTTACAGCACAACCCAGATAATAACCGATAAAAAGTGCCCCTACCGCACTTTGAAAGGCAAAAAGGAATGTTTCCACCTCACCGCTTGCAGGTTCAAAAATTGGGCTGAACCAGGGTTTATAATCTGGGTTTATAGTGGTTATCATCTTCTCAGCCTGACTGTCTGCTCCAGAAAAGACCTCCACTTCCTTTCCATCAGGTGCAGGGGTTTTGTGTACCATCATAAGTGGAAAAAATGTTAAAATAATAACACCAATTATGAGTAAAATGTTCTTTTTCATATCGTCTCCTCCTTAGCCTCAAGAACCCTCATGGTAATCAACTCTTTCTGATTATATTTTAAAAGCATGTTAAAAATAAGCATCGTTAAAAAGCCTTCGCTTATCGCCAACGGAATCTGGGTAATGGTGAATATGCCAGCGAATTTAATAAAGGCTCCGTAAATGCCACCGGCAGGATCCGGAAATGCCCATGCAAGCTGTAAAGACGTGGTTATGTAGGTTACAAGGTCTGCAAGGGCAGATGCAGAAAAGACACAAAATCCAAAAGGCAACTTAAGTTTCCGGATTATCTGGTAAACAAAAGCAGCCACAAATGGTCCCGCAATAGCCATGGAAAACAGGTTTGCACCGACAGTGGTCAATCCGCCATGGGCAAGTAAAATAGCCTGAAATAGTAGGACCACCAGACCAATGGGTGCCATAGCCGCAGCACCAAATATTATTGCTCCCATTCCTGTTCCGGTAGGATGTGAGCAACTGCCTGTTACAGAGGGCATTTTAAGTGCTGACATTACAAAAGTAAATGCAGCGGCAACCCCAAGCAGCATTCTGTTTTCAGGATGTTCATTAAGGCTACGATTTATCCTGTATAATCCATATACCACAAAAGGTAGGGACACTATGCCCCAAAAAACCGAATGTTTTACAGGCAGGAATCCTTCCATAATGTGCATGGCATATGCATCAGCCACACTTAAAACAAGGCAGCCAAGAACCAGCACAAAGGCTGTAAAAAACAGTTTTTTCATACTTACACCCTCCTTTTTTTCAAAAAATTTTCTGAGGGGTACACAGCATGATATATGCAGTGATTGGATTATGACAGGAACAGACTAATGCCATTTTCCCCTCCCTCGAGGCAAACAACTGGATAGGTCTTCCGGCTTCGGGCTACCTACTTGCCCGCCTTCCCATACCGCTTTTAAACGGAACAGTGGCTTAATCCGGGCTTTCGTTCCCTTCACGGCTGCGGGGCAGCGGGAGCTTTTCACTCCTCTTCCCTGACATCCAGCCATAAACATCTTTTTTCTTTATTCTATGGATATTCAGGTTTACTTGTCAAACATTTTTTTCTGTTTTATCAGGAACTAACTCTTTTGGAAGTTTTTATAGCACAGAGTTCGTCACACATGGTGCAGGGTTCATCGCTGTCCAGTATCTCACCAAGAACAGCCTTTGCCTTTTCAGGCGAAATGGCTGCAGCCACCTGTTCTTTCCAGTTAAGGGCATATCTTGCCTTAGCCATCTTTTTTTCACGTTGCCAGGCAACTTTATTACCCCTTGCAAGATCAGCGGCATGGGCTGCAATCTTTGATGCTATTATACCTTCCCGCACATCTTCCAGATCTGGTAACCGCAAATGTTCAGCAGGTGTAACATAGCACAAAAAGTCTGCTCCAAAATAGGCTGCCAGTGCACCACCAATTGCAGAAACAAGATGATCATAACCTGCAGCAATATCTGTTACCAGTGGACCCAAAACATAGAAAGGTGCCCCCTTGCACAGCACTTTCTGAAGTTTCATATTTGTTTCTACCAGGTTTAAGGGCACATGTCCCGGACCTTCCACTATTACCTGCACGCCTTCTCTTCTGCAGACTTCAACCAGTTCTCCCAGGACAATAAGCTCTTCTATCTGGGGACCATCTGTGGCATCAAGTGTTGACCCGGGTCTCAAACCGTCTCCAAGACTTAAGACAACGTTGTGTTTCCTGGCAATCTTAATTAAGTCATGAAAATTTTCATAAAGCGGGTTTTCCCGCCTGTTTTTTTTCATCCATTCAAGTATTAAAGAGCCACCCCTCGACACGACACCCATGTGACGTTTGCTCCTTTCAAGTCTTTCTATGGCACTATACGTTAACCCACAATGAATGGTCATAAAATCAACGCCTTCTTCAGCCTGTTTTTCAACCACCTCAAGAAACTGCCCGAACTCCATATTTTCGATACCTTTTTTCTTTTTAAACATTATCTCATAGGCAACCTCGTATATGGGTACCGTACCCACCGGCAGTCTGGTTGCAGCAAGTATTTCCCGTCTGATTTTGTCTAAATCACCTCCGGTTGACAAATCCATAATGGCGTCCGCCCCAGCCTCTTCGCATACCGCCACCTTTTCCAGTTCTTTGTTTATATCGCTGCATCTATTCGATGTGCCGATGTTGGCATTAACCTTCACCTTAAGCCCTTCTCCAACCGCAGTTGGCTTTGTTTTGCGGTTATAATTTTTGAACACGGCAACGCTGCCATTTTTAAATGAGTCTACTAGTTTTTCAAAGGAAACAGCCTCGTCAACAGCAACATCTTTTAACATGTTCTCCAAACGCTTATCCATCTTTTATCTCCCACCTTTTAGTTTCTGTTTGATGTTTTTTATATCGTTTAAAAAGTTTTCTGAAGAAAAAAAGACACCTTTCATTGCCACACCATAGGCACCCGCCTCAAAGGCAAGCTCCATATTGTTTCCATCTACGCCACCTACTGCATAAACAGGCTTACTGGTCAGCTGAACCATCTGTTTAAGGGCAAAAAGCCCTCTGCCTGTTACACCCGGTTTGCTTTTCGTTTCAAATATGTTTCCGAAAACAAAAAAATCGGCGTATTTCTCAAATCTTTTCAGTCTTGCTACATCGTGAACAGAAAGACCGATTTTAAGATTGCTGCCAATAGTCCTCACAATATCAGGGGTCAGGCTCATTTCGGTTAACTGAACGCCCTCAGCATTTAACGCCATCGCCACATCTACCCTGTCGTTTATAAAAAGTTTCAGTCTTTTTTTGCCTGCAAGTTTTTTTACCTCAACACCCAGTTTATATAGCTCTATGGCGGACAAATCCTTCTCCCGCAGCTGGATAAAGGTGAAGCCATTCTCAATAAGCCTTTCCAGCACCTCAAAAAACTTATCCCCAGCCGTCTTTCTGTCTGTAATTACATAAACCCTGTCTTTTGGTGTCATAGTTACTCAATCAGATCAGATAGAGGGCTTGAGGCTGAGGCATAGAGTTTTTTTGGTATTCTGCCAGCCAGGTAAGCCAGTCTGCCTGCAATAACTGCATGTTTCATAGCCCTTGCCATCTTTATTGGATCTTTGGCACCGGCAATGCCTGTGTTCATAAGGACGCCAGCACAACCAAGTTCCATCGCATATGAAGCATCAGAGGCGGTACCAACCCCTGCATCCACAATTACCGGCACTTTTACCGTTTCAAGGATAATCTTAATGTTATAGGGATTTCTGATGCCCAATCCCGACCCAATGGGTGCTCCAAGTGGCATGATGGCAGCACAGCCAACATCTTCAAGTTTTTTTGCCATAATAGGGTCATCATTTGTATAAGGCAACACGATAAATCCTTCCTTCACCAGCACCTTTGCAGCCTCCAGTAACGCCTCATTGTCCGGGAAAAGCGTTTTCTGATCGCCAATTACTTCCAGCTTAACCATATCTGAAATACCGAGCTCTCTTGCCAGTCTTGCTGTACGTATGGCTTCTTCAGCCGTATAACATCCAGCTGTATTTGGTAAAATGGAGCAGTTAAGCTCGGAAAGATAGTCAAGCACAGTTCTTGACTGTCCTTCAATGTTCATCCTCCTGACCGCTACGGTAACAAGCTCTGCCCCTGACTCTTTTATGGCGCCAATCATAAGCTCAGGCGTTGAATACTTGCCGGTACCAACAAAGAGTCTGGATTTAAATTTTTTACCTGCAATCACCAATACATCTTCCATGTATAAACCTCCTGAAATATTTTTATCCTCCACCTACAAAGGTTACAATTTCAAGCACATCACCATCTTTCAGGTATATCTTTTCCCATTCTGACCTTTTTGCTATTTCTTTGTTGAGCTCTACAGCCACTCTGTCCTTCATAATGTTTATCTCATCAAGAAGCTGAGAAATGGTAATATTATCCTTTAACTGTTTTTCTTTCCCGTTAATCTTTAAAATCATATTAACTCACCTGCCGATATTGGTTCATCTATTTTAAAAACTGTCTGAATTTTTGACCTAACTTTAGCCTTTAACTTTTCATCCTCAATGCTGTTCACATATTCAAGGAATGATATATAGGCATTCTTTTCACAAAAATCTTTTATTAAGCCCTGTTCTGCAAGTCTATGGAATTTTTCACCCTCTCTGCCCTTTCTGTAACAGGCGGTACAGAAACTCGGTTCCATGCCTTTATCAAGTATCATAAGCACCACCTCTTCCAGAGAACGTCTGTCACTCAAACTGAACTGACTGCCCTTTTCTTCCTCAGCAATATTGGTATATCCACCGGGAGATGTGGAAGATTCGGCACTAATCTGCGATGCCCCCCAGAAAAGTATTTCGTCTCTTAACTCAGCCGGTTCCCTGGTGGACACAACTATACCCGCCGTTGGGACAGAAAGACGATAAACGGCAACAATTTTCTTGAAGGTTTTATCATCGACCGGATAAGGAGCATGGTCTATCTTTGCACCTAAGGCATGCCTGAATCTTGGAACCGATATGGTGTGTGGATAGGTGCCATAATTTTTCTTTAAAAACCTTGCATGTGCAATCACCGAAAGGACATCAAACTTATAATTGTAAAGCCCTAAAAGTGCACCTATACCAACATCCTTAAAGCCTGCCTCAATAGCCCTGTTCATACAGGTAAGACGATAATCAAAAACAGCCTTTCTTCCCTTTACATGCAGTTTTTCATAAGTGTTTCTGTTATATGTTTCCTGAAACACCTGAAACACACCAATTCCCGCATTTCTTAAAACCTTAAGTTCCTCAACCTCCATAGGGGCAGCATTAAGATGTATAATCTTAAGTCCTGTTTTTCTGTAAAGTTCTCCTGTAACTTCAGCAATATAATCAACTCCACACTTTGTCCTGTTTTCGGCAGTAACCAGCAGTGTTCTTCTAAAACCTCTTTTTACGAGAAATTGAGCCTCTGAAATCGCTTCTTCAACGGTAAGTGTCTTCCTTTTTTCTTTGGTGTTTCCTGTCTGAAAACCACAGTAAAGACATTTATTGGTGCACTCATTCGATAGATAAAGCGGGGCAAAAAGCACAATTCTTTTACCAAAAACTTTCTCTTTTACCTTCTGAGCAGCAATTTTAAGTTTTAAAAGGTGTTCTTCTTTCTCGAGGTTTAAAAGTACAGCAGCATCTTTCAGTGTAATCTCCTTGCCTGAGACTGCCTGCGACAAAATATGGTCAACCGTCTTTTCGCCCACCTTTAATTGGGTCTGTGTCAGTTTCTCTATCTCACCAAAGTCTAACATCTCTCCATCACCTTTGCTATTTTCAGTATCTTTTTTGCAACCTCTTCAGGCTTTTTTCCAAAGATACGGATTACAGGCTCCTTACCAACATCACCTCTGTCAAAAATGGCATCGAGAGCCTTTTTGTGTCTCTCACAAACCACAGTAACACCCCAGTCAAGGCTACTCCCTTCCGTTTCTTTTATAACCTTTGGCTCCTTTTTTCTGTCAAAAAAGTCTGCATTAAAAGAAAGTTTTTTTATCGCCTCCAGTATCTTTTCGCAGAATTTGATGTTCATTGCGGAACGTATTTCAGGAAAGTATCTGTTTGCAGTAAGAACCACCGTCGCCATGTGACGAGAAACACCAAAATCAGGATAAAAGGGAGCATAAATGTCATCAAAATGCCTGACTATTCTTCCTGGAAAGGCAGCCACGTCATCGTGGGTTTCGCCATAAGGTTGAAGATAAACAAAATTGGACTGTATTTCCGGAATGAATCTGCCAAGTCCTTTGTTTCTCAGAGACAGATATGCTTCGTACAGATGCTTTAATGTTTCGTATTTGCTGGCATCCTTTTTAAGAAAAGCAAGCTGGTCTATGGTACCAAACTGACTGCCAAGAGGATAACCGGCTAAAAGGGCAGTTCTTACAAACTTTCTTGCCTCCGGAATCGCTTCCTTTACAGTCAATCCTTTTAAAATATAGCAGGCTATTGCGGTGGCAAGACTGCAACCTGTTCCGTGCGTATTGGCAGTTTTTATCCTTTTAATAGGAAATGTTATAACATCTTTTCCGTCGGTAAAAACATCTATATTAAGCTGCGTATCTCCCCCCTTTACCAGCACGTTTTTCGCCATTTTTGCCAGCAGTTTGGCAGCCCCCTTCATGTCATCTTCATTTTCTATTTCCCTTTTTGTCAGAATAGAGGCTTCATAGGCATTCGGTGTAATCAGTTCTGCTATCCTGAAAAGTTTTTTAAAGATTTTGTCATCAGAAAGCCTGCTGCCACTCTGGGCATATATCACAGGGTCAAGAATTACAGGTTTTTTACATTTAGCCAGAAAATCACATACTGTAGCCGAAATTTTGCCATTACCGAGCATGCCAATCTTAACCGCATCAAACCCAACATCGTCTTTTATTGCATTAAGTTGTGACAATATGTGTTCCTGTGGCACAAAATGTATGTTGTGAACCCCCTTTGTGTTCTGGGATGTGACAGCAGTTACAACGGTACAGGCATGAACCCCCAGTGCAGAAGCGGTTTTTAAATCCGCCTGAACTCCTGCTCCTGCCATCGTGTCTGAACCAGCAATAATGAGTAGCTTTTTCATAGTCATTCCTTTTCTCCAAGAATTATTCTTACCACCTGGTTTGCCTGGTGAGAAGCGGCAATTCCCACTCGTGGTGCCATGAGCCCCTGCCCTTCCTTTGCTTCCGACACGTGGTCACCCACTATAAACAGTCGGTCAGCCAGAGCCATTGTTTTGATATCATTGTTGGGACCATAACCCGCAAGCCCTGAGGCTGCAACAACTTTAACTTCAGGCATCCTTTCAAGAACTGTGTTTATAAGCATGGCTTTTTCCACCGCCTTATCAAATGCCTCAACTATAACCATCACACCTGAAAAAACTTCTAAAATATTTTCAGGGTTTAGCTTTATATTAAAACCCTTAATCTTTACATAGGGATTTATCTTTGACAGATTTTCGGTCATGGCATCAACCTTATACATGCCAATCTGGTCAACAAAATACTGCTGCCTGTTTAAATTAGAAGGCTCCACCACATCAAAGTCAGCCAGTATTAAGGTGCCAACACCTATACGTGCAAGGGCAATTGCCACATTTGAACCGAGACCGCCAAGTCCCGCAATTCCCACAACAGCCTCTTTTAGCCTTTCATGTATTTTTGGTGTGTGCCTTGCCATCATCATATACTCAAGCTCTTCACGGGAAGGCATTTCGCCCTTTTTGATGAGAAAAAGCTCGTCCCCTTCCTTTAATTTCAGTTCCATATTTACTGTAGGGAAACCATTCAAAACAATAACATCCGCTTCAGGTTTATAAAGCTGAACCAGATCAATTATTCTGGAATGTCGTTCAATAGTAACAATCTTTTCGTTAAGTCTTATTTTCATAAAATTTTCTGGAAGGTAAACTGGGAGAGATGTCTTTGACGACCATTCCCTACGCCGGCATTATCCGGATCAGGTTCATTGGAGTTACTCTTAAAAAGAGTTCTCAGCCTTAAAAAGGCACCCCCAGGTCCTTCACAATTTAGTTTTATACTTCTTCAAAAATTATCTTATGTCCTAAAAGATTAATTTCCCTGATAACGCCTTTTACCCTTTTTGTGTCACCCATCAGCCCAATAAGTGTGTATTCGTTGTTCCCTTCAGGCACAATACGCATCACTTCACTGAATATTAGCTCTTCTGTTCCATCTTTCTTCAAATAAACATTAGATTCACACATATATTTATATTTAAAAACTATTTGTGCCAAAAGTCAAAGTAAAAATTTTTAATTAACAGCCAAGCCCTACTGCACCTTTATGCTAAGCTTTTTTCTTAATATTTCCAGATTAACATCCAGAATCTTATCGTCTGGTTTCAATTTTTTTGCCTTTTCCCAGGCCATAAGAGCCTGTTCGTAATTACCTTCTTTGTAATAGTTTAATCCCTCGTCGTAAAGGTAGCTGAAACTCTCTTCTGTCTGGGTGCTTTTTTTGTTCTCCAACTTCTGTTTAATCTCATTTTCTGCCGACTCGTGTTGCTGTATTATATGGGCTTCCAGATCCAGATCTCTATCAATCCTGGTCTCTTTTTTAAGCAAGACCCTGCCTTTAAATGAGACTATGGTCTCAACTCTTTCATAGGGATGTTTTCTTATCTCGGTCTGGATAGTTATTAATTCTCTACCAGCCTTTATAGTTGATAGTTTCCCTATTTTTTCAATTTTTCTGTCAGATCCTCTGGTTAATAAATTTTTAATATCTCTCTGGGCGAGATAAACCACAAAGGGTTTCTTTTGTGCTTTAAGTCTTTCTATAACTTCCTGTCCAAACTCATTTCCGCTGATGAAAATTTCTGGTTCTGCCTTATCGCTGAACACAACTTTTTTGTCAAATATATCCGTCTTCAGTAATTCAAAAAGCTTTTTCTCGTCTATATTCTCAGGATCTATCTCTATCGCTTTTAACTTCAGACGCTCCTCTCTGCGCAATATATTCCTTATTTTGCCACACAACACGGTGGGATTAACAGGTTTTACAAGATAGTCCAGAGCACCTATATCATAGGCTTCTGCAATAGTGTCTGAATTATCGATGGAAGAGAGATACAAAACCGGCGTGTCCCTGTCGGGGAAAAAGTCATTATAGTTTTTAAGAAAAAGAAAACCGTCTATATCAGGCATTCTGATATCACAAATAATCAAGTCAGGAACAAGTTTTTCAAGGGCAATCAGGGCATCACTTGCACTGGAAAATGTAAAAACATCATAACTGTCACTAAGGACATCTTTTAAAAACTCTAAATCGTCCTTTGAATCATCTATGCAAACTATGATAAATTTACCTTTCATCGAGCTGATCCATAATCATGTTGGAAGAAATAAGCACTTCCTCTTTTTCTTCTACACTTACAGGCATATAGTATATAAGCAGGTATTTTTTGCCATTCTTTTCGAAAGACTTGAAAACGAGCTTGTTTAATGAATTCACTTCTGCCGAGATGTAATCAATGTTAAAACCGAGTGGGATCTTTTCCATCTTCTCCAGTACGTCAATAAATAAAGATGCAAGAGCGCTAACGTATTCTGGTTCTGAAACGTTGTGATAACTTAATGGGAGTCCGGAAAAATCTGTGATTATGCCCCACATGGCACCGGAACGGAGACAGGTCTTTTTGAGTATCTCTGTCAGCCTGTCTTCCCTGTAGTTGATAGAGGTAATTTCAGAAATTTCAATATTGGGCGGTATTGGCTCTACCTGTTCGATAAGAGGGGTTATTTTTGACGATTCTTCCTCCTTAACCTCTCTAGGTTTGACCAACCTATTAAAGATTTCCTGAGCCTCTTTTATTTCAAAATAGTTCAGCGTAATCATCGCCTTCCGTCTTTCCTTCTCTGGCTATTAATTCTAAAGCCAGATCGAAATAGTCTTTTTTTATATCAAACTCCCTGTTTAAAAGAAAAATTGGAACGCCTCGCAGGTTAGAAGCTTCGAACTCTTCAGAATAACGTATCGCCGTTTTGAAAAAAATTTCTGGTGGAAAGATATTTTTTACTTCAGAAATGAGTTTGTTTTCCTGTTCAGTAGCCCTGTACATGGTTATTAACACACCCTCAACATTAAGATCCGGGTTTGCCTCCATCTTTATCTTTTCCAGCACCTTTAGCAGCGCTGACAGGCTTTTAATAGCGACAATCCTCGGCATAACTGGTATCAATATGCTGTCACTAACCGAAAGATAGGTTAATAATAAATCTGTTATGCTATAGGCAGAGTCTATAATAACATAGTCAAAATACTCTTTCAGCTTTACAATTAGCTTTTTTATAACCTCCTGTGTGGATGGTTGCTCAAAAAGTCTGAAATCATCCGCTTCCACATTACCAATACCAAGAATCGCAAAATTCTTGTTTTTGGTAAAACTGATCACATCGTTTACACGGACTTCCTTTTTTAAAATATCCACAAGCCCTTTTGTTGTTATGTTCTTCAGATTAACAGATATAGATATGCCACCCTGTAAATCACCATCAACAACAATAACCTTTTTACCGAGCAGGCTAAGACAATAGCCAAGGTTAAGTGCTGTGGTGGTTTTTCCAACGCCACCCTTTGGACTTGTAACTGTTATTGTTTTACTCATATCAATCCTTTAATGTGATCTCCCCACTTTTATGTTTTTCTTTCAAAAACACAAGGTTTTCTTTTAGCTCATTTGGTATATTAACAATCGCCTCAGATAATACTACCTCTTTTGCACCAAAAAAAACAGCCATTTTATCATTAGTTATAATTAGCAGACTATTCTGCTCAAACTCCGGTTTGAACATCTGCTTTAGCTCATCGAGATAGGTAACAGCAGAAAAAAGATAATCTGCCACACCTGTCTTTGCCTCAATCTCATTATTTTCATTTAAAAAATTTATTCTAAACCCGCCATAATTCTGAAGCAAAAGACGACACAAGGCATCAAAATCATAAAAATCTTTATACCTTATGGTAACAAACCTGCCTTTGTTTATATGGATTTCGCCATCAATCTCCTCAAATCTTATAATACCACTTTTCTTATTAATATCAAACATCTGTAACACTTCTTCAAGGCTTAAACTATTTAAACTGCCTTTAAGTATATCGCTATTTGTCGGTTTTGTTCTTCTTAATACAGACCTAACCCTTGCAAGTACTTCTGCTTTTGAAAATGGCTTTGTAATGTAGTCATCGGCGCCAGCCTCAAGTCCCCTGACCTTTATATCCACCTTATCGAGCGAAGTGATTAAAATAAAGCCCGTTTCCGAAAGAGACCTTTCTTCCTTAATCTTTTTCAACACATCAAACCCTGACATGCCGGGCATGTTGATGTCACACAGAATTATATCAGGTTTTAGCGCCTTAACCTCCTCGATAGCCCTTCGAGGATCACTGCTTGATGCCACCAGAAAATCAGAGAAGGCGAAGTACTCGCTTAAAACCTCTATTACAGAGTCATCATCGTCAATAATAAAAATTTTGTGTTTTTTCATTTGCTAAAAAACCTTTTGAAATCAATACTTCCAATCTTATCAACTGAAACGCACACATCAAAGATTTCGTCGCAAAAATCTTCTCTACCAAAGCCGATCTGATAATTTTCCTTCTTTTTTTTATTCTTAACCTCTATTAAAAACGCCCTCAGGTCATCATCCATTATCTCAATATTAATCAGAATTATCTCTGGATTTTCAATTTTATAAAGTCTGGTCAGTTCGTACAGGTTTTTAGGTTTATACGTCACTATGTTTTTGTCCTTAAAAAGTTCGTCAATAGTCTGGACGAACTCAAGGGTGGGGTCGTAAATGGCAACAACACTGCTTTCAAAAGTTTTATTGGCATCCTTTCTTATCGTCAACTTAAAAATGCTACCTTTTTTATCTTCCCTGTTTTTGACAGAAATAGACCAGCCCTGCAGCTCAGTGTAATTTTTAACAATATAAAGTCCCAGTCCATAGCCTTCTTTTCTGCTGTCGGCTACATAAAAAGGTTGAAAAAGTTTGTCTATCATCTTCTCATCTACACCTTTGCCGGAGTCGATAAACTCGATTTCTATTAAATCCCCTCTTTCGATGAAATTGACTGTTACTTCTTTACCCTTTTCGGTGTATTTTATTGCATTTTCCAGTAAGTTATTGAATATCTCTTCAGTCTTTAGACTATCGCAAACAATGGCACAGTTACCGCCTTTTTCGTTAAGTATAATCTTTACATCTTTTTTTTCTGCGTTAATTGTCCAGTTAGAAATACATTCTTTCAGCAGACTGAGTATGTGACACCTTGAAAAATGAGCCTTATGAAGACCCTTCTCAACCTTTGCTATACTTAGCGTGTCAGACACAAACCTGTGGAGCGAAAAAGCGAGCGCCTTTGCCTTTTCAAGGTAATCTTTGTAGTCTCTTGCTCTTTTGTGTTCCATAATCTCAAGGTAATTTATTATCCCGCCAATCTGCCCCTTAATATCATGAGAAACTATGCTAAGGATATTTAACAGTTCGTTATGATACAGATTTGCCTCATAATCCTTAATGACAGCCTTTTCCTCTATGCTTTTCTGTTTGGTTGCTTCGAAGTGTGTGGCTATAAAGCCCAAAATATTCTTTTTGCTATCAAAAACTGTATTCACAAAAACATTAACAAAAATTTCCGTTCCGTCTTTTTTTCTGTTGTAGATACTGCCTTTATACTGACCAATATCTTTGTTCAAAAGGGAAGTCCACATTTTTTTGTACTCAAGAGGTGACTGCCTGAAGGACTTAAAAATATTTGGTTTTGAACCAATTACCTCATCGACACTGTAACTGTAAAGGTCATAAAGCGCCTTATTGGCATCGAGTATAACTCCTTCAATATTTGTTATAAACATGGGGTTTGGGTTATTAATGAAGTTACGGTAAAAAAACATGAGTTTCTGCAACATCTCCATGTTTGAAGACAGGTCTTTAATGAACATCCTGTAGATATTGTTCTGTTTTATTATTATGCCCTCAAAAGGCAAACCGTTTTTTCCCTTCAAATAGATGTTTTTAAAGCTAATAAATTCCTCATCGAGCTGCTCCATGCTTTCCATCAATAATCTGCAGGATACGTCATCAAAATAATCGAAGATGTTGGTGCCCTTTATAAAAGAAAGCTCCCCCTTTTTGGTAACCCTGAAGATATTGAAATCTTCATCAAGAAGAAGCTGTCCATGGTTGGCAAACTCAAAAAACATAAGA
>FWPU01003779.1_pt1 | contig 37063 bp, 43 predicted proteins | sample 2228361 | NCBI WGS metagenome assembly FWPU01 (sample SAMEA103939777, study PRJEB20133) | metagenome
TCGCCTCCTGTGCCGCCAAACTTTATAATAGCATCTCCCGCGGTCCCATTAATCTGCAATTTACCAGTCGGTGCTGTTGTCCCGATGCCGATTTGGTTTGAGGTATCAATGTAAATGCCGCTGCCAGTATTGCGGGTGCGGATGTGGATTGCTCCGCCGGTGGTGGAGGTGGAAGTGATATCAAAAACGCTTCCGGTATCAGAAAGAATTTCAATGCCAGTACCTGACTGGAAAACCTGCCGGGTAGCGGAAAAAGCCACGGGAATCAAAACTAAAAGCCCCAGAACAAGAATCGCGGTGAAAAGCTTTTGTTTGCCCATTTTATTTAATTATAACAAAGACAAACTTTAATATTTAAACATTTCAATTAAAGGTTTTTCTGCTTGCTTTTTGAAACAATCCGACCGTCGGGGAGGCGAACCATATTATTTTCCGCTAAAAATCGCTCAAACCAGTCGGGTTTTTTGAGGGATTTGTGCTGGAGACCGCTCCTTGCCCCTATTTTTACCTTTGCCGCAAAGCCGTGAATGAGTTTGGAGCATTCTTCCGTTAGCCTTTTTAAATTTTTAAATGTTTCAAATTTTAAATAGCCGACGTCGTAGGCGACATAAAGTTGCGCCCGAACCTCCCCTGCCGAAGCTTTAGCGATATAAAGATAATTAATGAACTCTTCTTTCGTCCCGGATTCAAACCCTTCGGAAATATTTGAGATTACGGACACGGCCGCTCGCTGAATTTGGTTTTTGAGTCCAACGTCATCTAAAGATTTAAATGCTTTGTAAATTTCTCTCACTAGTTCCCGCGACTTCTGCCAGCAGAGCAAGTCCTCAAATTTTTCAACCGTGGCCATCTCTTTTTAAATTTTTAAGTATTTAAATGTTTAAATTAAATATTGAAACATGGAAAGTCATTTCTCATTTACGATAAGCGTCCCCCGCGCTTCATTGCCGCAGTCCTTACAGAAAAACTGATATTGACCAAAAGGGGTAGTCTGGAACTGAGTTTTTCTGGTTTCTCCTTTTTTGACCGCAAGGTATGAACCAAAATCGGGAAAAAAAATGTTGTAGTCAGCGTCAACAGCAGTAAGGTGCACAGTGATAATATCGCCGTCGTTTACCACAATGATGTTCGGAGAAAATTTTCCGCCTTCAGCTCGGATTTCAAAATCGCGGATGGCGGCTTCGCCGGCCGGACCGGAAAGTTGCGAGACATTTGTCGGCACAGCTACCCCTTCGGGTGTAGAAGTTGCGCCAAGCTCCGGTGTCGCAATTTCTTCCTCAATAATCTCCCGGCTGCCGCCTTCAACTGTCGGCAACGCTCTTGGATTCTCAGGTCGGAAAACATCAGGTGAAACCTCCGGTGAAACCTGCTGAGTCGGCCGCTGACCGTCCGAGATAGCGCCGATTATGACAATGACAATAACAATAAGAGCCGCGGTAAGAAGAATGAGGATATTACGCTTGGACATACTTTAATTATATATATATATTATAATTATATCAAATAGATTTGCACCTATGAGGTATCTGAGGATCTGTTTTATCTATTGCTTTCTGATAATGTAATATTCCACTCCAACCCATTTAATCCACGGGCTCTTGTAGGGATTTTCTGACGGATAAAGTTCGGCTCGCCACCTAAAATCGCCGCCCTTAGTCGTAAACTGGACAAATTTATTGAATTCCGCCTTCACCCAATCCTTGCCGCCGTTATTGGAAAGGTAGTACCTAATAAGGGGGGGCTCCGATGTCCCAATAGTGCTATTGCTGTCGTAAATCCTTGTGAATCTGCCGCGAACAATCTCACCGTCTCTAGAGTTCAACCGAAGCGATTCCCAGACTAATTTATCGCTTTTCTTAAAACCTAAATCTTTCAATCTCAGGACGTCCGACGTCCCAGGGACGTCGGACGTCCTCAATATTAAATAAATCGCATTTGCCTCCGGCGCCGGCGCCGCCGTAAAATTAACGACATCGTAAGTCGTTATTATTGATTCTATTATTGATTCGGTGAAGTCGTTAGCCATACCGGCGCGGATACGCAATAATTTCGGTGTCTCATTCGTAGAAAAAATCCACCAGGCGTCATCCTTATAAAATATCTGCGGCTCAATAGCGCCTTCTTCGGTCACTCGCGCGTTGAAGATGCGCGAGTAATCCAATATTGGGGAGGTTGAACCTCCTGACATTGCGTCAATATTTGGGAGGTTCGACCTCCAAGCATTGACGTCAATCTCAAACGCCTTGCCTTCGTAAGCCGAGTATAAAAGAAAAATTTTTGAAACGTTGTCTGTGCCGAGAACGATTTTGCCCGGGTATTGAGAAGTGAATAACGGAGCTTCAATTTCAGGACATCCGATGTCCCGATACTTGGGACATCGGATGTCCAAATATTTGCCGTTTACGACCTCATACAGATAACCTTCGTACTTCTCGCCGACCTTCTCAATCTTGGCCGTAAAGGTTCGGCCCGCAACCGTTACAGTATTCCCGTCAATGTTTGGGACATCGGATGTCCCAGGGACATCCGATGTCCATTCAATCTCGTACGCTGGCGGAAAAGAAATCGTAAGCGTTTTGAAATCCTGATAAACCGTGGAGTTCAGAGGATTTTTCCAGCCGACGCCGGAGAACAACTCGGTAAAACTCCCCGCCAGGGGAATTTTACTTGTCGGTCCTATGGGTCCTATAGGTCTTGGGGGGGCTATCGGCTTCGTTATCTCCGGTGATGGTTCAAACCTAATAAAACTTTTCGCAAAAAATCTCTGCAGAACCGGTTTTAGGAAAATCGCAAGGAGCATAAGCGCAATCAAAACCAGCATACCGGCAATAGTATAAAGTTCATGAGGTTTTACTTTTGATTTTTTTCTCCCTCGTTTAGTCATCCTCTTTGCCTGTTGGTCTTATATTTTTGTCCTATTAAGACTATCTATCCTATTCTCCTACAACCAGCGCTCCGCATGATGTTTTTCTTTTCTTCGCATCTCTTGGTTGGATTTTCCATAAAGCCGCCTTCGCTGATAAATTTCTTCTTTAAGACATATCAGATTATTGATCATATAAGACCTCGTGGACCTATAGGACCGTTTGGACCTATTTAACTACCATCGTACCTATCTCACCTCTGACATCATGACCAGGCACATCGCAGTGGAAGTTGTAACTGCCCTTAGCGGGTGCGTTGAAGGTAATCGCCCGTGTCTCGCCGGGAGCAACACCGACCGCAACAGCTTTTAGCGAGGGGTCGTCAAACATGAAAAGGTGTGTCTGGTCATCGCCAGATGTTACCGAAATTGTTACTACTTGACCGGAACGCACCTCAAACGTCGAAGGTGTTATGCCGGCAGCGGTTATCGTAAGCTCAATTGAACCGGCCGGTGGCTCGCTAAGCGGATTGGATTGCTGGGGCGCCTCTGGTGTTCCTGGCGGAACATCAAGCCTTACTGGTTCGCCGGTCGGCTGAACCACTTCACCTTCTTCAGTTACCGGACTTGTGCCCGGCGCAACTGCTGTCCCTTGCGGCGTCACCACTTCGCTTACTGGCGTCTCTTGCGGCGTTTCTGTCGTTGTCCTCGGCGAAGGAATCGCGCCTGTTCCTAAAAGCCAAACCACCACACCAACCACAACCACCGCCACAACAATAACGATAATATTCTTTGTGCTCATTTGTGATTTATCTTTATAATTGACCCTGTTTATCTTATTGGGCCTATCGGACTTATTTTATTTCATCGACCTTTCTTTACGCCTTTTAGGATTTAAAGCTATGCCTGATTTTCTTTTTTAGGTAGACATAAATTTTTTCAAATCTTTAATTTCTTTGCTCTGTCTTTTGACTTCTTATTTTATAATATGCACAAAATCCATACTAATATTCCAATCTTAAGGGGCGCTCAATAACCCCACAAATTTTCTCTGTTTCGCTGATGTTTCCGTTTTCTTAAACCTTGGCTGCGTTATCCCGCAAAAAGGGGGCATTTCGGATTTCCACTTTATATCTTCTTTATTCATTTTAATTCATTTTGTCTCTGATAATCATTTTTCTTAATTTTTCGCTCTCAATACCGTCGCTCTTTCCGAAGTATCGGTCTTAGTAGGCCAGTTACTCGCATCATGGCGGGGCGCAACTATATGATACGAAACAGTCAATGTTTTTTGGGAAATTCGACTTCCTAGTGAAGTCGAACTTCCATAGATTGCGATCTGCTTCTGCTTCGGTCGAAGCTCATACCACACCCGGCCATCAAATTCCGGCGTAAGCGTTACAATCACATCCTCCATATTTCTTCCTTCATCAATCGTCTGCCAGAATAACCACAAATCAGAACCTTCTTCTGCTTTCTTGAAATCAATCGTTTGTTCGTACAAGCCGCTTTTGCCGTTTCTAACTAATTTCACCTTTCCGTAGTGTTCGATTTTAAGTCCAATGGTATCAGAAACATAAGTCGCATACTTCACGCCGTTAATCTCATAGAGCGGGTCAATGGTAGTGACGGTAAGTTTATTGACGCCAACGATATTGCCATTGTTGAGGTTAGCGCCGTTCATATCACACGTTTCGTCTGCGCTGCACGCAAAAGCGTTTGAAGAAGTGCCGCTGGCGATTGACGAGTCCACATAGGACTTTGTGGCGGCATGGGAGGGATCGCCAGGTGATCCGACAAAGATTGGCTGGGAGAAACGGGCAGTCCCCACAACATCAAGCTTGTAGGCTGGCGCTGTTGTCCCGATGCCGACGTTGCCGCCTGTATTGAAATAACTATTGACATTTGCCTCGCCATTTATTGAAACCGTCACAGAACCCGCGTTATACAAATCCAAAACCCCAGGGTCATTGCTACTGCTGCCACGATACAACTTTGCAATTTGACGAGCACTGACAGAATCATATAGAGAATACCCTTCCCCCGCTATGTCCGTATTTACCTCAAGCAAATTTCCTGGCCCCGTCGTCCCGATGCCGACTCTGCCCTGGGTAGTGGCTAAGGTGCTTGTGCCTGAAACAGTCAGGGTGGCAAAACTACCTGCGCCGCCTCCGCCGCCAACTGCAGAATCAACATAAGATTTAGTGGCGGCATGGGAGGGATCGCCAGGTGATCCGACAAAGATTGGCTGGGAGAAACGGGCAGTCCCCACAACATCAAGCTTGTAGGCTGGCGCTGTTGTCCCGATGCCGACGTTGCCGTTTATTGCTAATTTTGCCGTCCCCGGATTATTATAGCCAATCCCTACATCTCCATCGGCTGCCAATGTTAATGTTGGTGTTGCACCACCATTAGGGACAAAAAATAAGTCGGGATTTGTTTGAAAATAAACTGGATAGATATCCCAATATGCCGTTGCCGATCTTGATAATCGTAAACTACTTCCAAGTGCATCGCTTCCACGAATCTCTAATTTACTGCTTGGCGTCGTCGTCCCGATGCCGACTCTGCCCTGGGTAGTGGCTAAGGTGCTTGTGCCAGAAACAGTCAGGGTGGCAAAACTACCTGCGCCGCCTCCGCCGCCAACTACAGAATCAACATAAGATTTAGTGGCGGCATCGGTGAGATTAGAAGGGGTAGCAAGGTTCACTATTCGGTAGCTATTAACATCAATCTCTCCCGCAACAGAGAGTTTGTAAGTTGGGTTCGTCGTCCCGATGCCGACGTTGCCGGCGCTATCTATTGCCAATCTTGTAGAGTCTGTTGTTCCATCATAGCTCCTAATCTCAAAACGATTAGCGTTGAAAGCTCTTCCTAATTGCCATTGCAGGTTAGTTGAAGAAAGGTTCCCCGCTGGTCTAAAGCTCATACTTATTTCTTGCGTATTAACAGAGCCTTCAATTCTAAGTTCAGCGCCAGAACTATCTCCAAGAATGTGTAGATTCTTCCATGGCCCCGTCGTCCCGATGCCAACGTTGCCAGCTGTTGAAATTACAAAATCATTGGGAGCCACTGTTCCCGGGGCATCTATAAGAAATATATCATTTTGAGAACCATCGGGTGCAAATAATCTCCAAGTGGCTGCATCGTTTTGAAATCTAATCTCGGGCCAGCTATCAACAGCAGAAGATGTTAGAAAAATTTTCGCATCTTGAGTTCCTGTTCCTGCTACGTGTAGTTTACCACTTGGCCCCGTCGTCCCGATGCCGACGTTTCCGTTCATTAAATTCACTTCTCCATCAGTATATAAGGCTATTGCACCTCCTGTTCCTGCTTTTGCATAAACGGCTTTCCATTCTCCGTCTCGATGAGCAAGAGCGCCAAATTCAGTACCCGCCAAGCCACCGCCTGCCGGATACAGAGCTCTTATCGCTGAATTTCCAGCGCTGCCTTTCGTTGATGCAATATCAAGCATGTGACTGGCTTGGTCGGTGTTTGCGATTGCCCCAATCCCAACATCTCCAGTAACTGACAACTTACCTTCAGGCCCCGCCGTCCCGATGCCGACGTTGCCGCTAAAATATCCACCGCCAAAAACTGAAAGCGTCTGCGGCAAACCGCTCTGAGAGGAGGTGGCAATACCTAATGACGCCGGAAAAGCAAAGTTGCCATTGCCTTGAAGCCGGCCGAAAACATCGGAGGAAACGTTAGCGGCTGAAAGAGCGCCAGATAACGTTCCCACAAAAGAACCAGTGGATTCAACATTGCCGCCGACTTTAAGCCGGGCGGTTGAAGTCGCGCGTGTATGAATGCCCACCTCGCCGGTTGGGAGAATCTCCATCACCACAAGGCCGGGAAGCGTCTCGGATTCCCGGTAGAGCTGGAGAGGACCGAAATTCCGAGATGACCAAAGCCAGACGTTCCCAGAAGTTAAATTTTTAAGACCAACGCCTGGGTTGGTGGTTGAAGCAACCATAAAGACGTAGCCGTGCGTAGTAGGACCAGAATCAGTTGCGGCGGCATCAAAAAAACTTCTTGGCGTTGAAGAGGTGGTGCCAAAACCCAAGTTTCTTTCTGAATCAAGGAGAAGCGCCCCGCCGCCAGAACCCGGCGTCTGCCCAGCTGAAGGGCCGATAAAAGCTGAGGCTTGAAATATAGTAGTAAATGTTAAGATGATTACTGTGATTATAAAAATTTTTTTGTTGGACATATTTTTGTATTTTTAATTTTTGATTTTTTATTTTGTTATTTCACGACCTTTTATTTTTTACGGGATTTAATCTCGTAAAAGTTATCGACCTGTATCTTTTAAGGAGGTTAGCCTCGGAATTATTTTTTCCCGACCTTTTAAAGAGCTGACGAGGTTTAGCCTCCTAAAAATTACGAGAGGTTGAGCGCCGTCCCTAAATAAATCTTTATTAATCTGGTAAAACAATAATGGAACCACTAATTATTTTGCCTGGCGGACAAAAATCGCGGCAGGTAAACCCATAAGTCCCGGCAGTATTTACGCCAAAACTTATCTGCTGGGTTTCGCCATTGGAAACTTTTGTATAAAGACCGTTATAAGGCATTGAAAAATCATAATCGCCGCCTTCGGCAGTGAGCCGAATTTGGACAATGTCATCTTTGCTGACGGTAATGGAATTTGGCTCAAATCCCGCGGCGCTTACCTTCATCTCAAAAATGCCGACTTTCTCATCTCTGCCCGGCGCCGCCGGCGCGGAAATTTGAGGAATGGTCGGTTTTGTGTCCTGCGGCAGTTGGGGAGTAAAAACGGGTATTTCCTCGCCAGTTATAGGTAAAGCAATTTCTTCTTCTTTTTTTTCTTCTTTACTTTCTGGGATTAAAACGCCGGACTTTCTTGTCAAAACTCCAAAAATGATGCCGATAACCACAATCGTTCCTGCCACCACAAGGGTAACTAACTGTTTTCTGCTCATTGCTTAAATTATATCAAACCAAATACGACTATTGGTCTTATAAATCCTTCCAGTCCTACGAATCCGAGTTTTTTTCTATAATAATCGGCGCTGGATTGGCTTTTTTCCCAACGAGATAACCGATACCGAAACTCAAGAATAGGAGCAGAAATAGTCCGAAAATAATAAGGAGAAACCACTTAGAGGTTGACATATTTATTATTTTAACCTAAGATTTTTTGAATCATGAAGCATTGAATTATGAGTAAGGGGCCGAAAAGCCCTACTTCCTGATTTCTGATTCATAATTCATTATTCCTGAGTCATAATTCATTCAAAATATGGCCCACGCCAAAGCAAAAAGCACAACTAAATTAGGCCGCGATTCAGCGGCAAAGCGCTTAGGCGTTAAACTTTTTGACGGCGAGCGGGTTCGAGCCGGCGAGATTATTGTTCGCCAACGAGGCACTCGAATTTATCCGGGCGCAGGTGTCCGCTTAGCCGGCGACGATACTTTGTATGCCGCCTACTCTGGTATTGTCAAATTCGGCACAAAGAAAAAACTATCTTTCAACGGCAAGAAAAAAATCGCAAAAATCGTAAGCGTCATCGCTTCCCCCTAAATCTTAACCTTATTCAACTTAATTCAACTCAATAAACTTCTATTCTCCTCTGCGTTTCTTTTTCCCCTAAACTTCTTTTCTCCCATATCTTCCATACCACACTTTTTTCTACCATAAACGCGATCGCGTTTATGGTAGAAAAATAAAAGTTTTTAATCATGGTAGAAAAATAAAAGTTTTTAATCAATGATCAAGTTTTAAAATTTTTTTAATCAAGTTTTCTTAAGCTCCCACTTTTATTCACAGTAAAAATCTCCACATAATCAGAAATATCCAAATCATCTAAATCGTTCAAAAACTTTTGAGGAACTTTTGTTTTGCCAATCCATACGCTCTTCTGAGCCATCTCAAAACCAAGTTCTCTTAAAACCCTTCTTAGCCAATCTCTTTTACCTTTTTTTCTTTCTGGGATATCAAAAATTACAATAATCGAAGAATCGCTTTTTTCTTTTGGGTAATCAGTTTTAAGAGGAAATTTTTTTTATTTCTCAATTAAATATCTAAGTTTTTCTCTGCCTTTTGCTGTTATCGCGAAAAATTTCTTTTTATTTTGATTTTTTTCTTTAACTAAACCTTCTTTCTTGAGTTTGTAAATAAGTTTTGAATACCTCGCTTTCGTTTTTTTGTCTAATTTTGATATTAAATCTTCAATTTCTCTTTTTATCTTACCTTTTTGATACTCCAGTTTTGAATAAGATGCGCCGTAGCCGGCACTAATAAAAGCAAGAAACATAGCGCTCGCTTCCAGTGTTGCTTCACCAAGTTTTTCTAAAATAAAAGCAGTTTTACTCCTCATTCACATTCTATTCTACTATAAAAGCGATCGCTTTTATAGTAGAATTGGGGATTAACTGACTAAAATTCTAACATTTATAGTAAAATTGAGATAGTTAACTCACTAAAATTCTAACATTAGTTTTTACACCTTCTCCTAAAGAAATTTCCACGTTATGCTCTCCTAATTCTTTAATTGGTTTAGCGAGTTTGACGGTGGCGTTATTAATACCTTTCTCTTTTAGGGCGTTTTCAATATCTTTGGCTGTGACCGAGCTGAAGATCTCGCCTTGGCTGCCGGTTTTTAGCTTAAACTGAAGCATCATCTTTTCTATTTTTCTTGCTTGTTCCTGAAGTTCAGCAAAACGCTTTTCTCTGTCACGTTCAATTTGCGCTTTAATAGCAAGCAATCTTTTAAGCGCCTTGGGGGTGGCAGCTTCGGCTAAATTTTTAGGCAATAAAAAATTGCGGGCATAGCCTGTGGCGACGTTTTTAACGTCATACTTCTTCCCCAAACCTTTTATATCTTCAAGAAGGATTACTTTCATTAGTTTCTTCATAAGTCCCACCGAAACAAGGGAATTTATCAAACTACGAGCCGAGAATGAAAAGGGTGCGGTCGGATTTCAAAATCTCTTCTTCTAAAATCTCAAGGGCCTTATCAAGCTGGGGATCACGTTCCTGCTTAATATCTTCGTCAGTAAGTTTAATTTCAAAATCAGGATTAAGACCATTGCCTTCTATTTGGGTGCCGTTAGGGGTAAGCCATTCAGCAACAGAAATTTTAATTGAGGAACCATCACTTAAATTTTCAATTTCCTGCACCGTCCCTTTGCCAAAAGTTTTCTCGCCGACCAGACGAATGCCGCGATTGTCACGGAGGGCGCCAGCAACAATCTCTGATGCTGAAGCAGAACCGCCGTTTACAATAACTACGGTTGGTACTTCAGCAAAAACAGCAGGGCCGCTCGCTCTTAAAACTCTTTCTTCACCAAAACGGAAACGTTCTCTTACAATGACCTCACCCCTTTCTAAGAACCAGCCGGCAATATTTGTAGCTACATCCAGCAAACCGCCGGAGTTGTTACGTAAGTCAAGAACGACCCCCCGAGCACCTTGGCTGAGCGCTTTTAAAGAATCTTGATAGAAAAGTTGGGGCGCATTGGCATTGAAATTATAAAGCTTAAAATGAACAATTCCTTCGTTTTTTATTTCCGAATCAAGGGTAGGCACAACCACTAAACCTCTTTTAATGTTAAACTCCCGCGCTTCATCCCAGCCTTCGCGAAGAATAAGAAGTGTAACCATGCTCCCTACTTCGCCACGAATAAGCTTTACCGCTTCTTCAATAGTAAGATTGGTGGTTAAAGTATCATCAACTTTTAGGATTTTGTCACCAGCTTTAAGACCGGCCGCTTCAGCTGGATTACCTTTGAGGGGTGCGATTATTAAAAGCTGATTGTTTCTAATGCCAATTTCGGCGCCAATACCGCCAAAGCTTCCCTGAATGTCTTCTTCAAATTTTTTAGCATCCGAAGGATTGAAAAAAGTGGAATAAGGATCGTCAAGAGCACCAACTACGCCTTTAATTGCACCATAGAGTAAATCCTGATCTTTTATTTCACTGATTTTAAAATGCTTTTCTTTTAGAAGACGAATCGAGTCCCAAAACACGTTCATATTGACGCTCAACAATTCTTTGTTTTCAGGGTTGGGCGGCAGGACATATCTTTCTTCAACCGGAAGTTTATACCAACCAAACCGAAATCCGGCATAGAACAAACCGGCGCCAATTATAAGACCGGCCCCAAAGATGATGCCAAATTTTAATTTCACTGAAGTTTTTTTGCGAAGCATTGTTTAATTTAAGCAGATATTAAACGAGGGGTCCAATAGGTCTTGGAGGGTTCCAATAATAGGATTTATAAGATTTCGTATTCGGCACCTGTCTTTTTTAAGGTGGATTTCATAAGATGGGTTTCTTTTGTTTCATAACACCAGTCAATTCCTCTTTCAATTTTCGGTAAATTCTTGAGTGATTGCTCACGGAAACGAGCCAAAGTAAGGTGGGCTTGATAGGGTCTAAGTTCCCGACGCCACTTTAAGCCTTTAGATTCAAGTTCGTCTTCAAGCGCTTTTTTGGCGCTTCTTAGTTGTTCGGAAGTTTCTTTTGTTGTAGTAAGCCAAATCATTCGCGGCGTTTTCGCTAAGGGGCCATAGGTCAGTTTTTCAAATTCAATTCGATAGGACTTATGGGTAGCAATTGATTTTTTAATCAAAGCGACCGCCGTTTCCGGTTGGTAGCCTAAAAAAGCCAGAGTAAAATGCAAATTTGCCGGCGGGACAAATCTTATGTCTTTGGGCAAATCGCGGATCTTCTGCAATTCAGTTACTAAATCTGAAATTCTCAGTTTTATGTTTTCTGAAACAGGGAGGGCTATGAAAAGACGTATCATCAATTTCTAATTACTAATTTCTAATAAAATGACCAATGGTTTAAATATCTAAATTTTTTCATTGAACATTTGAAATTTGATTAGACATCAAAAATTAGGAATTAGTCGTTTTCTCTACTTTATATATTTCCTTCGTTCTGTCAATAAATAATTTTCCATCCAAATGATCCACTTCATGCTGAAAAACTTTTGCCAAAATTCCCCACGCCTTGATTTTAATTTTCTTGCCCTGCAGATTGTAACCTTGAAGGATAATCCGGTCTGACCGCTCAACAAATCCATAGATTTCGGGAATGCTCAAACACCCTTCTTCGCTTTTAACTTTTTTGTCGGAAGTTTTTATAATTTGGGGATTTAAAATAGCATAAAACTTCGGCCTACCTTTTCCGGAAGGCAGTTCAGCAATAAAGAGTCGCTTCTTCAGACCGATTTGATTAGCGGAAAGGCCGATGCCGTTTGCGTTTTTCATAATCCGGCGCATTCTTACCACAAGTTCTTTAAGCTCTTTCTTGCTTTCCTTTTCCAAAACCAGGGGCGGTATTTTTGTACGCAAAAAGGTCCTTTCTTTTCTGTTATTGACTGTAAAAACGCTGGCTAACATATCTGAACTATTATAAGATGGAGGGGTGAGAAAGTCATCGGGCAAAAGTTATATTGATGTCTTGAAAGAACGCAAGAAAACTTCCCGCGTCTATAAAATCCACCAGTTAACCGGCTTGGCTTTAGCCGAGATATTAGATGACGAAAAGCACAAATCATTATACATGAAGCTTGCTAAAGCTCACGATTCGCAAAAACTTATAGAACTCGCCAAAGACGTTGCTTCTCGCAAAAACATCAGAAACAAGGGGGCATACTTTATGAAACTACTCACCAAAAATAAACGGTAATTCTCGGAGATCCGACCCCCTGAAAGCGACGTCAATGTTTAGGAAGTCGGACCTACCCCTATTGAAAAATGAGAAATAATTTCAATTTCGTATTTTTTGGGACGCCGGAGTTTGCGGCAATTATTTTGGATAAGTTGATTAGGACAGGATTGGTCCCCGCGGCTGTGGTTTGTAACCCTGATCGGCCAGTGGGAAGGAAGAAAATAATCACCCCGCCACCAACCAAGGTTCTGGCTTTGCGTTACGGCATTAAGATTTTTCAGCCAGAAACCTTGGACATTTCAATGTTTAAATATTTAAGGGCCGGCGAAATAGATTTCGCCGTAGTTACCGCCTACGCAAAAATAATTCCCAAGGAAATTATTCAAGCTTTCAAATTAGGCGTAATAGGAGTTCACCCTTCGCTTCTGCCGCGTCACCGGGGAGCAACGCCAATTCAGACAGCTATTCTTGAAGGCGATGAAGTAACCGGCGTTACTTTATTTTTAATGGATGAACAAGTGGACCATGGACCAATTCTTGCTAAGCGGGAATTGACTATAACCGATAACGATGACTGTGGCACCCTGACGAAGAAATTAGCCGAAGTGGGAGCAAAACTTTTGATTGAAACCCTGCCGAAGTTCTTGAAAGGCGAAATCAAACCGCAGGTTCAAAACGAAAAATACGCCACTTACACCAGGAAATTCACCACTGATGATGCCTATGTTGATCTTGAGAAAGACGACCCTATTCTGGTGGTAAGAAAGGTAAAAGCATTGAACCCTGAGCCTGGAGTATGGACTATCCAGGGAGGCAAACGAACGAAAATTCTTGACGCAGAGCTTCGGGACGGCAGGTTAGTTCTAAAAAAAATCCAAGTCGAAGGCAAAAAACCTCGTCTTCTTGAAGAATAATTCTTTTCTTGAGCATTTTCTTGAGCCCCCTAATTTTTCTTGATTGGCGATTTCTTTAATAATTTTTCAAACTACTCACGATCGTGAAAAAAGTGAAAACCAACCCAGTCTTATTGCCTGCAATGGCTTCTTAAGTTTAGAGTTTTTTGTACTCCATTACGATTTGCTGACCATCTTCCAAGATGATGCCTGCCGGATCAGCCACTTCCTTGCCGTCAACCGTAGTTTTTAAACTATAACCATCGCGAGAAATTGACTTCCCCCAAACTTTAAAAAAATCCCCCAAAGTGTAATAAGCTACATCTCCCTGCAGTTCAATATGAAGTTCACCGCTTCGGTCATGGGTATGAATCTGGCGGAGACAAGGCGTGTTGCCGATATTAGCAGGAATAGTTTCGGTTTCTCCATCTACGAGAATTGTAAGGCGGGGATGAATGTGATAATTAAGGGGTACCCCCTGGGCAATACAGGGAATGCCGCCGCCCGAAAAGTAGGGGCTATTACCTAAAAATCGCGGCAAGGCAAATAAGCCGACAATAACTATGACTATGATAATGACCCAAATTAAAGTTGCTTTATTTTTACGCATGAGTTAATAATAATTATAACACATTGCCGGGTCGTCTAATTTTGGTAGGACACATGACTCTGGATCATGGAATCTAGGTTCGAGCCCTAGCCCGGCAGCCTTTCAATTTACTTCGCTTGCTTAGGGTAAGCCAAAAATTTTTCAATTATCAGGGACGTCTGATATCCTTCCCCTTACCTCAATATTTAAAACACCAGATGTCCAAAATATTCACACTCGCAAATACCTTCGGATGGCAATAGTGCTTGAGATGATGCCTAAACCGACGCCGAAGAGAATTTGATAAAAGAGAAGGTTATCCCAGTTGGCTGAAAAGTAATTTCCAAGATTGACTGCCAAAATAAAATTAGCGATATAAGGCGAAGCGAAATCTATGATCGGGATAAGAATAATAAAACTTATTACCGCAGCAATGAGTCCGTAGATGATTCCTTCAACAACATAAGGACCGCGGATAAAACTATTTGAAGCGCCAACCAAACGCATAATTTCAATCTGCTCCCGGTTGGAGAAAATAGCCAGACGAATGGTATTGAAAGTGACCAGGGCGGCAAGGAAGGTAAGGAAAACAGTTAAGATCACCACTCCTCGTTCAAAGGTGTTAACGATTTTATCCAAGCGTTCAATGACGATTTTATTCTGGGCATAAGTTACTTTTTCAATAAGCTCACTTAAGTTTGGCGCTGCAAGGTACTGAGCGATGGTCTCATACTGGCCAAGTTCTTTGGCTTTGATGTTTAAAGAAGCAAGTAAGGGATTTTCTTCGAGTTCTTCTAAAGTCCGAATCACGGTTTCATCACCAGCATGACGGGCCTTGAATTCTCTTAAAGCCTCATCGCGCGAGATATATTCCACAAATTTAACCTCGGTGAGTCCTTCTAAAGAACGCTTAATGTTTAAAATCGAGTCCTCGGAAACATTGCTTTTGAAATAAACACTGATATCAACTTTCTCGTGGATTGATTCTATGGCACCTTTCGTTACGACATTGAACAAAATCAAACCCTCAAAAACAATTAGCGCCAAAATCATGATGCCTACTGTTGAAACAGAAAGCCAGCCATTTCGCAAAAACCCAACCCAAGCGTATCTAATGATGCGGGATAAAGTTACCATCTAACTATTATAAAATAAACTTGCCGGTAGGGTCGTCTTTGACTATTTTTCCTTTATCGAGTGTGATCACTCGCTGGCCGAGTGTCGTCACAATGTCTTTATCATGAGTGGCTAAAATTACAGTACTGCCAAGTTCGTTTATTTTTGTTAAAAGCTTAATCACTTCCCAGGTATTGAAGGGATCGAGGTTACCGGTTGGTTCATCAGCCACGAGAACATCAGGCCGCGTAATCATTGCTCTTGCAATTGCCACTCGCTGTTTTTCTCCACCTGAAAGTTCGGCTGGAAAATTAAATATCTTATCCTTCAAACCCACCATGTCCAAAACCTGCGGCACCAGTTCGTTAATTTCTTTCTGCGGTCGACCCCAAACCTCCAGAGCAAAAGCAACGTTTTCAAAAACATTTTTTTGAACAAGCAGTCGGAAGTCTTGAAAAATTACTCCAATATGACGACGGAATTCAGGAAAAGCTTTTGACTTCAACTTATTTACTTCATAAGAACCAAAAAAAATTTGGCCTTTAGTCGGCCGCTCTTCCCCAATTAAAAGTTTAATGATGGTTGATTTGCCAGCGCCGGAACGACCACAAATTGTCACAAATTCAGTGGGTTGAATTTTGAAGCTTACTTTTTCTAAAGCAGTTGAGCCGTTGTACTCTTTAGTGACGTTCTGGAAAATAATCATAGAGTCATCGCGAACAATGAGAATAAGGCGAATAATGCAAATAAAACTGTTATTCGCATTATTTTGAAGCAATTCGCATTATTAGAGATTACTCCCATTTTACTTTCTATTCTGCAATAAATCCAGATCCCCATCCAGCACCTCCTCCACCTGGGATATTTTCTTACCGGTGCGGTGGTCTTTTACTTGTTTGTAAGGATGCAATACGTACGAACGAATCTCATGACCCCATTCGGGCAAAACTTTCGTCTTTAAGTTGGAAAGCTCGGTCTCGTGCTTTTCTTCCATTAGTTTAATGAGTTTGGTTTTTAAGAGTTTTAGGGCGAGCTCTCGGTTGGCTGACTGCGAACGCTCCGCTCGGGCCGAAGCTTGGATGCCGGTCGGCAAGTGCACCACCCGGACAGCTGTCTCTACTTTGTTAACATACTGACCACCGGGGCCGCTGGCGCGGAAAAAATCAATTTTCAAATCTTTTTCAGGAATCTTAAGTTTTGCTTCATCCACTTTAGGCAACTCCGGCAGAACTTCAACTAAAGCAAAGGAGGTATGACGTAGACGTTTGGCATCATAGGGTGAAATCCTCACTAAACGATGGACGCCGGCTTCACTCTTGAGCCGGTCGTAGGCGCCTTTTCCTTCCACTTTAAGCTCATTATCGTCGATTAAATTCTTTTTCCAACCGCGGCTGTCAGCGTAGCGGGCGTACATCCTAAGAAGCATCTTCGCCCAGTCTTTAGCATCTTCCCCGCCGGCGCCAGCGTAAACGGCAACAAAAGCGATGTCGGGATTATAGTTCATAAAAAGTAATTTTACCAAAATTTCATCCCTTTTTAAACCCAATACTAAACTAATCTATTGCGATCGCATATAATTGGTTTAGTAATAGTTTTGATGAATTAATAAAAATTAATAAAACCAGCTTTGATAAAAATCAAACTACTTCGCGAAGAGTGCCGGTTTTAGTGATTTCGAAAATATGAACATAGTCAATCATCTTTCGCTGACGCAATTCAAGAAAAAATTTTTCCGGCAACTTCCTCTTACCTATCCAAACGCTTTTATGGAGAATTTTGAAATTATTGTTTTTCAACGCTAACCTTATCCATTCACGTTTTATTTTTTCTTTTTCTGGAATATCAAAAGTTACTATCCTTAATACGCCATCGTTAAGTAACTCTTTTTCTTCTTTTAGTTTTTGGATTTTTTTCAGTTTTATAAGACCTGTCCTGGTGATATACCACCGGGATATTTGATTTTTTCCTTCTTTTCTTATTAACCCTTCACGTTTTAATTTATTCAATAAAGAATAAAATCGCTGCCATTCGCGATAACTTTCTGCCCAATTAGTTTTAAAGCGTATTTCTCTTCTCCCTAAAGCGTAGGCGCGCGCTTTCCGATATGAACTGCTATAACCAGAAGTAAAAACATCAAAAATTTCAGCAGTGGTTTCGGCGCCGGTTTGGAGGATTTCTAAAATTCTGGGAATTACTTTAGGTTCTTTCATATCCTTTTACATTCCATTATACTAAACTTACCCTATGCGATCGCATAGGGTAAGTTTAGGAAATTATCAGAAATTAAAATGTCCAGAAATTAATTATCAGAAATCAATTATGAGAAATTATCAGAAATTATCAGACAGAAATTATCAGAAAAATTATCAGAAAATCAGAAAAAGTCAGTGTAGTAAAATTATCTGATAATAGTCTAGTAAAATTATCAGATAGAAGAGGGGTGGGTTGGTAAAGTAAATTTCTGGAGCCGGAGGTGGGATTTGAACCCACGACCCATCGCTTACGAAGCGATTGCTCTACCGCTGAGCTACTCCGGCTTACTATACCTCTTGGGCAAGGACGGCTTTAGCTGCTGGCCGGGAAAGTAATTTCAGATAATCGTAGATGTTCAAAACCGCCTTGACCGCATCACCGGCCGAGATGTTGTTTTGTTTGTAAAGAACGTCGGTGATATCACCAGCTGCCCAAATTCCTTCTTGTGAAGTCTTTTGAGTTTTGTGGTCAACAACAACTTCGCCGTATTTATTGAGTTCCACCAAATCCTTAACAATTTCGCCGTTTGGTACTGACCCAATCTCAACAAACACTCCTTGAACTTCAATCTCTTTTACTTCGCCAGTTTTTGTATCCTTATATTTCAGTTTTTCCACCATTTTATCTCCAATAATCTCTTGGGTTTCGGCATTCAAAATGACTTCTACTTTTGGATTCGAAAGAACCTGCTCCTGGGTAACAGGATCGCCCCTCAAGACTTCGCTCCGATGAAGGAGATAAATTTTAGTAGCATAAGGAAATAAATCAACTACTGCTTCAAGGCCGGCATTGCCGCCGCCGACAACCGCTACCACTTTTCCTTTAAATACCGGTGCATCACAGGTTGAACAATAAGACACTCCTTTACCCTCAAACTTGTCTTCCCCGGGCACGCCGAGCTTCCGTCTACGACTGCCTGCTGCAAGAAGAACGGTTTTGGTGTTATAAGTTTTGCCGCTTTCTGTTTTTACGGTAAAGTTTACGCCAGTTTTTTCCACTTTAGTCACCGCCTCCCCTTCCACAATTTCCAGTTCTTCCTGGGCCCTTAAATGTTCTTCAAGCATTTGGGCAAGTTCTAAACCAGTTATTTTCTTTGTGCCAATCCAGTTTGAAATGTCATCAGAAGGAAGGGACTGGCCGCCGAATGACTTGGTAATTAAAAGAGTTCTGATTTTTTTGCGGGCTGCATAAACGCCAGCCGCTGCTCCCGCTGGACCGCCGCCAACAATTATTAAATCGTATAGCATAATCAAATTTATCTAGTTTTTTCTTCTCAACTAATTTCCTATTTTCTATATAACTATTTTCTATTCTTTTAAACCTCTGGCGGTTTAAAATCCCACAGGACGAAAATTACGATGAGAGCGCCGACCATTAAGTTATTCCAGAGGACCAAATTCAAATCAGAAAATCCTAAAATCCAAGGCGAGATAAGAAGCCATAGCCCTAATCCTAAAATTACCCAATGATTCCAACGCATTTTAAACCTAATTCCCAGCAAGTACCTGATCAATAACTGATTTTAACGCTTCAAACGGCACAGCACCGGAGATGGGGTAATTACCGGCGGCTGTGACAACCACTGAGTAAGGCGTACCGCGACCCCCTGAATTTATAGCATCCTCCAAGTCCCGCGCTATTCGCTCCGCATACTTGCCGCTATCAAGACAGGATTGAAAAGCGGCTCTGTCTAACCCAATATCAGCAGCAATCTGAGGTAGAAGCGCAAGATCCAAGCGGTTGTTGGAAGGGGTTACCTCAAACAAGCGATCAACATAAGCCCAAAAAGTGTCGTTGCCGCCCAACTCTGCCGCACACTCCGTAGCTTCAGCTTCTTTCCGTGCCTTGGGATGAATGGTATCAAGCGGGAAATGACGATAAACCCAGGCAACCTTATCGCCGTAGGTTTGGAGAACCTGCAGCATGGTCGGATGGAAAGCTTTGCAGAAGGGACATTCCAAATCAGAAAACTCCACTATTTTCACCGGCGCATTAGGATTTCCCCGAATATGGTCATCGGCTGAGATCGGGCGGATGTTATTTACGGAAGGGTTAGAAGGAAGGGCAGACTGAACACTCTCTTTAAGATTAGCTGTGCCGCCGCTGCTTTTTTTGCCAGCGCTGTAGACCAATGACACTGAAACTAAAAGAGCTGCCACAAGAATGCTTGCCGGCAGGAGCCAGTCGCGCTTTTTTGTCTCTTCCATAATGACTCACTATAGCATAAGATATAAAAAATGCAAAAGCTAAAGTCGCTTTTTTTTGAAAATCAATCCTTAAGGCAAACGGTCCTGAAAAACACCTTTTGGCTCACTTTCGGAAACCTCACAAGCCGACTAATAAGAACCGTTCTTATAATTTTCGCTGCCCGGGTCTTGGGGGTGGCTGGCTACGGGGTATTTTCCTACGCTCTATCTTTGGCGGGTTTTTTTTCAATATTCGCCGACATCGGCATCACACCATTTTTAACCCGCGAATCAGCAAGACGGCCGGAAGAAAGAATTTACTATCTTAGCACCGCTCTTTTTATAAAATTTGTTTTTATATTGGTAAGCACTTTCTTAATCCTTTTTGCCGCGCCTTTAATAGCAAAAATTGAAGGAGCAAAAGAACTTTTTTCAGTAATTGTTTTCCTCTTTGCTTTTGACACTCTCCGCGATTTCTTCTTCGGTTTTACTCGCGGCATAGAAAAAATGGAAATAGAAGCAGGGGTAAACATCCTGACAAATCTTGCTATTCTCGCTTTTGGCGGAGCGGCTCTAATCATTGCGCCTGGAAGCAAGACCTTAACGCTGGGTTATACAGTAGGAAGCGGCTTGGGACTTCTTGCGGTGCTTTTTATTTTAAGAATCCACCTTAAAAATCTATGGCGTTCTTTCCGTGCAAATCTCATAAAACCTATATTGACTCAAGCCTGGCCCTTTGCCTTGGCCGGTCTTTTGAGTTCAATAATGCTAAACACTGACATGCTCATGTTAGGCTGGTTCCGCGGGGCAGAAGAAGTTGGTTTTTACTCGGCTGCCCAAAAAATAGTGCTCCTTTTATACCTCCTGCCCGGATTTCTCTCGGTAAGCTTGTTTCCTTCTTTCTCGCGGTTAGCTGGCACTCGAGATGAAAGATTTCGATTGCTTCTTGAGAAAGGTATTGCAGCCTCGCTTCTTCTCGCTTTTCCGCTTGTCGCTGGCGGCATTGTTCTCGCTCCACAAATCATAAACCTTGTCTATGGCGCGCCCTACCTGCCCTCATCAGCCACCTTCGTTATCTTAGCGCTTACCTTTTTCATCGTCTTCCCCGGCATCTTCATCTCAAACGCTATTTTTGCCTACAACCGCCAGAAAGTCCTTACGGCTTATGTAGCCGGTGGTGCTTTAGGTAATATTATTTTAAATTTTCTCCTTATTCCGCCTTATGGAATTGTGGGAAGCGCATTGGCTACCGTTGGTTCTTTAATCATTGCAAACAGCTTCAATTGGTTATTCTTAAAACGCCTCCAGAATTTCAGGGTTCTTACTCACCTTTATAAAATCACTGGCGCTACCCTTCTTATGACGGCTACGGTATTTGTTCTTAAGGCTTTAGATTTAAACGTAATTCTCAACATTTTTTTGGGTTTAATAATTTACTTCACAACTCTAAAACTCCTTAAAGAGCCGCTTCTTGAATACGCTCAAGATTTTGTTTTACCAAGGAATCCGTCGGCCAGAAACGAATAATTTCTTCTCCAACCGCCACCGCTTTTACTCTATTTCCTGTTGCAAGATATAAATCAAAGAGACCGTAAAGAAACTGAGGACGGTTAGGACTTACTTCAAGCCCCCGGAGGTACAATTCCTCAGCCCGTAAGGCGTATATCTTATCTTGATAGAGCGACCAGCCTGTCTGGTACAAAATCGCGAGCTTGAGAATTATTTTAGTAAGCTCTGGACTGGCGGGATTATTCAAAACTGGTTTGGTAATCTCTTCAGTATAGTTAATAACCATCTCTCCGATAGCTTTGGGCGGACTGCTACGGAGCAAATTTAGAAGCTGCTCAGTCATAAAGCCTACGGTTTCATCGCGTGCCGCAGGTGAACCAATACCTAAAACCTTGTCAAAGCGGTACTCCAATTCCTTAATGCTTCTTACCGACTGAAGAGAACGGATAGCGCTGATGAGCGCTTTCGCCTTCTTAAACGGCAGATAAGCACCGAAATACAAGCCGATAGCGACGATAAGAATACCTATGACAATGACAATTTTTTTAAGTATTTCCATAATTAAATTTATAGTTTGCAAATGACAAAAACAGGAAAAGATTGAGGTATATCGGCAGGACGTCAAAAATTACAATCCCCTGAACAAGATAGGCAAGGGGCATGGCGAAAATAAATGCTTGCGAAGCAGTCGATTCTTCTAAAACTTTCTGACTTTTGAAAAACATAAGATAAAAAACGGTAAAAATACTTATATAACTTAAAAGTCCAAAGGTGCCGGCCGCGATTAAATAATCCAAAAATACATTATGAGCCCGGTCATACCAAGTATCCGAAGGTACCCCAGGAATAAAATGACGGGTATCAAAATATTTATCAAAAACCCTACCAAAATTCTCTGGACCCCAACCTAAAAGGGGTCGTTCTTGAATTGCTTTTAAGGCCGCCTCCCATGTCCACAAACGACTCTGGAAGCTTACGCCGCTAAGGTCAATGCTAATCCAGCGAATCCATTGCGGCCGTTTATGATAATCCATGCTTTGGACAAAACTAATAGTGCCAACAAAGAGCAAGATAAAAATAATAGTGATAGTAACCCCCCGCCACCGCCATTTTTTTCCTTTTTTAAAAATAAGATACAAGAGAAAAAAGAATACACCCGCCGCTAAACCCAAGAAAGCACCTCTTGTCTGCGCTAACCAAAAGAAAACAGCATAAAAAAGAATAAGAGCAGCAAGTAGTATTCTCCACCTCTTTTCGCTTACAAAAAGATAAGCACTATAACCAATAATAAACATAAGATATGTGCCGACATAGGCAGGATTACCCAAAGAGCCCTGGAAACGCCTCCAAAAAGAAAGCTCTGGCCCGATAAGGCCCGGTGTCCCGAGGGCGGCTAAAATACCATAGCTGATCATAACTACAGCAGCAGCTAAAGAAACCCACAATGCGGTTTGCCAATCTTTTTTGTATTTAAAGAGTAAGACCAAAAGCAGAAAAAATACATAAAAAGTGAGAAGCTGAAAACCGCCCTCGCCTCTTTCAAAATTGGACCAGAAAGAATTTTGAGGATTAAAACCAAAAAAGCCGGCAAGGAGAAACACAAAAACAAAAATTGAAACCGCGATGACAAGCGGCGACTTCAGGCGATTTAATACCTCAACTTGAAAAATCTTGCTTTCTTCTTTCTTCAAAAAAAACCAGCCGAGCAAAAATAATATCAAAGCAAGACCGACGGCGATTCGCAGAAAAACATATTTGGTAACAATGAAAGGAAAAAGCGTTTCCGTGTTTACCAAAACGACACTAAAAAGCGCCGCGTAAATGAAGAATTTGGAAACCTTAAAAAAATTGAATGTAGCCACAAGTTTAGATATAATCATACCATGTCTAAAACAAGCTTAAAAACCAGAGTTGGAATTCTCGGCTTTGGCGAAGTTGGCCGGGCAATCGCAAAATTTTATAAAAACCCCGCAATAAAAGATTTGAAGAGAGACGATGATTTAAGCGGTGTTGCCGTCTTGAACGTCTGCATCCCCTATCTTGAAAATTTTGAAAAACTCGTGGCCGGAGAAATAAAAAAACTGAAGCCTCGCCTTACGATTATCCACTCAACTGTTGCTCCCGGCACCACTAAAAATCTGATAAAGAAAACCGGCAATAAGATGATAGTCCACAGCCCTGTCCGCGGCAGCCACCCTCATCTTTACGAAGGAATTAAAACTTTCATTAAGTTCATCGGCGCTGAAACTTATAAAGCTGGGGAGGTAGCAAGAAGACATTTGAATTCTTTGGGAATCAAAACAGAGGTTTTTTATCCGGCGAAAACCACTGAACTCGGCAAGCTTTTTGATACGACTTATTACGGGCTCTGTATTGCCTGGCACGGCGAGATGAAAAAAATCTGCGACAAAGAAAAAGTTGATTTTGATAAAGCAGTGACAATTTTCAATAAAACCTACAATGAAGGGTATAAAAAATTAGGAATAAGCCATGTTGTAAGAGCGGTTCTCTACCCCCCAAAAAGTTACATCGGCGGCCACTGCATAATCCCGAACGCCGAATTACTAAGCGCAAAACATAAAAGTCCGGCCTTCGACCTCGTTTTAAAATACGGAAAGAAAAACTGGAAACCAAAGATAGTAACTTAGCCTGACCTGGAAATGCCCTTAAATTTCATAAACTAAAATTATGGTAGAATTTGTAAGTGTAATTATCCCCGCCAGAAATGAAGAAAAATTCATCGGGCGGTGCCTTGAATCCCTCATTGCGAACGATTATCCAAAAGACCGCTTAGAAATTTTGGTTGTAAACGGCGCAAGTGAAGATAAAACAAAAGAAGTAGTCCAGGGATACACTCAAAAGCACCCCTTCATTAAACTCTTTGAAAATCCAAAAAAATATACGCCGATTTCAATGAATATCGGCGTCAAAAACGCAAAAGGCGACATTATCATGCTTGGCGGCGCCCATTCAATTTATGACGCCGACTATATTTCAAAATCGGTCCGATATCTTGAAAAATACGACGCTGATAACGTGGGTGGTGTTTTGAGGACGCTTCCGGCGGAAAATACCCTTGAAGCCAAATCTATTGCTCTTGCTCTTTCAAGTTTTTTCGGCACCGGCGGCGCAAGTTTCCGAGTGGGCAGCGATAAACCCCAATGGGTTGATACGGTCTTCGGCGGTTGTTTCCGCAGAGGAGTATTTAATAAAATCGGCCTCTTCAACGAAAACCTCATAAGAAGTCAAGATATGGAATTCAACATTCGCCTTCACAGGGCCGGTGGGAAAATTCTTCTCGCGCCGGATATTGTCACCATCTATTACCCAAAACCAACATTCGGTTCATTCCTCAAACACAACATTAAAGACGGCATCTGGGCAGTCCTGCCTTTAAAGTACGGCGCGCCGCTTTTCAAACCGCGCCACTTGATTCCTCTCTTTTTTATCCTCGGCATCGTCGGGCCGCTTATCCTTTCAATCTGGTACCAACCGTTTATATATCTCGCGGCGACAGTTTTTGTTCTCTATCTTCTTGTTTCGTTATACTTCTCTTTCCAAATTGCCATGAACGAAAAGGAGGTTATTCTCGTACCATTCCTGATAACGGCTTTTGCTCTACGCCACTTCGGCTACGGCATCGGTTCTCTAATTGGACTCTTTAGATTAGTAAGTAGAAAATAGTAAATAGAAAATAGAAGCATGCCGACGAAATCATTTAAAGACCTGATTGTTTGGCAAAAAGCTAAAGACCTGGCTGTGGAGGTTTATAAACTGACGGAGAACTTTCCAAAAGAAGAACTATATGGCCTCACCAGCCAGATGCGGCGAGCCGCAATATCGATTTCCTCCAATATAGCCGAGAGCTATCACCGATTCCATAAAAGAGAAAAGAGACAGTTTCTTGCTATAGCTTTTGGTTCTGGTTCTGAGCTGGAAAGTCAAAGAGAAATAGCTAAAACTTTGTTCCCAAATTATGATTAGACGAGGGCCGAGTCATTATTGAATGAAGTAATGAAGATGTTAAATACCATCCTTAAGTAATTGTCTTTACTATTTTCTATTTACTAATTACTATTTTCTAAACCATGAAAATCGCCTATCTTGCCGGCGCCAACTCCATCCACTCCGTCCGCTGGATAAAATTTTTTGCGGACCGCGGTCATGATGTTGTCTGGATTTCTCTTGCGCCGCCGATTCCGGAAGCCGAGTCGTTGCTTCGCAGGACATCCGACGTCCCAAATATTGACGTTAATGTTAGGACGTCGGATGTCCCAAAATTGCCGTTAAGGTTCTACGAAATAACACCCTCGCCTCTTACCGATGTAAACGGCTTGTTTGCTCTCCGTTATTTGCCGAAAGCCGTCCGGCAGATCAAAGAAATCCTCCGGAAGGAAAACCCTGACATTCTCCACACCCACTCGGCCGGCACTTATGGTCTTGCCGCTGCTTTGGCGAATTTCCATCCGGCAGTGCTCACTCCTTGGGGCTCGGATATTTTACTGGCTGGCTTTATTAAAAAATTGGTTTTAATGTTTGTCATCAACCGGGCTGACGCCTACACCTGTGACGGTAAGAACACTTTTGAACGCCTCATCGGCGTGGGCGCTGACCGGGAAAAAATCCATCTTATTAGATTCGGAACTGACGTGGAGAAGTTTAAACCAGAAAATAGAAAACAAAAATTAGAAAATAGAATACGGATAATCTCTCTGCGAAGTTTGGTACCGATTTATGATGTGGAAACCTTGATAAAAGCAGCAGCAATAGTTGTAAAATCGGTGCCGAATATTGAATTTATCATTGCCGGCGACGGCGACCAGAGAAAATACTTGGAAAACCTCGCCCAAACCCTCAATCTTATGAGTCACGGACTCATAAGATTTGTGGGGAGGGTGGATAATGAGGAATTGCCTGAACTTTTGCGACAAGCCAACATTTATGTCTCAACCGCCCTCTCTGACAGCGGCCTTTCGGCTTCAACAGCCGAAGCAATGGCAACAGGACTGCCAGTTGTGGTAACCGACACGGGCGACAACAAAGATTGGGTTGATAATGAATTTGTAATTCCAGTAAAGTCCCCGGAAAAACTTGCCGAAAAAATAATCGCTCTTATAAAAAATGAGGACTCAAGAAAAAAACAAGGCGTCCGCAACCGGCAAATCATTGAAGAGAAAAACAACTATTATATTGAAATGGAAAAAGTAGAACGCTTATATGAGAAAATTATTAAGAGTAGCTAAAAGATTCGCCAATAAAATTTTTGGAACGGCGAGCGACTCTTGGTTTTGGAAGTTCCGCCACGCCTTCGATAAGAACTGGGCTTTAAGATACATATCGGAAGAATCATTAAGTCACCCTCATCGCAAACTTCTTGTTGACACGATTGTAAGATACTCACCTCAAAGCGTCCTTGAGATAGGTTGTGCTTCCGGCCCGAATTTAGTTCTCCTTTCTCAAAAATTACCGAACGCGAAACTCGAAGGGGTAGATGTTAGCGCAAAGGCAATAGAAACCGGGGGAAGATACCTGGAACTTCAAAAAATTAAAAACGTAGAACTCCAAACCGGCAACGTGTTAAAGCTAAAAAATTTTCCGGATAAAAGTTTTGACCTTGTTCTCACTGATGCAACTTTAATTTACGTGGACAAAAATCGGATTGAAAGCGTGCTCAAAGAACTAATCCGCATCGCCAAAAAAGCAGTGATTTTAAACGAATGGCTCACGAACGAAGACACGTCGGCTTATGTCGGCCACTGGGCGCACAACTACCAGAGTTTAATAAAAAAACTCGCGCCAAAAGCAAGAGTCAAAACCACCAAAATCACCCCCGAGATTTGGCCCGGCGACTGGTCAAGGTGGGGCTATGTTTTGGAAGTCGATTTAAAAAATAGGCTCTCAAAAAACGAACCAACTTAACCTCTAAAAACCAATAGGTTCTATAAACACGCTGGCCGGCTAAAGCGGCCAAAAAGTTAAGGAGATTACGCAGCGTAGGCCTTGCAAAAAACGCCTTCCGCAAGAGCGGAATCCCCTCTCTTATTCGACCGCCCCACGAGTAGTTCCGCCCGGTCGTCCGGTAGAGGTAAGCTAATTCCTTTTTATCGCTGTGAGCAATAAAAACGGGCAATTTTCTTTCAAAATACCTTTTGAGACCCTCAAGCCGTCTTTCTGAAGGAAAACTGAATGAAGAATTGGCTGCGGCGGCATGACCGTATTTCAAAAGCAGGGGTTTGTCCAAAATATACATTTTATAATGCTGCATGAATTGAATGCCGAAATCAGAATCTTCATCCATAAACATTCCCTCGTCATAGGAAATTTTGGAAAACACTTCCTTTTTCAAAAGGAAGCCATCGTCAATGGATAAATTGAAAGGCGCTTCTTTCGGCGGAACATGATAGGCCGGTTTGCTGTCCGGGTAAATCACAATGCGACCGCAACCAACGCCGCCGTAATCTTTAGGCAGACTATCCAAAAGCGGCACCATCGTTTCAAGAAATTCAGGAGTGAGGGCGTCGTCATCGTCGAGAAATACGACGTATTCGCCCTCGGCGTTTTTAGCGCCGGTGTTTCGCGCCGCGCCCAAACCCTTATTTTTTTCATAGTTTACATACCTCAAATTTCGGTGCTTTTTCTGAAATTCTTTTACTACCGCTTCGGCCTCTTCAGTAGGATGGTCGTCAACGACAATCACTTCAAAATCCGGATAAGTTGAGTTCAAAGCGCTCGGCAAAGAACGCTCTTTAAGCAAATCGGCCCGATTATAAGTCGTGATAATGATGCTTACTTTTGGTTTTTCCCGCATAATAGATTGACGTATTCGGCTGTTTCCTTTAAATCTGCCAAAAACTTTTGAAAATCCGTAACTGGAGAGAACCCCTCCGGGTCCCTAATTGCCTGCAATGAAAATCCCAGCTCACGGAGGTGCTCGAGAAAACCAAGCGGAGACTCACCTGCTGCCTCCAAACGGAAAGGATGGAACTCCAAAATTATTTTAAGGCCTTTATTCCTCGCAATGGTTTCTTTCATTCCCCGAAGCGCAATCGGTTCGGCTCCCTCAATGTCCATTTTAACGAGGTGGAGGGGGGGGCCAGCCTAAATTGGCAAGAAACTCGTCTAAACTAATTACCTCTACTTCAAAACCTTCTTTGCTTGATTGAGAACTTTTGAAAATACTATGGCCTCCTGAAGCTTGAGAACCCCAAAGCTGAACTTTACCGCTCCGGTCAGAAACTGCCTTCCCGACTGCCAGAACGTTGGTGCACTGATTAAGACTGATGTTCTTTTTAAGAATGGTGAAATTCTCCGGATGGGGTTCAAAAGCATAGACGCGGCCAGCCAGCCCAACAAGGCCGGCGGCGAGGAGCGTAAAAAAACCGACGTGAGCGCCGAGGTCGGCAACGTTCATTCCGGGTCTGAGCAGCTTACGAAACACCCACTGGGTGCCGGGCTCGTACTCTTCATAAGCTTGCAAGAGTGAAAGGCCTTCGCCGCTTACCGGTCCCAACTCGAGCGTAAACCCATGAACTTTTACCCGCTGACCGGTTGGATTCAAAACATGCTTCATAAAGACACGAACGATATATTTCCGCACCCCGACCGGCAATAAAAACCGCAAGGGCGAGCGGCCGGCGAGCTTGAACATCTGCCAAAGTTTTTTACGAAGAGAAAACATGTTCCCACATATCAAGAATTCTCTCGAGCGGAAATCTTTCTCTAACTTCCGGCGCCCGCTCGGCCAAACGCTTGCGCAAACCATCATCGCCCATAACCTTGGAGAGCGCCTCGGCTAAGGCGGCGATATCACCGGCCGGCACTAAAAATCCATCAATGCCTTCTCGGATAATATCCCGCGGTCCGGTATCGCAATCAAAACTAACTACCGGTACCCCATAAGCCATCGCCTCCACTACCACCAGCGGGAATCCTTCATGACGAGAGCTTAAAACAAAAAGGTCGGCCCGTCGATACCAATCGCCGATGTTGCCAGCTCGCCCCGGCATAATGACTGCTTTGCCGAGGCCGCGTTCGCTAACGAAATTTTTCAAAGCCTCCTCTTCCTGACCATCGCCCAAGATAGCGAGCTGCCACGCCGGATGTTTTTTATAAATCCTCGAGAAGGCCTCAAGAAGCATATCAAAACCCTTTTTAGTGGAAAAGTGACCAGAGGCAAGCAGTAAATGTTTAGAAACATCTATAAATTTAGCCGGCTTGAGGACCGGCGAAAAATCTGAGAGAGGCCAAGATACGGGATTGGGAATGACAACAGTTTTCACTTTTGGGTAATGTTCAACCAGCCAATCTTCGCTCTTTTTGGTAAGGGCGGCGACCACGTTGGCTTTGGGATAAGTAAAACGCCTCAACCACTCCCAAAGACGGCCGCGAGGGCCCGAGGCGGTAAACGGCGGGTGATTTTGTTCCCATACCGCTATCTTGGTTCTCAATCCCAAGTTTGCGAGAAGGGCCAGAACATTGGTTTGGGTCATCAAGGCCATAATCCAATCGGGCGAAATCCGCCGGATGACCTTACGGAGAGCAATAATGCGCCGCAATGTTATCCATATTGTTTGAAGCAGGTTTTTTGAATCACTCTTGCCGTCAAGGACAATGTGTCTCACTGGCGCCTCAACCTTATAAAAATCTTCCTTGCTGTCTAAAGTAACGACCGTCACCTCCATCCCCCGTCTCGCAAAGCCGCTTGAAAGGGTGACGGCAACACGTTCAGCGCCGCCACCAATAAGAGAACCGAGAAAGATGAGGAGCTTCATAAAGAACTCAAATATTTTCTAATTCCTTCAGTTAGTACAACTCTCGGTTCCCACCCAAGAACCTTTTTAGCTTTTCCGGCTTTGACGGCAATTCTATACACCTCACCGGGCCGAAAAGGTGCATACATCGGTTTTCTCTTGAAGTTTAATTCCTTGGCAATGGAATCAAAAATCATTTGATCGGTCACCTTCCTACCCCAGCCGATATTTAAAATCTCGTTCCGGCCGCGACGTAGACAAATTGTATTCAATCTTACAATATCGTCAATATAAACGTAATCTCTCGCCTTGGTGCCATCACCGAAAATAGTCGGCCGTAAGCCTTCTTTCATTAGACCCTGAAAGATCGCCACTATCCCTGCTTCACCTTTCGGATTCTGACGCGGTCCGTAAACATTCGGATAGCGCAAAATTAAGTAATTAAAACCGTAGAGCAAGCTGTAAAATCTAATAATTTCCTCATCCAGCACCTTGGAAAGGCCATAGGGTGAAATTGGTTCAAGCGGCGCATCCTCCGTAACCGGTAACTTCTTTGGATTACCGTAAACTGCCCCGCCGCTTGAGGAAAAAATAAATTTGCGGTTTCTGCCTTGACCATACTTGCCAAAAGCGAGAAGAACATTAGCAGTTCCCAGAACGTTTACTGCATAGGTTGGTATTGGATTTTTAAGCGGCTTCACTACTTCAGCAATAGCAGCATGATGATTGACTAAATTAGGTTTTTCTTTTTGGAAAATTTTTTCAACTATCTTTAGATTTCTAATGTCAACTTTATAAAATTTTGCCTGGGGGTTAAGGTTCCGCTGAAAGCCGACGCTAAGGTTATCAACCGCCACAACCCGGTGACCTCTTCTGACATAAGCATCAACAATGTGAGAACCAATAAAACCTGCTCCGCCAGTAACTATAATTTTCATTTATATTTTATTAAGTTTAATGCTCCAAACACGCCCATTCTTACAAGCTCCACAATAAATGACTGTAAGAAATGCGGATAATCCCGGTGTTTCCAAATCACCCGGAGTTTTGCTTTTGAATCCTTGTATTTCAAGCCAATTTTGCGCTTTTCGTCGAACCTCACCGCAACGTCGGGGATGTTGGCTAACTTGCCGACTCTGCCGAGCTTCAAAAATAAATCCCAGTCCTTCCCCCGCTCCAACCTCTTATCGTAACCTCCGACTTCCAATGCTTTTTCTTTGCGATACATTGAGGATACGTGAGCAACCATATTTGTAAAGATTAACTGGTTTCGAATTTCCTCATCTGAAAGCGGCAGGTTGGTCTTTAAAGTTTTAATAAGTTCGCCGTTATTGTCAAGCAACCTCACCTCGGCATTGGTCCCAACCGCAACATAATCTGGGTTGTTTTCAAAAAACCTTAATTGCTTGGAAAGCTTTTGAGTATCAATCCATTCGTCATCATCATCCAAGGGACAGATAAATTCTCCTCTGGCTTCCTTAAGACCTCTATTCAAACTATAAGTGCCGCCCATATTTTTTTCGTTCCTAAAATACCTTATTCGGGCATCTTTTGGCAGATCCCCTTTTTTGTTAGAGCCGTCATCAACAATAATCAACTCAAAATTTTTAAAATCTTGCCTAAGGACGCTTTGAACTGCCCGTCTTAGTTCTTCGGGCCGATTATAGGTAGTAATAATGACGGATACTTTTGGGTTCATTCTATAAACTATAAATCATCTAAAATCTCCCATTTATTCTTCTTTGCCAAATCAATTATTACATCCATCTCATCGCGCAGGGAAAATTCCAAATCTTTAATTTTTTCAGCTATCCGAATCATCTCGCTTCCATCCCTCGCTTCTCGGGCCGCCACAAGACCTTCACGGTGAAAATTAAGATTGAGGGGGGAAAACCTCTCCGCCACCTTATAAGCTTCCAACATCTCAGGGTAGGCTCCCAAATTACGGTAAACGGTCAGCATATTCTGAAAGTCACTTTGGAAAAAGAACACAAAATCGCCTTGGGCGGCAAGCTCCCGAGCATAGTTTAAGGCAAAACCCAGCTCTTTGACAGCTTCTTCCTTATCTCCTGAAGATATGGCAAGCACCATGCCGAGATAGTAGTGAGACTTTGGCGCCCTGGGCTCAAAAACAACTGTTTCGCGGGCAAGCTTTATCGCCTCTTCGTGTTTACCGGCCCCGCTTAAAAGAAGTGCTTTAACACCGCGGATAGCTTGCCGCCGGGGTGAAAGCTGTTCTGCGTCTTCAATAAGTTCAATGCTTCTTTTCAAGGCACTCTTACCTCCGCCAGCTTGATTGTAAATCTCCGCCAGGCGTATTTTAAGACGTAAGTCATATGGTTCGCGGGAGACAACTTCTTCCAAAAGTTCGGCGTTCGCAAGCTGAATCCGCAACTCTTTCTGAAAAAAGTTATAAGGCGTTGTCGTACGATTCTTCGCTTGAACAAGAGGAATCAGGTTCCATACCACCAAAGAATACCCTGAAAAAACTACGAGGATAGTGGCTATTCCTTGAACAAAAAACGAGTTACCCTGAGGAGGAAGAGACGTTTCTCTTACGAGGGGTTTCTCTTTAGAGTAAAGATAAGCGCTGAAGAAAAGAACGGCAAAGAACAGAAGATAGGAACTTATATGGTCAAAGGTAAATAGATTCTGAACAAAATAAGCAACAACGACAGAACCGAGTAAAAGCCAAACTCTTCCAAGCTCTTTTGTCTTTAAGAGAATGTAAAAGAAAGCAAAAAATAAGGCGAGATATGACAATAATCTCCCAATACCCTGCATTGTAAGCACATCCAAAATTTTATTATGAGCCCGGTCAAAAAATTCCTCGGAATAGACAGCATAGCGAGGATTATAGTGCTTGTTGTAAGCGATGCTGTAATTATCCGGTCCCCAGCCAAAAATAGGCCGCTCTTTGAACGCTTCCCAACTAATCCCCCATGATATAAGCCGGCTCTGAACTGATGGGCTTTGAAATGTGAAATCAGATACCCGGTCAAAAACAGGCACCCCATCCCAGAGAGAGCCCGGCGTAAGCCGGGCAAGAACCCCCAAGAGTAGCAACGCCACAATAATAACTATAGGTACCCATCTAAACAGAGGTTTTTTAGCCCTAATGCTCCAGCCAATCGCAAAAACAATGATCCCTGCCGCCACTCCGACCAATGCCCCCCTCACTCCTAAAAGCCCTAATACGATAATTCCTACGATTCCTGTAATTAAACTGAAGTACTTCCAAAAACCCCTTGAATCCTGATACACAAAAGCCGCATAAGCAAGAAGAAGGATGATAAAGCTTGCGACAAAAGCCGGATTGCCTAAAAACGAGCCTGGCTGGCGGGTAGTACCGAGGGTCACGGGCAAAAATTCAAGTCCCAAATAACGGAATAAAACATGGACGATTACAAACGCACCGACCAGTAAACCGAGCTGGAAATACCTCTGCCAATGCCTTCTATCAAAAATTAAGAATGCCGCCAAAAAAATTACAAAAAGCGAAAGAAGGGTATAAAGACCCTCACCTCTGTCAACCTCGCCGAAAAATCCGCGATAAGAACTTGGAGCAAAAATGACACTTACCACTGCCGAGAGAATAAAAATGGCAAGCGCAATAATAACAGGGTTACGGAACGAACGGAGTACTGTCTGCAATTTTATTTTGCGAATATTAAAGAGTATCCAGATAGACCCTAACAGAGCTATCGCTCCGCCAATACTCCGAACAAACACCATCTTGCCGAAGATAAATGGAAACGGCGCAAAAGTAACTACAACAAGAGGTGTAAATGCCGTAGCAAAGAGTAACAATCTTAATATCTTGGTTACTTTAGACATTTTAACTTTTGGACATCAGACGTTCTAAATATTTCCCTAATGTTAGGACGTTGGATGTCTTTATATTGCGGCCGAGAAGGGTAAAAATGTTTTCGGGCATAAGGAGCAAAAAGTAAATAACCACATTCTGAATGTCGCTAACCGAGAGCCAGAAGGGAATAAGAAATAATGGAAACAAAAAAATACTCGCTCTTCGCCACTCAAAAAATCGTCGGCCGGCAACAAGCGCCTTCATCACGAGAATAAGATTTAAGATTATTAAAGCAAAACCAATAAAACCAAAGTCAACAAGGATGGCAGATAATCCTACGGTACGTACCGTCGGGCTGACTTCTACCCCTGGCAGCTTGGCTGCGTATAATTCTTGAAGAGGCAAGTAAAGAAGGGAACGATAGGAATAAGTCCCGCTGCCGAAGAAAAATCGCAAGGGTGTTTCAGTCGCAGTAAGAAATGCTGCTTTAAGATGCAAAGCACGGTCAATATCAGAGATCCGAGGAGTCACTGGGTCAATAACTGTTTCAGCAATGCCTTTAATAAAATAGATAAATCCCGAGACGTACCGCTTCGCATCAAAAAGACGCTCCAAGGCTTCATTGAGGGTTTCTTGGCCTGTTAAAAAAGTATGGCAATAAGATGTAGCAAATACTCCTAAGGCCCAAAAAAGCGCTAAGCCAGATATGGCGACCAGTCCTGGCAAAACCGTAAGCGTTCTCCGGAAACCAAGCACTAAAGGAATAAGTAAAATCATCACTATTATTACCAGCCAACCCACCCGACTCTCGTAATAACCAACAGAAAGAACGCTGGTAAAAAGCGTTATCCAACCAAGCCGCCGAGAATTTTTGTCCTCACTTTTTAAAAGATAAATAGCAAGGGGAAATGAAAAAATAATAGGGAAGATGGCGGAAGAAGAACCTGCCCAAATCATCCCTTGAAATCCCCACCGGGCAACACCCTTAAGACACTCATGAAAAAGACCAAGGAGGAGATAGCTTCCAAAATAAAAGGAGGAAGCTACCCCTCCTATCTTTGCTGCTAAAGAAGCGGCTGGAAGAGGAAAACGCCATCGCCCTATAAGCATAAGCAATATCCCAAACAGAAGAAAGTAACCTACCCAGCGCAGTATTTTTATATCATCAAAAGCAATCGCCCCCCGGATGCTTTGAAGAACAAAGTAGACAACTGTAATCAAAAATATCCAAAAGTGGGGTGATATTTTTTCTGCGGTCCGAGCTGGGACAAGACCGCGTTTGGCCGCTAAAAATCCGCCAGCCACTACTGCTGCCAAAAAATATTCATCAACAACAGCCCGGCCCGCGATCATAAACCCAGCAGCGGCTATCGGCAGAGCGATTAAGAGCAGCCAAAAAAGTTCCGGCTTTCTACCGATGAAAAAGAAGGCGACAATCCCGAGGATAACGACAACTGCAGCTGCGATTACAATCTGAGTCATAGCTAATAGTTTCTATTATATAGTAGAATGAAAATTATGGCTTACGACAAGGAAAAACAGTTTCGCCTCACGCCATGGGAATTTTTAGCCAAATTGGACCTTATTAATTGGATAAGATACGCGGCAATTATCAAAGAAATGACGCGGCTCCAGCCGAAAACAGTGCTGGAGATCGGCCCTGGCGAAGGTGTAATCAAGAACGTGATGCGGGATTTTATGGAAAAGTACGATACTCTGGACGTAAATCCTAAGCTGTCACCGACTCACCAAGGGGATGTCCGCGATTTCAAAGACAAACTGAGGGAAAAATACGATTGTGTGATCGCGGCCGACATTTTGGAACACATCCCCTTCGAAGAACTGGAGGTTGCTCTAAAAAACATCCATGCTTACCTACGACCAGGCGGCGCGGCGCTTATCACTATTCCCCACCGTTCCCATTATCTTTTCTGGATAACTTCCTTAAAACCCGCACCCTCTATCGTGAGAATACCGACCCTAAAGAGAATCCTGACCGGCAAAGCCTCAATTGATCCTGACCATGAGTGGGAGTTAGGCGACGGCAAACACACCATCAATGACGTTGAAGAAGTAATGCGAAAAGTCGATTTTATTATTGAAAAAAGGCAAAAACTTATTTACGTTGATTTTTGGGTAATTAAAAAATGATGTCTTTAAACCGACGCCAGGGGCAAAACCTTCTTTGTTCCGGCTATAAAATCTATTTTTTAACCTCAACAGGGGGGCAATTCTGCCGTTTAAATTCAGCCCACCGATTTTCAAACCGCACCATCTTCTGCTTTTTATTTTTATAACAATGGTTGCGCTATCCGGAGTAATCGCTATATTCATCAAACCGTTAAGGTAGTTGTTTTCCAGTATTTTAGGGTTATATCTTGGTGTCTCCCTCTTCCTTTTTTAAAAATTAACAAGCCGCGGAAAGAATACTCTGTTTCTGCCTTCTAGTTGCTTTCGCAGTCAGCCGCTTCAGCTGCGACTTTGGCTTTTTATTAGGAGTCTTAAAACTTATTTTTATTTTTAAACAAACTGAACAATATAAAAATAAGAAAACGAACAATATAAGAAAACGAAACAATAAATATAAGAAAACAATATACTTAAATATACTTACTTAAATATACTTCATAAGAAAACAATATACATGATACTTAAACAATATACCTATTTGGACATTTTTAGCGATCGCAAAAAATGTCCATAAAAACTATTTAAATTTAATTACACAATATCTTCTTCAGTGGCACGAAAAAACTTCATATAGGAAATAAGATTTAATTCATTAATCGCTTCAATAAATTCTTTGGGTAAAGGGGACGGTCCGATCCAGACGCTTTTCTGAAGAAGCTCAAATCCCAAAAGCCGTAACTCGTAACGCAGCCATTCTCGCGCTCGGCGATAACTTTCGGGAATGTCAAAAGCTATAATCATACTCTTTGCTCGAGTTTTCAAAGATTGTTTATAAACACCATGAAAGTTAAGACGATCAGCTAACTTGGTGGTGATATAGTCCCTTCCCTTTTTGGTAATTCGCCAAATACTTTTGGGATTCTCTACCAGGCCGCGCTTTTTCAGGCGTGAGAGTGTTTTACGCAGAGTTTCGTCTTTGAAAGTTTTAATACGAGTTAGATAATCTCTTCTGCTGGGGTGATAAGCTTTAGGTTTACCATAATAACCACGAATCCGCTGACGCATAAGGCGATAGCCGCCGGAATAGCTAGTAAGAATAATAAGAATGTCGTCAGCTAAACTCATATAAAACCATTATCAGGACAAATTTTACGATCGTCAAGTATGTCCATATGTTTATTAAATAAATTTATGAGAAACAAAATCTTAGTTGGAAAAAATTTTTTTTCGCATAAGATCAAAAACATTTTGGAAAACTCCAAGGCTTAGAGCTTATGGAGTTTTTTAATCATATTCATTGCAAGTATACTGGTATTAGA
>FWPU01003780.1_pt1 | contig 37047 bp, 32 predicted proteins | sample 2228361 | NCBI WGS metagenome assembly FWPU01 (sample SAMEA103939777, study PRJEB20133) | metagenome
TCCGCTGCTCGGACTCGCCCACACCCGCAGGAGGTGGCAGCCTGAACGAACTCTCTGCTGGACTTGACAGGCCGTTTCATCTCAGAACGCGTCCGGTAATTCTGCCGCATTTGGCCGCTGAGGCAGAGCGGGGCGCGCGAAAATCCCGCAGTGAGTTCGATCGCTTGCGCGGGGGGATCGACAAGCTCGCGTGCTTGTGTCACCTGCTGGCGCGTGATTCAGGAGGGCAGGCATGGCCAAGCGAACGCGCGGCGGCAGCCGGCAGGGGGAGCTCATCCCGTACTCGAAGCGACCAACCATCCCGCTGGACGAGAATCACCGGCTGGTGGTCATCGCAGACGCCATCGACTGGATGGAGCTGTTGGAGCTCGTCGAGAGGATTCGCCGGACCAAGGTGAAGAGCGCGGCTGGGAGGCCACCGCATCTTCGGGCGTTGGTGGGGGCGGTTTTGCTTCGGGCGACGAGGAAGATGTCGTATCGCGATGCGGAGGACTTCATCCGGTACTACGCGCCGGCGCGATACTTGTGCGGGCTGACGGAGACGGACTGGACGCCAGACCACAACACCATCTGCGACTTCGAGACGCTGTTGGGGGAGGACGGGGTGCGGCAGGTCAACGAGTACGCGGTGAAGTGGGCGGTGGCCGAGAAGCTGGCGGACCCGAGCGTGGTGGTGGGGGACACGACAGCGCAGGAGGCGGCCATCCCCCACCCGAACGAGATGGGACATTTGGCCGCCTTCATGGCGTCGGTGGCGATGGCGTGTGGGAAGGCAGGCAAGGCGTTGCAGAGGCTGGTTCGAGAAGGTGCAGCGACGTTTCAAGCGGCCAAGGAGAAGCTAAGGCAGCACCGGCTGTTCGCGAAGACGAGGGAAGCGCGGCTGAAATTGCTTTCGGAGATGGTGAGGCTGGTGGAGAGAGTCCAGGGGGGCCTGGCCGAGGCACTGAAGGAGACGGACGCGGCGAAGGAGCAGTTGAAGGGGTACGCGAAAGTGGCGCAGGCGAAGGCGCTGGCGCTTCACCAGACGATGACGAAGCTGCTGCCTCAAGTCCGGCACTGGCTGCGGACGGGGAGGGTGGCGGCGAACAAAATCATCAACGTGCACATCCCGGAGCTGTATTCGATTGTCCGAGGGAAGGTTGGGAAGGCGGTGGAGTTCGGACTGAAGTGGGGGCTGCTCCGGTTGCGCGGCGGCTTCTTGCTCGCCACGGTGGCGATGAACCGGAAGGAGCTGACGGACACGAAGTTCGCGGTGAATGCGGTGGACGACTGCATCAGGCTATTCGGCAAGCCACCGACGGGTTACGGGTACGACCGCGGTGGCTGGAGCAAGGCGAATGTCCTGGAGCTGAGGCGGAAGGGCGTCAAGCACGTGGGCCTGGCCCCCCAGGGCCAGGCGAGGTGGGGAGTGAAAGGCAAGAAGAAGGACGAGTTGGTCAAAGAGCGAGCGCAAATCGAAGCAGGCATCGGGGCGGTGAAGAGCAGCCGGTATGGGTTCCATCGGCCGGCGGCTCGTTCGGCGCGAAAGATGGCGACGTGCGGCCAGATGGCGGTGCTGGGCTTCAACCTCAACAAGCTGGCCCGGGAGATGGTGAAGCGGAACGGCGAGGCGATGGTTGGGTGACGCAGACACCCGAGGTCCGGTTCTACCAATCGACCGCGGCAGCGACGCAAAGTGCCGGCGGCTGACGGGCAGCCCGAAGCGCACCGAAGGCCGTACCACGCTCGCCGAATAACCGGACTCGCTCTATCTTAAGCGCGCTCATGCCGGTGGACTATGGCAAGCGCGATTACGGGCGTTGCCCCTGCGGCGGCGTCTACGAGCACCGGTTCGTCGAGGTGCGCATGACCGTGCAGGGCAAGGTGGTCGTGCTCACCGACGTGCCGCAGGGAGCCTGTCCTTTGTGCGGCTCGCGCGTCTACAAGGCCGAGGTCCTCGAGCGCATCGAGTCGTTGATGAAGGCCGAGCGCTTCCAGCGCAGCGCCTGAGCGCACCGGGCGCGATCGCTCAACTTGGCGGCCAACCGTCCGCTCGAACGGAGGGCATTGGCGCTCGTTCGGGTCGATTTCTCGCCGGCTCGGGTATACAGGCGCGCCATGCACGTCCACGAGAACATCCTGTCCGCGATCGGCAAGACGCCGCTGGTGAAGCTGAACAAGCTGGTGGGCCCGAACGACGCCACGGTGCTGGTCAAGTGCGAGTTCATGAACCCGGGCGGCTCGATCAAGGACCGCATGGCCCTGCACATCATCGAGAAGGCCGAGCGGGCGGGCCTGCTCAAGCCGGGCGGCACCATCGTCGAGAACACCTCGGGCAACACCGGCATGGGCGTCGCCCTGGCCGCGGCGGTGAAGGGCTACCGCTGCATCTTCACGATGCCGGACAAGATGTCGACCGAGAAGATCAACCGGCTGAAGGCGCTGGGCGCGCAGGTCATCGTCACCCCGACGAACGTGCCGGCCGACGACCCCAAGAGCTACTACGAGACGGCCAAGCGCATCGCCCGCGACACGCCCAACAGCTTCTACGTCAACCAGTACCACAACCCCGACAACATCGAGGCGCACTACCTCACCACCGGGCCGGAGATCTGGGAGCAGACCGAGGGCAAGCTCGACGTCTTCGTGGCCGGGCTGGGCACCGGCGGCACGATGAGCGGCGCCGGCAAGTACCTCAAGGAGAAGAAGCCCTCGATCCAGAACGTGGGCGTCGACCCGATCGGCTCGGTGTATCAGGGCTACTTCAAGACCGGGAAGCTGCCGCCGCCGCACGTCTACAAGGTCGAGGGCATCGGCGAGGACATGCTGTGCAAGGCGATGGACTTCTCGGTGCTCGACGACGTGCGCCAGGTCGACGACAAGCAGTGCTTCGTGGCGGCGCGAGCGCTGGCGCGCGAAGAAGGCATCTTCGGCGGCGGCAGCTCGGGCGCGGCGGTGCACGTCGCCTGCGAGATCGCCCGCGAGCTCGGCAAGGGCAAGGTGGTGGTGACCGTGCTGCCCGACTCGGGCTCGAGCTACATCTCCAAGTTCTATTCGGACGAGTGGATGCGCGACAACGGCTTCCTCGACGACAAGGGGCCGGGCACGGTGCGCGACATCATCAAGAGCCGCCGCGGCGAGCTGATCGTCGCGCGCAGGGGCGACCGCATCGACAAGATGATCGAGACGATGAAGCGCTACGGCATCAGCCAGATGCCGGTGGTGTCGGCCGACGGCTCGGCCGAGGGGATGATCCACGAGTACGACCTGTTGAACGCGCTCATCTCCGGGGCGACCAAGCTCTCCGAGCCGATCGACCCGATCATCGCGCCGCTCCAGGGCGTGGTGACGCCGGACACCTCGATCCAGAAGCTGCGCGAGGTCTTCGCCCAGGACAACGTGGCGGTGGTGCTCGAGGGCAAGAAGGCCGTGGCCATCGTCACCAAGATCGACCTCATCGACTTTCTGGCGACCCGGCCGTAGGCCATGCGCCCGTCGTGTCGTAACTTGCCGGCGTGGTGTTCGCGTACTTCGACGACCTGAGCGACCCCGAGAAGGTCGTCTATTTGCGAAGCGACGGCATCGGCGCCATCCGCCTGCCGCGGCCGAAGGAGCTCGCTCCGCTGGTCGAGGCGGTGCGCCTCTCTCTCGAGGTGAACCGCCGCGCTCCGCTCGAGGAGGCGACGCAGCGGCTGTGCAACGCCATCACCACCCGGCTCGACGTACCTCCGGTCGAGCTCGAGGTGCTCGAGGTGCGGCCGTTCGATCGCCACGCCGAGCTGCACGGCCTGTACACCGCCGAGCCCGACGAGGCGCCGAAGATCCGCGTGTGGATGAAGACCGCTCGAAAGGCCCGCGTCGTCGCCTTCCGCACCTACCTGCGCACGGTGCTGCACGAGCTGTGTCACCACCTCGATTTCGAGCTGCTCGACCTGCCCATCTCGTTCCACACGCAGGGCTTCTTCAAGCGCGAGTCGAGCCTGTTCCACCAGCTCGTGCCGAGGGCGAAGCCCACCTGAGCCGCTTCAGCGCCGGGCGAACGGCCAGCGCCGCGGTCAGCGCCGATGAGCGCCACCGCGTTGCCCATCGAGCGCTCCGCGGGATTGGGGCAGGAATTGGTCCGGCTCGACGCGCCTTCACTCGGGCTTGAACACGAACGAGACCGGCTGGTTGCGACCGAAGATCTCCGAGATGCGCGGGGCCGGCTCCTTGCCGAAGTAGATCTCGGCCACGCCGCCGCATGGGCTCTTCACCTCGAGCGAGCGCGCCGAAAGCGGCACGACGATCAGATCTCCATTCCGGGCGTGGATGGGCCCGGGGAGGATCTCCGCCACGCACGCCGAGCTCATGCTGATGCGCACGTAGAGCCTGCCCTCCTCGCGCGGAGGAATCGGCGCGTACGACTGCGGCGGCACGAATGCGTCGTAGTCCAGCGACGGTTTCGCGGTGCTGGGCGAGGGTGTGGGCGTGGGCACGGAGACGGGCTTCTGAGGCGGGCGGTAGTACGTGTACCCATCGACGTCGACGAGGCCGCCGGATCCGTTCGACGCGCCCGCGCCGGTGGCCGCGACGCCACCGCCCGAGCTCGACGAAGCTGCCCGGTCAGCCGATGCGGGCGAGGCCGCGGCGCTCGTGCCGCTCGCAGTCGCGGGTCTCGTCGCCGGGCTCGCGCCCGTTGCCGCTGCCGACCCCGACGCCGGAGCCGACCCGGTTGGAGCACCGCTCGTGCCCGCATGTCCGCGCGCCGTCGCGGGTGCGAAAGCCGCCGCCGGTCCGGACGGGGCCGATGCTCCACCCGCGGAAACCGGAGCAGCCGTCGCCGGGGCCGCCGGGCGGACGGCCAGCTTCTGCGTGGCGGCACGGGCGTCGCGCACCTCGTCGAAGCACCGCCGCGGAATGCTCGGGCCGTCGTCGGACTGCTCGAGCTTGTTCAGCTCGAACTCGGACATGCGGGTCATCTCGGAGCACTGGCGAATGATGCGCTCCTTCCAGACGTCGAACGCCTCGAGCCAGCAGAGCGCGCACTTCGTGTTCGCGCCGTCCTCGGCCTCGAGCAGCGCCATGCCGGCTGGTCCGCCCTCCTTCTTCTCGATGGACCGGGCGATGGCCGCCGCGTTCACCGCGGAGCAGCCGCACCCGCGGACCTCCTTCGAGTGGAGGAAGCTCGACTTGTAGTCGCGGTCGACCTCGTTGGTGGCCCCGCGCGCGGCGAGGAGCTTCCACTTCTCGGCCATCGACGCCTGAAGCGCCTGTTCCTTCCAGCCAGGCTGCGCCTGCGTCGACGCGGCGGCAGGCATCCCCGCATCGGCAACGGCCGCGGCGAGCCCTTCACCCGCCGACGTCGATGGTGCAGCCGCGGGCGCTCCGGCGTGGGGAGATGCCTGCACCCAACCCGTCACCTTCGTGCCCTTGCGCCTGGCCTCGGCCACGGCGTTCTTGCACTTGATGCCCTCGGCGAAAAGCCACGCGCGGTAGTCGCCGTACTCGGCCAGCACCTGCGCGTGGACGCGCGACTTCTCCATTCGCTGCTGCGCCTGCGCGAAGAGCTGGCTTTTGCTCTTCGCGCGGCAGTCGACCGCCTCGGACGGCCGGTCGCGCACGCCGGCGCGCTTGAGGGTGTAGCGTGAAAGGCCGTAGGGGCGCTCCATGTCGGCCAGGGCGGAATCGTCGAGCTGGTGGCTCTCGGCGTTCTTCTGCACCGCTGAGAGCGCCTTCTCGCAGCCGGCGATGGCCCGCGCGCAGTCGGGCGACGGCTCCTCCTTGGGCGTCTTCCACCCGCCGCTGAAGTTGCCGGTCGGGTCGAAGCACCAGGTGCCCACCGAGTCGAGCGCCATCGACAGCGCCGAGTCTTCGGCTGCGGCCTTCTTGAGCCCCGAGACGTCGCGAAGGGGCGGCATTTCGCACTCGGGCGGCAGCGCGGCCTTCGACGCGGGCCTGGCCGCGAACGCGATTGGGCAGATCAGCAGAGCCGAGAAGGCGAGGCGCAAGGCGAACGAAGCCTACGCCCAACGGGCGTAGGCCTGCCACGCGCGCGTGTGTGGGTGCCGCTCGCCTACGCCCGCTCGAAGGCCTGCGCCAAATCGTCGATCAGATCCTGCGCGTCTTCGATGCCCACCGACAGCCGGATGAGGCCATCGGTGATGCCGAGCTTCTCGCGGTTCTCCTTGGGCACCGACGCGTGGGTCATGATGGCCGGGTGCTCGATCAGCGACTCGACGCCACCGAGCGACTCGGCGCACGAGAAGACGCGCACCGATTCGAGGAAGCGCCGGGCCGATTCGAGGCCGCCGGAGATCTCGAACGTCATCATCCCGCCGAAGCCCTTCATCTGGCGCTTCGCCAGCGCGTGCTGCGGGTGCGTCGGCAGCCCCGGCCAAATCACCCGGGTGACCTTCTTGTGGCCCGAGAGGAACTCGGCGATGCGCCGGGCGTTCTCCTCGTGGCGCTGCATGCGCACGTGCAGCGTCTTCACTCCTCGCAGGACGAGGAAGCTGTCGAACGGCGAGGGCACTCCGCCGACCGCGTTCTGCAGGAACTGGATGCGCTCGGCGACGGACTGGTTCGAGGTGCAGACGAAGCCGCCCACGCAGTCGCTGTGGCCGTTCAAGTACTTGGTGGTCGAGTGCGTCACCACGTCGAAGCCGAGCTCCAGCGGGCGCTGGAAGTACGGCGTCATGAACGTGTTGTCGCAGATGCTGAGGATGTTGTGCTTCTTCGCCACAGAGGCGATGTCGGCGAGGTCGACGAGCTTGAGCATCGGGTTGGTCGGCGTCTCGACCCACACCGCCCTGGTCTTCGGCGTCACGGCGCGCTCGAACGATTCGGGCACCGAGAGGTCGACGAACGAGAACGAGAGCCCCTGCCGCTTGAACACCTTGTCGAACAGCCGGAACGTGCCGCCGTAGACGTCGTCCATGCACACGACGTGGTCGCCCGCGTCGAGCAGGTGCATCAGTGCGTCGGCCGCGGCGCAGCCCGAGGCGAAGGCGTAGCCGAACTTCGCGCCCTCCAGCGCCGCCAGGCAGCTCTCCAGCGCGAGCCGCGTGGGGTTCTTCGTCCGCGAGTACTCGTACCCCTTGTGTACGCCCGGCCCCGCCTGGACGTAGGTCGAGGTCAAGTAGACCGGGGTCATGATGGCGCCCGTGGTCGGGTCGGGCGACTGGCCAGCGTGGATGGCAAGCGTGTCGAATCGCATGCGCGCCTACATAGCGGCTTCGCGTCGAGGTGGCCACGCCTCCTGTCAGGCATGCGGGCCTTACGGCGCGACTTGCGCGCGCTCGACGCGGTCGCATGGATACCGTTGAAAGGAGGAGAGGAATGGCCAGGAGAGAGCTGATGAGGGGCGGAGGGGAGATCACCCGCCGCGAGTGGGATCCGCTGGCGCGGTTCCGCGAGCTTCTGAGCTGGGACCCGTTCGCCGCGATATGGGAGGCCTTCCCGACCGAGCGGATGCCGGCCGGGTTCTCGCCCGACTTCGACATTTGCGAGAGCCATGACAAATACGTCTTCAAGGCGGATCTGCCGGGCATCCGCGAGCAGGACCTCGAGGTGACGGTCACCGGCAACCGGCTCACGGTGGCGGGCAAGCGCGAGATGGACGAGACGAAGGCCGACGAGCGCTACTACGCGCGCGAGCGGCTGTACGGGTCGTTCACCCGGTCGTTCACGCTGCCCGAGGGCATCGACGTCGACAACATCCGCACCGAGCTGCGCGAGGGCGTGCTGAGCATCGAGGTGCCGAAGAAGCCCGAGGTGCAGCCGCGGAAGATCGAGGTGAAGGTCGGCCGCAGGCCCGAGCAGGCGAAGGCGTAGCTATCGCCTTGCCTGGCTGGCCGCCGACCGCATGATGCGCAACTCGGCGAGCAGCTCGGTGGCGTCCTCGACGTGGTCGAGCATCCACAGCATGTAGCGGATGTCCACGTTGACGTTGCGCGCGACGTCGGGGTTGAAGCCGAAGTCGTTGGCCACGTTTTCCCAGACGCGGTCGAAGTTCACTCCGACGAGCCGGCCCTTGCCGTCGATGACCGGGCTGCCCGAGTTGCCACCCGTGGTGTCGGCATCGGCCAGAAAGCACACCGGCACATCCTTCAGCCGTGCGTCCTTCCACCGGCCGACGTCTCCGGCGGAGGCGACCCGGAGAATCTTCTCCGGCACCTGGAACGGCGGGGCGCCGGTGTGCTTCTCCAGCATTCCCTTCAGCGTCGTCTGGGCGGCGAGCTGCACGGCGTCGCGCGGTGAGTAGCCCTGCACGTGCGCGAAGCTGACCCTGAGCGTGCCGTTGGCATCGGGCGCCACCGGCTTGCCGGCGTGGGCGATGACCGCCTTGCGCCAGGCCGGGCGGAGGCGGCTCACCGCTCCGGACCAGCGGTCGCGGCGCTCCTTGAGCGCCAGCCGTTCGGCGTCGAGCGCCAGGCCGAAGTCCACCAGCGCGTCGAATCGGGCGCGGAGCTTTTCGGGCGACTCGTCGAACATCTTCTGCCGCTGCGAGAGGTCGAGGAGCTTCGTCTGCGCGTACAGCTCGGCGACCGCGGCGTCGACGTCCTTGACCTTGCCGAAGCGGGCGTCGACTGCGGCGATGCGCTGGTCGGCCGGAAGCTTCAGCGCTCGCCGCACCCACGAGGCGAAGAGCGCCTGGCCAGACTTCGGCCAGATGCGCTTCTGCTCGCGCTCGAGCTGCTCGAAAAGGCGCGGTGCTTCGCGTTCCTGGAAGGCGGGCTCGCGCTCGGCATCGGGCTTCTGCGCCTCGACCGACCGGCGGGCGATCGTCACCGACAAGAGCAGCGCGCGCGGGCCGTTGGTGGTCATGTCGAGGAGGAAGTCGCGCTCCCACGTCTTCTTGCGCTCGGCGGCGATGGTGAGCAGCTCGGAACGGGCCTTCACGGCCTGAGCGTGCTCGGGCCGGCGCTCGGCCCACCGGGCGACCTCGTCCTCGGCGGCGCGCTGCTTCTCGAGAATCCGCCCGCGCGCGAGCCCGGCGAGCTGGCCCTCGGCGTTCTTCTTGCGGTTGGCCAGGGTCTTGGCCACGTCGGCCAGGGCGATGCCTCCCTCGGGAGCGCCCGCCGTCGACCGCTCGATGATCTCGAGCCACTCGCCGTAGAGGTCTTTGAGGCTCGGGAAATAGAGCGCCTCTCGCTCGGCCATCTCCTCGGCCAGAAGCGAGCGGAACGAGACGCCCGGGTAGCCGAGCACGGCCACGAAGTCGCCGGGCCTGACGCCTTCGCTCGAGATGGGGAAGTAGTACTCGGGCCGGTAGGGAACGTTGCGCGCGTCGTAGCCGGCCGAGCTGCCGTCGGGAGCGACGTACGCCCGAACCACCGCGAAGTCGCCCGAGTGGCGCGGCCACATCCAGTTGTCGATCTCTCCGCCGTACTCGCCCACCGCCCGCGGCGGCGCGTAGACCAGCCGCACGTCGGCGATCTCGAAGCTCTCGGTGAGCACGTAGAAGAGCCCGCCGTCGAAGGCGGCGAAGCTGCAGCGGGTGGCCGGCTTCTTCTCGCACTCGGCCACCAGCTCCTTCTGCTTCTTCTCGATGGCCCGGTAGCGCTGAAGGTCGTCGGCGTTCGGCGGAATGGCGCCGAGCACCTGCTCGGTGACGTCGGTGAGCTTGCGGGGCACCTCGAGCCGCACCGCCTTGCCGGGCTTCTCCTGCTCGCGGGTGCGGGCGAGGTAGCCGTCGTCGAAGAGGTTCGCCTCCGGCGTCGAGTGCTGCTGGAGGATGTTGGCGACGCAGTGGTGGTTGGTGACGACCAGGCCGGTCTCCGAGACGAACGAGGCCGAGCAGCCGCTCAGCTTCACCGCGTTGGCGAGGATGCCGCCGCCCTTCTTCGCATCCCAAAGCTTCGACAGCGGTACCTTCAGGCCCTGCTTCTTGAGCCACGTCGGGTCGAGCTCGAGCACCTGCTGTGGAGTCCACTTGCCCTCGAGCGCGGACGTACCGCAGGCGAGGACGAGCGCGCCGGCGAGCACGGCACGACGGGTCGAGGCGTGTCGGGAGGTCATGACGCTCCTTCGATGTGCGGCTTGATCTTCCGCAGGTCGGCCACGAGCGCTTCGTACTCCCGACGGCGGCTCTCGTCATCCTGCGCGCGCCACCACCCGCGCCAGAGGCGATGGAACGAGCTCGCCGCGGTGCTCGGTCACCTCGAACGCCTTGCCGAGCAGCGCCTGGGCGGCGGTCGCTCCGAGGCAGACGATGACCGACGGGCGGATGACCGACATCTCCGCCTCGAGCCACGGGCGGCACGCGGCGATCTCGCGGGCGTTCGGCTTCTGGTGGATGCGGCGCTTGCCCACCGCCACCCACATGAAGTGCTTCACCACGTTGGTGACGTAGACGAGCTGCCGGTCGATGCCGACCTCGGCCAGCGCCTTGTCGAGCAGCCGCCCCGCGAGCCCGACGAAGGGGTGGCCCTGCCGGTCTTCGACGTCGCCCGGCTGCTCGCCGACGAACATCGCGCGCGGACGGGGACCTCCGCCCTCGCCGAAGACGGTCTGCGTGCCGCGCTCCCAGAGATCGCACGCCTTGCAGTCCCTCGCCGCTTCGCGCAGCTTGGGCAGGGTCGGCCGCTCGGGAATGAGCAAAGAGGCGTCCTGGGGAGGAGCTTTCTCACCGTTGCCGGCTCGCTTCGACACGCGCGAAACTCATGACTGCCCTGGACGCATCGCCGTTCGCCAACCGACTGCGCAAGAACGCGCGCCACTTCCGGCGCTGGGCGGCCAGGCAGAGGCTCACCGCGTACCGGCTCTACGACCGAGACATGCCCGAGTACCCGTTCGCGGTCGACTGGTACGGCGGGCGCGTGCAGGTGGTGGAGTACCCGCGCCGGAGCGCGCTGCGCTCGGGCGAGGCCGAGGCCCGGCGCGGCGAGGTGCTGCGCGCGGTCGAAACGGTGCTCGAGGTGCCGGCCGAGCACGTCTACGTGAAGACGCACACGCCCATGCCTTGGGGCAGGTCGCAATACGGCAAGCGCGCGTCGACCGGCGAGCGCTTCGTCGTCGACGAGCAGGGGCTCATGTTCTGGGTCAACCTCGCCGACTACCTCGACACCGGGCTCTTCCTCGATCACCGCATCACCCGCGCCCGCGTGCGGGACGAGGCGAAGGGCAAGAGCTTTTTGAACCTCTTCGCGTACACGGGCGCGTTCACCGTCTACGCGGCGGCAGGCGGAGCGCGCTCGACCACCACGGTCGACCTGTCGAACACCTACTGCGCGTGGGCCGAGGACAACCTGGCCCTGAACGGCTTCTTTGGCAGCGCGCACCAGATCGTCCGGGCCGACGTGCGCCACTGGCTCGGCCGGGCACAGGAGCAAAGGCTGCGGTTCGACCTCTGCGTGCTGGATCCGCCGAGCTTCTCCGCGTCGAAGAAGATGTCGGGCGCCTTCGACGTGCAGCGCGACCACCCGAAGCTCATGCGGCAGGTGCTCTCGGTGATGTCGCCCGGCGGCGTTCTCTACTTCTCGACCAACTTCCAGGGGTTCGAGATGCGGGCCGACCTTTCGGGCCACGCGGTCGAGGAGATCACCGACGCGACGACTCCCGACGACTTCCGCACCCGGCCGCACCGCTGCTGGCGCATCGAGGTCGCTGCCGCGCTCAGCCCGACGGTTCGAATGGATCGATGACGTCGACGCCCGCCTTCTGGAAGTCGCTGCCGTTTCGAGTGGCCACGGTCAGCCGATGGACCAGGGCCGTGGCGGCAATCAGGCTGTCCTTGATGGGCATCGCGCGGCCCGATTTCCGAAGCTGCGCGAGCAACTCCGCCCAACGCAGGCCGGTCTCCGCCTCCCACGGAAGGCAGAGAAGCCGCCGCACGCCCGAGTCGAACCACTGCTCCAAACGGGAGCGGCGCTTTCCCTTCGGCAGGAGGAGAATCCCGAACCGTACCTCGCCCAGAATGACCGGGTCGACCGCGATTTCGCGCTCGTTGGCTCGGAGCCATTCGACGACGCCTGGATTCGGCGCCACCTTCGTCGGCTCGCACAGGACGTTGGCGTCGACCAGGAACTTCACAGCGTGTCGGTCGACTCGGACTCGATTGGGACGAAGAACCCCTTCTCCGGGCAGTCGAGCAGCCAATCGACCACGCCTTCATTCGGTCGTCCGGCCAGCCGCACGAGCCGATACTCTCCGCGGTCCAACCGTTCGACTTCGAACTCCTGGCCCGCCTCGATACCGTCGAGCCTTCGAATCTCCGCAGGCAGCACGATCTGCCCCTTCGACGAGATGGTGGTCTTCACACTCGTAAGATAATGCCTTACGCGCGCCTGCGGCAAACGGGCGCCACGATGCCGAGCCGGGTGGGTGCGTTCAGAGGAAGCGGTCGACGAGCAGGTACAGCACGACGATGAAGCCGATGACCCCGAGCATCACCTTGGTGCCCGGCTTCAGCCCCGTCTCCACCGGAGCGAAGCTCTGGTCCACCGCCTCGGAGACTCCGAGGTACTCGCCGGCCCACCGCGCATTGCGCAGGAACTGATCCGACACCAGCCCTTCGTCGGCGGGCGTGAGCACCTTCGCGAGCTGTGGATCGAACAGCTTCACGCCGGCCTCGGCGGCCAGCTCGCACCCTTCGACGACCAGCTCGCGTACGCCGTCGAGCTTCGCAGAGAGCGGCAGCCTGAGCTCGGTGGCGATGAGCCTTCCGCCCTCGACGAGGGGCCGCACCTCGACCTCGACCGACTCGAGCCTCCAGGTGCGGACGCCGTTCTTCTCCACGGCACCGCGGGTGGCGAGCGCCGCATCGACGCGCGACGGGTCGTACGGAACGCCCGCTTCCGCCTGCAAGAGCAGCTCGTACCGCACGCGCTCTACGTAGCAGCCGGTGCGCTCGCGAATCCAGCTCCTCCGGCTCGCGCGGCATCTTCTTTGCCCGCCAAGGTCAAGACAAACAAGTAAATCATTCCTCTCGGCAATCCGGCCGCGCGGGCGACGAAAGCGCCGCCCGCCGCCCTGCCCGGCGCGGTACGCTGGGCCGGCCTCAGTCGGGGGACCTGCCGTGGTGACGTTTGCTCGTTCAGCCTCCCGCATTTTTCTGCGGCCTGGCTGGCGGGAGCCTGCCTGTGCAGCTGCAGCTCGCCGGTCGGCGAAGCGCTGGTGGTGCAGCAGCCGGGAGGCCCCGATGCGGTGGTGCTGCCGATGCGCTCGTTGGCCATCGACGCCGGCAGCGAGCTGCGGCTGGTCGGCACGCGGCCCGTCATCCTGGCGGTCTTCGGCGACGCCATGGTGGGCGGCCTGTTGAAGGTGTCGCCGGCCGCGGTCCGCGCCAACGAATGCGGGGAGGGGGCGGCAACTCGGCAACCAACGGCTCGGGCGGCGCCGGCGGCGGAGGCTTCGGCAGCCCCGGCGGCAGCGGCGGCTCCGGGAGTGGGGGCAGCGGCGGAGCCGGCGGCATGGGCGGGCAGCCCAACGGCAGCGCTCCATTGGTTCCGCTGCGGGGCGGCTGCCCGGGCGGGACCGGTGGTGACCCGATCGCCCCGAACGGCGGCCGCGGCGGGCCCGCGGGCGGAGCGGTGCAGCTCTCGGCCGCTCGGGTGCTGATGGTGAGCGGCGCGGTCGCGGCGCCCGGCGGCGGAGGGAGAGGAGCCGATGGCAACGAGCGGGGTGGTGGCGGCGGCGGCAGCGGCGGCGCGGTGCTGCTCGAAGGTCGCCGGCTGACGTTGGCCGCCGGCGCGTTCATCACCGCGAACGGCGGTAGCGGCGGCGAGGGCAGCGGCACCGTCGACGGCAATGACGGCCAGGAGGGCCTCGCGCTTTCGGTCACCGCGGTGCCGGGTGGCGGCGGCAACAGCCAGACGGGCGGCGAAGGAGGTGCCGGCGGAAGCCTCATGTCGCCCGCTGCGGATGGCGGCGCGGGTGTGTCGATCGGGATGGTCCAGGGAGGCGGCGGCGGGGGCCAAAACGGGCTGCCCACGGCGACGGCGGACGGCCGTCAGGTGCATAGCGCTTATGATCCCGTGCGGGCGGCGGAGGCGTGGGCCGGGTGCGAATCAACGTCTACGGCCCGTGCACCGTGGGCGCGTCGTTCAGCCCCGCCCCCACCTTCGGCGGCGACGCCGGGTGCTGATGGGGGCCCGGCCTCTGCGGCGAGTCGTCCGTCCGCCCGCCCGAGCCTCGTCAGTGCGCCCGCTTCGCGCTATTCAAGCCGCTCGATGCTGAAGCTGGGTCGGTTCGAGCTCCACGAGGTGCGGGACGGCACCTTCGCCCTCGACGGCGGAGCCATGTTCGGCGTGGTGCCCAAGGCGATGTGGGAGCGCAAGCACCCCGCCGATGAGCGCAACCGGGTGCAGCTGGCGCTCCGCTGTCTGCTCATCGTCGACGGCAAGCGCCGGGTGCTGGTGGACGACGGCATCGGCAGCAAGTGGGACGGCAAGCACCGCGACCTCTACGCGATTGACCACTCGAAGTACGACCTCGACCGTGAGCTGGCGCGCGCCGGCTTCACCCGCGGCGACATCACCGACGTGGTGCTCACCCACCTCCACTTCGACCACGCGGGCGGCACCACGAGGCTCGAGAGCGGCCAGCTCGAGCTGTCGTTCCCCAACGCCACCTACCACCTGCAGCGGCGGAACTGGGCGTGGGCGCATCACCCCACGGAGAAGGACAAGGGCAGCTTCCGCGCCGAGAACTACGCGCTGCTCGAGAACAGCGGGCGGCTGCACCTGCTCGAGGGGCAGACCGAGCTGTACCCCGGCATTCAGCTCTTCGTCTCCGAAGGCCACACCGTGGGCCTGCAGCTTTTGCGCGTCACCGACGGCGACGAGTCGCTGGTGTTCTGCGGAGACCTGATCCCCACGACGTCGCATTTCCGCCCGTCGTGGGCCATGGCGTACGACCTGTATCCGCTCACCGTCATCGAGGAGAAGAAGATGATCCTCGCCCAGGCGGTGGAGGACGGCTCGGTGCTCTTCTTCGAGCACGACCCGGCCATCGCGGCCTGCACGGTGAAAGAGGAGCGCGGCGAGGTGGTCGTCGACCGGGTGGTGGCGTTTTGAGGCAGAAGCCTTCCGAACGCGAGGTGGTGCTCACGCGCCGGGGCGTCGAGCGGTGGAAGCGCGGCCACCCGTGGATCTACCAGGCCGACGTCGAATCGACCGGCGCGCTCGAGGGCGGCGAGGTGGTTCGCGTGCTCGACGGGCGCGGCTGGTTGTTGGGCCAGGCATTCTACTCGAAGCACTCGAAGATCAGCCTGCGCTGGCTCAGCAACGACGACGTGCCGGTGGACGCCGACTTCTTCCGCGCCCGCATCCGCGCCGCCGACGAGCTGCGCCGCAAGGCCTTCCCCGGCGACGACACCTACCGCGTCGTGCACGGCGAGGCCGACCTGTTGCCCGGGCTCGTCGTCGACCGCTACGGCGACCATTTGAGCGCGCAGTTCCTGGTGAAGGCCACCGAGGACCGCAAGGAGCTTCTGGCCGACCTGCTCATCGAGCACTTCCGATCGAAGGCGCTGGTCGACCGGTCGGACGTGTCGGTGCGCAGGCTCGAAGGGCTCGAGCCGAGAAAGGGCGTCTTGCGCGGCGAGCTCGCCGGGCCGGTGGTGGTCCGCGAGGGACGGGTGCGGCTTCTGGTCGACCTGCTCGGCGGGCAGAAGACCGGCGCGTTCCTCGACCAGCGCGAGAACCACGTGGCCGCAGCGTCGTACGCGTTCGGCGACGCGCTCGACTGCTTCGCCTACGCGGGCGGGTTCGCGCTGCAGCTCGCCACCAAGGCCAGCTCGGTCACCGCGGTGGAGATCTCCGAGGCCGCGGCCGAGCTGATCCGCGCCAATGCGGCCGACAACGGGCTGCGCGTGGACGTGGTGGTGGCCAACGCGTTCGACTTCCTCCGCGACGCGCTCGACGAGGGCCGCTCGTTCGACACCATCGTCCTCGACCCGCCCTCGTTCGCGAAGAGCAAGTCGGCAATCGAATCAGCCATCCGCGGATACAAGGAGATCAACCTGCGCGCGATGCAGCTGCTCCGGCCGGGCGGAATTCTCGTGACGTGCAGCTGCACGTACCACGTCAGCGAGGAGCGCTTCGAAGAGATGCTCGACTCTGCGGCGGCCGACGCGAAGCGGCGGGTGCAGATCGTCGAGAAGCGCGGCGCGGCGAGGGATCACCCCGTGATGCTGGGGCTCCGCGAGACGCGCTACCTCAAATGTTTCGTGCTCCGGGTGCTGTGACCGGCTGCATCAGGCCCGAGCCCTTGCGCAGCGCCAGGTAGAGCGCCGTCATCAGCATCTGTCCCAGCGCGATCGCCGGTAGCACCGGCAGGCAGCACAGCACCATGCCCACGACGGCCAACACGCCGGCGAGCAGCCCGAAGAGGAAGATCCACAGGCGCTTGCCGCTGCCGATCGCCCACGCGTTCTTCAGCGCGTCGATGGCGCCGACGCCGTCGTTGAAGACCAGCTCGGGCGTGGCGAATACCTGGAGCGGCAGGAGCACGATGGTGAGCACGAGAATGGCGACGACGAGCAGGGAGATGCCGGCGACCAGGGTGCCCTCGCCCGGCCCGCCGCGGAAGAAGGCACTCACGCCTCCGACCGCTGCGAAGAAGATGCCCGCGAGCACGCCGACCACGGCCATCGTCACCGCGAACAGCACGAGCTTCTGGGCGATGTAGCGGCCGAGCTTCGGGAGCTGGCTGACGATGCGGGCGACGTCCGCTTTTCCGCCCTGCAGGACGTCCAGGTAGATGCGGTACAGCCCCATCTCGAACGTGCCCTGCCCCGCGATGGCGAGGACCTGCGTGATCAGCATGGTCGCGATCAAGCCGGGCGAGATGTCTTCCAGGCCCTTGAAGGTCTTCGGCATGAACGGCTGCTGCATCACGTTGCCGATCATCGAGACGACCATCGACACGCCCAAGTAGATGAGCACTCCGACCGAGAGCATCAGCCAGTCGCGCTTGAACGCCGCCCAGGTGAAGTCCCACAGCTTGTCGAAGGTCCAGTTGTCGCGCGCGAACGGAAACGTGCCGACGAGCTCGCGGCAGGCCTGACACCATTGCGAGGTACGGCCGACGTTGCACTCGTCGCAGGTGAAGCTGCCGCATCGCTCGCACGTCGCGGTCGCCGCGCGATCCGGGTGGCGGGCACACGTCGCGACGGTGGGTGGAAACTCGGCCATGATCCCCTCCTCGCCATCGACGCTATTGCGTGCGGGCGTGGCCGGCTAGTGTTGCGCCACGTGACGGCAACCCCGCAGGAGCGCGCCGCCATGTGCGAAACCCGCGCCATCTACCGGCTCGCCGACGCGGCGTATGCGCCCTTCTCCTGCCCCGCCAGCGCCGAATGCTGCCAGCTCGGCGTCACCGGGCGGCAGCCGTACCTCTGGCCGAGCGAGTGGCTCCTGCTGAAGGACGCGGCACACCGCGCGCTTCTCCGTGCCGGCACTGCCTGCCCGTTCCTCGAGAACGGCCGCTGCTCCGTCTACGCCGACCGGCCGTTCGGCTGCCGGACGTTCTTCTGCCACCGGCGATCCGGGCCCTCGCGCGAGCCGGTGGAGACGGTGGCCGCGCTCTCGAAGCGGCTCGAGGCGGTGAACCTCGAGCTTGATCCCGACGCACGCCCGCGCGCGCTCCTCGAGTGGACGGCCGATGCTCTCTAGCTGAGCCGTGACATCAGCCGAGCCCCTCGCGGAAGTCGAGGACGAGCACCCTCGGCCCCTCCGCCGCGAGCGCGTCGCGAATGGCAGCGCGCGAGTTGCTCGGCTCCCACGGGCGGTCGACCCACGTCACGAGATCCGCGTATCCGGACAGCACGCGCCGGACGAGCTCGGCCGACACGGGCTGGCCACCCGTGGCCTCCGACCGGCCGTTGACGAATACCGCCACCTTGATCGGCGCATTGCGCGTGACGGCCTCGAGCAACCCGAGGTGCCCCGCCGCCACGAACGAGAAGTCGCCGCTGACTGCCCAGACCGGTCCTTGGCCTGCGAGCTGGGCTCCGACGGCCAGGGGGACGCTCCCGCCCATGTGGCAGATGACGTCGACGGAATCGAAGGGCGGCAGGCCGAAGAGCCCGGACAGCCCGGTGTCGCCGGCCACGAATGCGGGCGCCGTCTCGCGCAGGGCGCAAAACCACGCGCCGTACGCCCGCAGGGTCGAGTGCCAACGCTCGGGAGCATCGTCCGGAATGCGCGGGAGATCGGGCCGGGGCACGGAGTCCGGATTCGCGCCTGCTCTCCGCGCGTCGAGCACCGCGCGCTGGTAGCGGGTGAGGAATGGGCAGACGAGGTGTCGCGCGGCATCGCGCCGGTAGGGTGGGGGCGGTCCGAGCACGGCGGTGGCGGCAGGCTCGACCGCCGGGAGGGGGAGCGGGAGCGGGAGCGTTCGCGGGTCGGGTTTTGCGCACGAGTCGGCGTCGATCAACAAGGCATGCGGCAGGCCGGTCGTCTCCGACTTCGCCAGCACTTCGAGCGCCGCATCCCGAGCGCCGCTCGCGGGGAGGCGCGTCCACGAAAGGCCCAGGCCGTTCAGGATCACCTCTGCGTCGAGGATGTTGTCCGAGTGCCGGCCCTCGGGATCGTCGAAGACCCACAGGCTCATCGCCGCGGTGGTGCCGCACGAGAGCGCCGCCGCCACCGCGTTCGCCGCCTTGAGCAGCCCGTGCGTCTTGACGAGCGCGACGGCCCGCCGGCCCCTCAGCGCCGAGCCGAACGCCACCGAGAACGCCACCTCCTCGTGAAAGGAGAGCGGCAGCTCTCGCCCGAGCCGCCGCCGCACCGCCTCGAACGTCTCAGAGGCCCCGAACCCGGGGACGAACGTCACGGTCCGGACGTCCGCGTCCGCCACCGCCTGCGCCAGCGACTCTGCAACCGTTTGGGCCGCCATCGACGCGCGTGGACACTACCCGACCGACCTGCCGGCAGCCACGCGCAGCGCGCTCGACTTCGGCTCGACACTGCGCGTTCATCCACAGGCGTGCGGCAGGACATCACCATCGTCGGCGCGGGCGTCAGCGGGCTCACCTGCGCGGTGACGCTGAAGGAGGCCGGGTTCGACGTGCGGGTCGTCGCCCGAGAGCGCTGGCCAATGACGGTGTCCGCGATCGCCGCCGCGGTCTGGTACCCGTACAAGGCCTGGCCTCCCGAGCGGATGCTGGCGTGGGCGCGGCGGAGCTACGAAAGGTTCGCGGAGCTGGCCGCCGATGCCCGCACGGGCGTGCTCATGCGCGAGGGCCTCGAGGTCTACCGCCGGCCGATGGCGGACCCGTGGTGGAAGGCGGCCGTCCCCGACTTCGAGCGTGCTCCGCCGCCACCCGGCTACCGCGACGCGTGGAGATTCACCTCGCCCGTCGTGGAGATGCCGGTGTACCTGCCCTGGCTCGAGCGGCGCTTCCTCGACGCGGGCGGGCGAATCGAGGCGGCCGAGGTCCGCACGCTCGATCTCGGCGGCATCGTCGTCGACTGTGCCGGGCTCGGAGCCCGTACGCTCGTGCCCGATCCATCGGTAACCGCCAATTTCGGCCAGATCGTCCGCGTCGAGAACCCGGGCCTCACCCGCTGGCTCATCGACGAGGAGCACCCCGACGGCATGGCCTACGTCATCCCGCGTTCGACCGACTGCATCCTCGGCGGCACGGCGGAGGACGGGCGGCAGAGGCCGGAACCGGACGACGCCGCGTGCGAGGCGATTCTCCGCCGGTGCATCGCGCTCGAGCCGCGCCTGGCCGGTGCGCGGGTGCTGGGGGGCGCCGCCGGCTTCAGGCCGGTCCGGCCGTCGGTTCGGCTCGAACGCGAGACGATCGGCCGCACCATCGTGGTACACGACTACGGACACGGCGGCGCCGGCGTCACCTTGTCGTGGGGATGCGCCGAGGAGGTGCTCCGGCTCGTCGAACGCGGGGGAACGAGCCCATGAAGGAGCTGGTCGAGAAGCTCTGCTCGGACGCGTGCGCCGGACGCGCGGCGGGCTCTCCGGGTGGAGCGCGCGCCCGATCGATCGTCTTCGAGGCGCTCGCCTCGGCAGGCCTCGAGCCCATCGAGCAGCACGTACCGGCCTTCGGCGGCGCGAACGTGCTCGCCTCGCTCCGGGGCGACACCGACCGGTGGATCATCGTCGCGGCCCACTACGATCATCTGGGCCGGCACGGGCGACAGACGTTTCACGGAGCCGACGACAACGCGGCGGCGGTGGCGATCCTGGTCGAGGTAGCCTCCGCGCTCGTTCACCGGCGCCAGGCGGGCCGAACCGTGCTCTTCGCCGCGTTCGATGGAGAGGAGCCGCCGCACTTCCTCTCCGAGGCCATGGGGTCGGAGCACTTCGTCCGCCACCCCACCGTCGAGCTCGACCATGTGGATCTGATGATCTGCATGGACCTGGTCGGGCACGCGGTCGGGCCCGAGGGGATGCCCGACGCCGTGCGCCAGAGCCTCTTCGCGCTGGGCGCCGAACGGAGCGAAGGCACCGCGGCGCTGGTCGACGCCATCGTCGAGCCGGGCGTCTTCGTCCGCCGCGTCGACGCCGAGGTCATTCCGCCGCTTTCGGACTACTGGCCGTTCTGGCGGCGCGGCGTACCGCCAAAGGCGGCTTGCGCCGTCCGACCGCGAACAGGCGCAACAATTGGTGGGGCTCTTGGAGTCGGCGCTGGCCTAGGCATATAGATGTTGCATGCGCGCACGATTGCGCGGCCCGATCGCCCTGGGTGTCTCGCTGGCGATCCACGTGTGCTTGCTGGTGTGGATGGCCACCCGGCCGCCTCCGCCCGAGCGGGTTGCCGAGCCGGTCGCGGTCGCCCCGGTGGTGATCGATCTCGTGCAGATTTCCGCTCGAAAGCCCGAGGCCGAGCCAGCGCCGAGCACGGGCAAGCCGGCGACTGCTCCCGGGAGGACCGCGAAGAAGACCTCGAAGCGCGCGCCACCTCAGGTCGCCGCGAAACCGGATTCACCACCCCCTGCGGCGGCACCGGATGCTCCGCGTGCCGGGACGGACGAAAGGCGCGCATCGGCCGAAATGCCGGACCCGTCCGCGCGGGGAAAGCTCTTCCCGACCGTCCCCGGCGTGTCCGGGAGCGGCAGCAGGTGGGTGCGCACCGACTCGGGCCGAGGCCGCACCATCCGCAACGATCCCGCCGACCAGCCCGATCCGGACGCCGTCGCGGCCTACCAGGCCGAGCAGGCCAAATCGCGCGTCGACGGGTGGATCAACGACGACCTCGCCACGCTGCGCGCGCAGAACGGCATGGTCGATCGGTACTTCCACGAGATGAAGAACGGGCTCGAGCGGCAGGCCGCCAACCCGCCGCCGTTCGAGGGCAAGCCGTTCGTGCAGCACATGGTCAACCACTACGTGGCCTCGGCGCAGCGCTACGGCCAGAGCGGCAATCCGTACGTGGTGCCGCCGGATCCCGAGCGCATCGAGGAGCGCCGCACGGCCGAGGCCGCCGAAAAGGAACGCACGCGCGGTGGCGGCAAGGGCAGCCCTGCGGAACAGTTCCACCAAACCCTCCAGGCGGGACAGTTCCTCCGCGACTACGCCGACGGAAAGATGACGGCCGCGCTGGTGGCGGTCGTGGAGATTCGCCAGGCGCGCGACGGCAAGCTGCTCGGGCACGTGCTGGTCGAGTCGTCGGGCAACCCGGTCTTCGACTCGCACGTGATGAAGACGGCTCCCGAGGCGCTCTCGAAGCTGCCGCCTCCGCCCGAGTCCGGAGCCGGCCTGCACCCCGACGGCATGAAAAGCCTGTGGGCCTTCGAAGGCAAGGTCGTCTACAAGAAGAAGCTCAAGGACGTGAAGTGGGACGAGTCCTGGTGGTACCAGGCGGCGATGATCCCGCTGGGCCTGGCGACCGGGAGCTTCGACGAGGTCACCGGCGACGTCTACGTGGTCGATCTCACCGACCCGCAGTTCGTCTGCAAGGTGAAGCTCTTGCGCGTGTACTGACGGTCACGGCTTCGACCGCACGTCCTTGCCGAACGGCGTCAGCGCCAACAAAGCCAGCTTGAAGTGCTGGATGGCGAAGGGAATGCCGATGATGGTCACCGCCAGCGCAAGGCCCAGCGCGATGTTGCTCAGGAAGATCCAGATGCCGGCGAAGATCAGCCAGATCACGTTGAGCCCGAAGCTGATCACTCCGGCACCCGGCGCGTCGTGAATGTCCTTGCCGAAGGGCAGCAGCGCCAAAGCTGCGATCTTGAAGCACTGCAGCCCGAACGGGATGCCGACGATGGTCAGGCACAGCACCAGCCCGCCGAAGAGGTACTCGAGGAAGATGACGAGGCCCCCGCCGAAGACGATCCACAGGACGTTGAGAATGAGTCGCATCCGTTCGCAGCCTATACTCGTCGACATGTCCTACGGCTGGGTGGCCCTGGCGATTGCCTCGAGCGCGTGCGCGACCGGGTCGGCCGCGGTCACCAACGCCGTGGTGAACACCGCCATCGCCGCCGTCGCCGCCGGAGCCAACCGCGCCGCCGGCGGCTGCTACTCGACCTGCCCGTCGGGCACCGCGTGCGATGTGCGCAAAGGGCTCTGCGAAGAGCTGCCCTGCCGTGGCAAGTGCCTGGGCAACGAGGTCTGCGAGCAGCCTCCCAACCAGCCCCCGCGGTGCGTGAGCCGCTCGCAGGCGTTCGAGCTGCCGGCCGCGTCGAACGACGTCCCACGGCTGTAGCTTCGCGTACGGTTGGTGTAGAGCGCCGTCACGATGCGCATCCTCGTCGCGCCGCAGGAGTTCAAGGGCACGCTCACCGCCGCGCAGGCCTCGGACGCCGTGGCCCGAGCGCTTCGAGCGACCGACCCGAACCTCGAGCTCGACGTCGTTCCGCTCGCCGACGGAGGCCCGGGCACCGTCGACGCGTTGCTCCGGGTGCTGGGCGGCGCGCGCCGGTTCACCCGCGTGGCCGATCCGATCGGACGACCGATCGACGCCGCGTGGGGCATGGCCGCCGACGGGCACACCGCGATCCTCGAGATGGCCGCGGCGAACGGGCTGCACCTGTTGGCCGAGCACGAGCGCGACCCGCTGTACGCTCACACCCGCGGCACCGGCGAGCTGGTGCGCGCCTCGCTCGACGAAGGAGCCACGCGCATTCTGCTGGGACTGGGCGGAAGCGCCACCAACGACGGCGGCATCGGCGCGGCCGCAGCGCTCGGCGTCCGCTTTCTCGACGAGGGTGGCTCTCCGCTCGAGCCCGAGCCGAGGAACCTGGGCAGAATCGCCCGCATCGATCTGTCCGGCCGCGATCGCCGCCTCGGGTCGGTCGACTTCCAGGTGCTGACGGACGTGGTGAATCCGCTCTGCGGCGCCGAGGGGGCCTCGCACGTCTACGGCCCGCAGAAGGGAGCCGACGCCGAGATCGCCGAGCAGCTCGACGCCTGGCTCGCGCACCTCGCGACAGTCGCCCGGACGCAGCTCGGAGTGGACCTCGATCGGGCGATGGGCGCCGGAGCGGCCGGCGGCCTCGCGTTCGGCCTCGCCGCCTTCTGCGGAGCGAAGATTCAGCCCGGCTTCGACGTCATCGCCCAGCGCCTCGAGCTGTTCCGCCGCGTCGCCGACGCCGACCTGGTGATCACCGGCGAGGGCCGCTTCGACGAGCAGTCGGCCTACTACAAGGGTCCGTTCGCGCTCGGGCGGCTGGCCAGGATGCGCGGCAAGCGCGCGGTGCTTTTCGCCGGCTCGCTGCGGGTCTGCCCCGCGAAGAAAGACGCGTTCGACGCCGTGGTGCAGGTCACTCCCGACGGCCTGCCGCCCGACGAGGTGAAGCGCCGCGCCTCCGAGCTTCTCGAATCGGCCGTTCGCCAGTGGGCGTCCGAGTGGCTCGCCTCGGGGCGCTGACGATGCTCGCTTGACCTCCGCTCCCCTTCCTGGCGTTGAATGCGCCCGCCAGTAGCCATCACTGAAGGCCGGGCCGGGCTTCGAGCGAGGTCGTCTCTTGAATCCGCGGAAGTTGCTCCTGCTCCTGCCTGCGCTGGCGGTGGCCTGCACCGACGGTCGCAACGATGCGTCGCGCGCCGGCACGTCTGCCCAGGCCGTCGATGAGGCTCCGTGCGTCTTCGACGCTCCGGAAGGCTGGGTCGACCGGCCCGCGTAGCATGGGGTCATCCGCCGCGTGGAGGAGGCGTTCCAGCGCGAGGACGTGGTGATTCGCAGTTGGCTCGAGCTGCGCGAGCCAACGCCCGGCCCGCTGGCCGAATCGGTGGAACGGGCCCGGCGCGAAGAGGCGGCGGCGCTCGGCGATCGGCCCGACTTCGAATTGGTGCGCGACGGGCTGCTCCCCGATGCCCGCATGAGCGCGCACCTGTTGGTCTACCGCTACCGGCCGAACCCCGATTCGCGCCACGTTCTGCGCCTGCACGCGGTCTTCTCCACCGGCTTCCGCACGGTGCACGCCGTGGGCGAGAGCCAGGCGACCGTCGTCGACGCGCTCCATACGCCCTACCGCGAGGTCGGCTTTCACGAGATGTGGATGAGGCCGGCCCTCCAATCGGTCCGCTGCTCCAGGTGACGCCATGGTGAGGACGATCTTCTTCTCGGCCCTGGGCCTGGCCCTGCTCGGCTTCACGCTGGTGGTGGGCACCAACGTCAACGTCTCCAACGTCACCGGCGAGCAGGAGGAGGTCGACGTGGCGATCGACCCCACCTCGCCGAGCCACCTCATCGGCGGCTCGAACGACGTGGTCACCGGCGTGCCGCGGGCGCGCGTGTACGAGTCCACCAACGGCGGCCAGAGCTGGACCAACGCGCTGCTCGCGCTGCCGCAGGGCTACCAGTACTCGGCGGACCCGGCGATCACCTTCGACCGCCACGGCAACGCGTATTACGCGTTCGTCACCTACAACAACTCGTTCCAGCTCTCGCTCTTCGTGGCCAAGAAGGCCGCTGGCGCCGCGAGCTTCGGCGCTCCGGTGGAGGTTCCGAACGTCCAGGCGGACAAGGAGTTCATCACCGCCGACCTGAACCCGCAGAGCCCCTGCGTCGACAACATCTACGTCGCCTGGGACAACAACGAGCAGACGGCGCAGACGCTCAGGGTGTCGCGCTCGACGAACGGCGGAGCCACCTTTCAGAACCCTCCCCAGGTGAACGACAGCGGCACGGGCGTCATCGCCGCCTACCCCGCGGTACACCCCGACGGCACCGTGATGGTCGCCTGGGCCGACTGGCAGAACCGGCGCATCATGTTCGACCGGTCGACCGACTGCGGCGCCACCTTCGGCACCGACACGCTGGTCCACACCTGGACGCTGCCGACGCAGGGCCTCTCGTACATGCCGCCGGGAGCTCCGCAGCGCGGCATCGGGGTGATGCCCTATCTGGCGGTGGACCACTCGAACGGGCCGCGGCGCGGGCGCGTCTACCTCGTCTACAACGACCGGGGCGCGGCCGGCGGCAACCCGCCGACGGTCGACGTCTTCATGCGCTACTCGGATGACAAGGGCGTCACGTGGAGCAGCCCCATTCGCGTGAACGACGACTCGCCCACCGCGCTGAACGATCAATACCTGCCGCGCGTGCAGGTCGACCCCAAAGACGGCAGCGTGCACGTCGTCTTTCACGACACGCGCAACGACCCGACGCGGCGGAAGACCGACGTCTATTACGCCAAGTCCGTCGACGGGCAGACCTTCCTCGCCAACGAGCGCGTCACCACGCAGCCGAGCGACCAGTCGGTGAACAAGGGCAGCGGCGACATGGACTACGGCGAGTACTCGGGGCTGGCCGCGCTGCAGGGCCGCGCCCACGCGTTCTGGACGGACAACCGCAGCGGCGACGACGAGGTGTACCAGGCGGAGATCTTGACCGGGCTGAACGTCCTCACCGGGCGACTGCCGCCGGCCCAGGTCGGCGTCGCCTACTCGGAGACGCTGATGGCGGGCGGAGGCACGCCGCCGTACACCTTCACCGCGACCGGGCTGCCCCCGGGCTTCTCGCTCGCGGCCAACGGCACCGTCACCGGCACGCCGACCGCGAACGTCGTGGGCAGCTACACGCTGGCGGTCACCGTGCGCGACGCGACGAACGATGCCGCGCAGAGGAACGTGGAGCTCGACGTCACGTATCCGCCGCTGACCATCACCACGCAGACGCTTCCCTACGGCGGCGTCGAGCAGCCCTACAACGCGCAGCTCCAGGGCACCGGCGGACAGCCCCCGTACTCGTGGAGCGCCACTGGCCTGCCCGCGTCGCTCGAGCTGAACGCCTCGACCGGCGCCATCACCGGCACGCCGACCGCATCGGACTCGGGCCAGCGCAACGTCACCGTCACGCTGACCGACTCGGGCGCCCGCAGCGTGCAGAAGGTGCTGCTGCTCGGCATCGTGGCCTCGCCGCTCAGAGTGCTCACCACGTCGCTGCCGCCGGCCCAGGAGGGCCGCGCCTGGGGGCCGGTGCAGCTCCAGACCGAGGGCGGCCAGGCTCCGCTGGCGTGGAGCTGGTCCGACGCCTTCGTGCCTCCCGCCGGTCTGTCCCTCTCGCTGAAGGGCGTCCTGTCGGGCACTCCGGCCATGGGCACGGCCGGCACGCAGAAGCTGCGCGTCACCGTGCGCGACGCGAGCGTGCCGGTGCAGCAGGTCGATGCCACGCTGCCGCTCGTCATCTTCGGCCCACCGGTGGCCGAGGCGGGCGAGGACCGCACGGTGAATCCGGGCGCACTCACGCTCGACGGGAGCCGTTCGAACGATCCGTCCGGCAAGCCGCTCACCTATCGATGGACGGCGCCGCACGGGGTCACGCTGTCCGACGAGACGGCGGTGGCTCCGACGACGACGTTGATGCGGTCCGGCCAATACCCGTTCACGCTCGTGGTGCAGAACGGCGAGGGCACGCAGAGCGCTCCCGACACGGTGACGATCACCGTGAACGAGCTGGCGCCGGTGCCGGCCATCTCTGCGCCGAACGAGGTCGAGGTCGGCACGACCGTGATGCTCGACGGCAGCCAGTCGACCGACCCGAACGGCGACGCCATCGTACACACCTGGCATTTGCGCTCGGGCGAGGGGCGGCTTCTCAGCCCCGCGGGCCCGCAGACTTCGTTCGTGGCCCAAGAGCCCGGCGCCTACGTCGTCGAGCTGGCGGTCACCGACGGCAAGGGCACCGCGAGCGCCCAGGTGACCATCACCGCGACGCAGCGGGGCTGCGGCTGCGGCAGCTCCGGCGGGCTCGAGCTTCTGGCGCTGGGGTTGGCGCTGGCGGCGGTCGCCCGCGGTCGGGTGACTAGCTTTTTCACATGAGGACGTGGATCGTCGTCGCTGATGCCGCGAAGGCCAGGCTGTACCAGGTGGTGGCGCCCGGCGAGCTTCGGCTTCTGCTCGAGCTGGAGAACCCGGAAGGCCGGGCCAAGAGCCGCGACTGGCTGGACGAGTCGGGCGAGCTGCAGCGGGCCGAGGGCTGGGAGAAGCGCGGTGCGATGGAGCCGCTGTCCATCAAGAAGGTGGAAGCGCAGCGCTTCGCGCGCCACCTCGCCACCCTGCTCGAGAAGGGCGTGGACGAGCACCGGTACGATCGACTCATCCTCGCCGCCGCGCCCGAGTTCCTGGGGATGATTCGCCGCGAGCTGCCCGACAAGGTCGAACGGCGGGTCTACGATGCCATCGCCAAAGACTACGTGAACGACCAGGACGGGCTCGAGCGCCGGCTGTCGCTCACCCACAACCTCTGACGCAGCGCCGGAACGGCCGCGCCGTCAGGAGTGTCCATTCGTGTGCTCCCGCCGCGTAGGATGCGAGCGGAAGGGGGCATACCACATGGCATGGATCTCCCCGCGGCGTGCGCTCGTGGCCGGCGGCATCTCGATCGCGCTCGCCCTCGGCATCGCCTCGACGCAAATGTGCCTCTCGGCGTGGCTCCGCTACGGGCTTTTGCTCGATGAATGCCCCGACGGAGTGCCGCGACAGACCGTCTTCGTCGAGGCCCAGGGCGTCACCCGAGGACAGAAGAGCAGCGTGCGCGTCCGCGCGGTGGCCCACTACACGCTGGGAGCCTCGGACTCGGCGCTGCAATCGCCGCTGCCGCGGTTCGAGCCGTCGCTGTCGCTCGTCGGCCCCGACGGCAAGGAGGCGCCGCTCGAGGTCGCGGAATGGGCGACCGCCGGAGCCGACAAGGTCGCGCTGCTTTCGTTCCCTCAGGTCGGCGACGGCGACTGGCGGCTGCGCGCGAAGGTGAAGTCGGCCCTCGGCGAATCGACGCACGATCTTCCCCTGCCCCTCTACGCGCCGGCGCGCGTGCACGTGCTCACCGATCGCCCGCTGTACGAGCCCGGCCACGTGGTGAAGCTCCGCGCGGTGGTGCTGCGCGCGAAAGACCTCGCTCCGCTCGATGGGCGGCCCGGCAGGTGGATCGTCACCGATCCGTCCGGCGAGGTGATGCTCGAGGAGCAGGCCCCCGCCGGAGAGTGGGGAGTGGTACGCGGAGACTTCCCGCTCGACGGGCAGGCGCCCACGGGCGATTGGCGCGTGCGCTGGGTCTCCGGCGGGGCGTCCGATGAAGTTTCCTTCCGCGTGGCGCCGTTCAGCCTGCCGCGCTTCCGCATCGAAGCCGAGCCGGCGAAGCCGTTCTATCGCCGGCACGAGCGGCCAGTGCTGCGCGGTGCCGTCGTCTACAGCTCGGGTGCGCCGGTGGCGAACGCGGATCTGACGCTGAGCTGGAGCGTCCGCGGCGAATGGCCTCCCCCGCCCTCGTGGCTGAGCGGCGGGCTCCCCACGCGCGCGAAGGCGGGCGGCAACGGCCGCTTCACGCTCGAGCTTCCGCCCGTGCCGGAGGATCTTCAGAAGCAGGCGACGCTCGTGGCGCTGATCTCCGCCACGGATGCGGCCGGCGACCGGGTCGACGGGTCGGCCGCGGTGCTGCTGTCGGAAGATCCGATTCGGGTCTCGGCGGTCACCGAGCTGTCCGGCGGCCTCGTCGAGGGCTTCAACAACCGCCTGTACCTGCGCGCCACCACCGCCGACGGGCGCGTGCTCTCCGGCGCGACGCTGCTGGTGAAGCGCGCGTGGGATCCGAAGGACAAGGGCGTCGAGGCCACCGCGGACGAGGACGGCGTCGCCAGTCTGCAGATCGATCCCGGCCCCCCGGTGAACGTCGTCATACCGCCGCTGCCCTTCCGCCCGCCGCCCAAGCAGCCCGCGGTGACGGCGAGGCAGGCCATCGAGCTCATCGGCGGCGCCGAACCGCCGCTGGCGGACCAGGTGGCGATGGAGAAGTGGCTCGAATCGCTCGAGGGCTGTGCCCGGTGGACGCACGACGTGAGCGAGGAGGTGACGGTGGGCCTGAGGGTCGACGCGACCGGGCGGGTGAGGTTCGCCGCTCCGCCCAAGACGCGGCTCGGCCGGTGCGTGGCGCAGGTGCTGTCCGAGCGCGCGCTTCCGCCGGGCCGCGAGCGGCTGTACGCGGTCTCGTACTCCTTCGACGCGTCCGACCTTCCGCGCCTCCACGTGCAGACCGAGGCCGTTCCCGAGGACGAAGCGACCAGCCAGATCGGGCAGGCCGTCGCCGATGCGGCGATGGGGCTGCGCGACTGCATTCCGCCGACGGCTCCGAGCGCCTCGCTGCCCCGCGTCGCGCGGTGGCAGGTTCGCGCTCACGGCAAGGAGGTCGAAGTCATATGGGCGCGCGTGCCCGGAGGAGACCCGTTCGACGCCGGCGCCCTCGACTGCATGGAGTCGCGCTTCCGCACCGTCGCGCTCGAGCAACCCTCGCCCATCGACGCGATCGGCTTCGCGCGGTTCTCGGTCGAGGCTCCGGAGCGCTACGAGGCAATACGCCCGCGGGCGACGACCTTGCTCGGGTACGAGCTCGTCGTCACCGCGAAGCGCTCGGGCGAGGCGCTGGGCACGACGAAGCTCGTCCTCCGGCCGGGAGCGGTACCACCCGTGCGGCTCCGCGCGAGCCCGATCCTCGCCGAACCGGGGGCCACCGTGGAGGTGGAGATCCTCCGCGGGCCCGATTTTCACGGCGAGCTGCCGAAGAAGCTCTTCCTCGCGCACGGCCATGCGTCGATCGAGGCCGAGGTGGACCCGAAGACGCGGACTGCGCGCTTCCAGCTTCCGCCCGACGCCGAGGGGTGGATGGAAGCGAGCTGGTCCGGAGCACGCGCCGTCGTGTTCGTCAAACCGCGGGCACAGCTCTCGGTGTCGGTGACGCCGGATCGCGAGCGCTACGCGCCGGGCCAGCTCGCGCACCTGTCGGTGGAGACACGGCTCGGGCAGACGGGCGGCCCCGCGGCGGTGGGCCTGTTCGGGGTCGACGAGTCGCTGAGCCAGCTCGTTCCTTTGCCCGGAGCCGACGACTTCGCCCGCGTCCGGCCGCAGGTGCAGTCCGTGCCGGCGTTCGATGCCCTCGACGCGCAGGCGCTCATGCAGGGACGCATCCGCGGAGCCAACGCCGCTGCCGCCACCGTCCTCCGCGTGGGCGCGCTGCCGCCGGCCGTCGAGCTCGAGAATCCGGTCTACGCCAGCGGCGGCGGCGAGCTCGATCCGCTCGTCGCGCTCACCGACAGCTTCTACACGGTGCTCCAGGAGCTGCACGCCCAGACGCGGGCGTGGGAGCAGAGCGCCCCCGAGAACGAGAAGATGACGCCGCCCAAGATGGCGAAGCTCTGGGAGCGCGCGCTCGACGAGTGCCACAAGCGCGGCCAGCCCGTCACCGACGCGTTCGGTCGGAGGCTCAAGCTGTCGCAGCTGCCGTCGGACCTGCTCGCGCTGGTCGATCCGCGCGCGGTGGTGGTGCAGGGCACGCGGCTGCCCGAGGACGTCGAGAGCTGGACCGGCTGGGTCGCGAAGGAGATGCCGTGAAGCGCTCGACCGTGGTGGTGCTCGTCGCCAGCGCATTGGTGGTCGTCTTGTTGGTGATCGCCTCCGCCACGGGGGCGTCGAGGGAGGCTCCGACCGCGAGCGTCGAAGCCGGCGTGGCCGGTGCGGCGCCGCTCAGGAGCGCGATGGCTCCGCAAGAGGAATCGGAGCGCGACGATCCCGCCCGACCGATGATGAAGAAACCGGCGGGTAGCTTCATGGCGCTCGACGGCCGTGGCGCGCCCCCGACGGCTGCTTTCGCCCCGCCGCCTCCACCACCCCCCGAGAAGCCCGCCGAGCCCGAACCGGACACGTCGAAGAATCGCGGCCGCGAGGGCGAGCAGGCAGCTTTCACGCGAGCGTGGTTCCCGGAGACGTTCCTCTTCGAGCCGCTGGTGGTGACGGACGAGAGCGGCCGCGCCACGGTTCCGGTGCGCGTGCCCGACCGGCTGACCAACTGGCGCGTGCTGGCGCTCGCCCATTCCCGCGCGGGAGGTCAGGCCGGAGCGGTGACGCGCTTCGCGGGCACCCTGCCCGTGTATGTCGACCCGGTGGTCCCGCCCTTTCTCACCGCGGGGGACGAGGTGCGGCTGCCGGTGCAGGTCGTCAACACCACCGATTCGGAGGTCTCGCGACCTCTGGCGCTCGAGGCCGCGGGCGCGACGCTGTCTGCGAGCGGAGGACCTGTACGGGTCGCTCCAGCGGGCACGCACGTGCAGATGGTCGCGCTGAAGACCGAGCGGCCGGGCCGCATCGCCATCAAGGCGACGCTGGGCGACGTCGACGCCGTCGAGCGGACGATCGACGTGAAGCCGTCGGGCAGGCCCGTGTCGGTGACGAAGGGAGGGACGCTCGCCGCGCCGCGCACGCTCACCCTCTCCGGAGCACCCGACTCGATCCGCGACTCCGAGCGCGTGCGCCTGATGGTGTTCCCCGGAGCGCTCGCGCTGCTCCGCTCGGAGCTGTCGGGCTCGCTGGCCCGGGCGGGCGTGGCCGAGGACGCCTACAGCCTGCTCTTGGCGGGCCGTGCCGCATCCTTGCTCCATGCGCTGGGCGGACAACCGGATACCGATGGCATCCGCACCCTCTCCATCGTCTCGGGCCAGCGGGCGCTGAGACACGCTCGTGCGCCGAACGTGGCGACGGCGGCGCTTTTGGCCGAGGCCGCGCTGGCACACCCCGACAATCCGGTGCTCGCGCGCCTGGGCGAGCGCATGGCGGCCACGGTTGCGTCGAAGCAGCGGCCCGACGGCACCTGCCAGGGCGAGGATGGCTGGACGCTGCAGCGGCTGATGGTGACGACGGCCGACTGCGTTCGCGCGGTGAAGGCGGCCCAGGCGACTTTGGCGGCGAAGCAGCGCGCAACCGCGGTGGCGCTCAAGGCCTCGGGAGCCTTCGAACGCAACCTTTCGCGCATCGACGATGGCTACACGGCCGCGGCGGTGCTGGCGAGCGGTGCGGTGAGCGGCCAGATCGCCCATCGGCTCGCGGCGAAGGTGCTCGAGTCCATTCAGCCGCGCGACGACGGCTCGAAGGTTCTGAAGGTCGAGCCGGGCGTGGTGCGCGCCGATGGCTCGGCTCCCACGGAAATCGAGGCCACCGCCCTGGCCGTGCTGGCGCTGACGGGCAGAGAGGGCGCGCCGCTGGCGGATCTCGGCGCGACGCTGCTGTCGAGCTACCACCCGTCGTCCGGCTGGGGCGACGGCTACACCAACCTCGTCTGCATCCGCGCCGTCACGCAGTTGTTCAAAGAGCCCGTGCCGCCGAACGTGAAGGTGACGCTGTCGATGGACGGCCGCCCCGTCGCGGAGGGCGTGCTCGACCCGTCGAAGCTCAAGGACGTGCTGACGCTCGAGGCGCCGGCGCCGGGGTCGGCCGGGCCGCACGCGTGGCTCGTCAGCGCCGAGCCCGCGGTCGCGGGGCTTGGCTTCTCGCTGACGCTGTCGTCGTACGTGCCATGGAAGACCGAGCCGGCGACAGGCGGGTTGGATCTCGCCATCGCGCTCCCACCGCGCGCGTCGGTGGGTCAGCCCGTGGACGTGACCTTGAATGCCACCGCTCCGGCGGGAATGGCGCTCGAGCTTCGGCACGCGCTGCCCGCGGGCGTCGTCCCCGATCGCGCCAGCCTCGATGCGCTGGTGAACGCGGGAACGGTCACGCGGTACGAGACCGAGGACGGAGCAGTGACGCTCGAGGTCCCGCCGCGCGCGCCGGGCCAGCCGTTCACGGCCACGTACCGCGTCGTGCCGACCCTCGCCGGGAAGCTCCACGCGCCCGCGTCGAGCGTGAGCCCGGCGGGCCGGCCCGATCTCCTCCGGTACGCCGCACCGGCGGAGTGGACGATTCAATAGCGTGACGCGCCTGTCGCGAACCCCAAGGCGATGCACTGGCTCCCAGGCGTGAGCTGGGGCCTGGCGACGACTCGGGCGCGCACGCGGCGTACGGCGCAACGGCCGAAGGGGACGCTCCGGGCGTTGCATCGCGTGGTCACCTGAGCACCAACTACATGCACGAATCGCCGCCGGAGCGCGCGACCCGCACGACTCGTCCGTCGAAGTCGAGGACATGGAGCGCTCCGTCCGGGCCGAATGCCACGTCGATGGGGTGACCGAGCCCCTCGGGCCCCAGGAACACGTCTGGCGCGCGCGCCGTGAGGCGTCCCGCTTCGTCGCGTTCGAGCCGCACGCGCAAGACTCGGCGTCCGGCCTCGCGACGGCCGTGCTGCGTACCCCACAGCGCCACGAACACGACGCCGCCACCGCCGCATTCGGGTGTCTCGGGGCGGAATGCCACCCCGGCCGCGCCGGCGTGCAGCGGAAGCGGCGCCAGCGCGGCAGCCACCCCGCGTCCCATGTAAGCGCCGGGCCACCCGTGATCGGACCCAGGCGATACCTGCAGCAGTCGATCCACCCCCGGGCCAGTGCAGCGAGATCGGCTGCCGCAGCACTCGGGTCCATTGTCGGAAGCGAGCAACTCGCCTCGATCGGTGAACGCGAGGTCGTACGCATTTCGCAGGCCGCTGGCGAAGATTTCGGCTGTCGGCGCGCTCCGATCACTCCTGGCGCGCATCACGGTCGCCGACCGCGCGTCCGGCTCGTCGCATACGTCGCACGTGCTCCCGACCGTGAAATACACGAAGCCGTCGGGGCCCAGCGCCATGCCGTTGTTGGTGTGGTCTCCGTGCGGCAGATCGACGAGCCAGGGCGTCGGTCCGACGAAGGTGCCGCCCACCTCGCGGAAGGTGTCGATCCTCCCGCGACTGCCGACGAGCACGGTCTCGCCCGCGCCCAGCACGAGCAGTCCGGTCGACTCCCCCCACGTCTCGAGAGGAATTCGGCTCGACTCGACGAAATCGCGCGCGAACACGCGCAGCGATTTGGTCCGCTCGTGGCCACCCTCGAGGACGAAGAGCCGCCCGGACGCGTCGAACTGCAGCTGTGTCGGAAGCTCGAGGTTCGAGAGGACGGTGGCAGCAACGTAGCCCGGAGGCGGCGCCAGCTCGCCGGGCTCGCCCACCTCCAGCGGAAAGATCGCGCAGTCGTCGCTGGAGCACGAGCTCGCAGCGCAGGCCACGAGGACCAGTACGATGGCGTCAACGCGCACGGCGCAACCACAGGAGGAGACCGAGGCCCAGGGTGCCGAGCGATAGCGGCCCGGCGGAGCACCCGCAGCCCTCGGGCTCACGCCGGCACTTCCAGTACGAAGGGGCGAGGCCACCGGTCGTCAGGCTCTCGTGCGTTCGGCGATGCACGCTGGGCTGCCAGTACCAGCACCGCTTGGCGACGTTACCCCTGTCCTCTGCCCAGCCGGTCATCTCCCAGATCTGCCCGGGCGGAGGAAAGCCGGCGACGGAACCGTCCATGCCGTGGGGCGGCCGCGCCAGCCGCATCGCCCTGATGGGCTCGTAGGGGCAGCGCAATACCAGCCGGGAATCGAAACCTCCGTCGTAGCCATAGGTCACATTGCTGCAGGGAAGCGCCGTGCCCGCATCGGAGAAGAGCTCGACCGCGGTCGCCACGTCCCCGTCGAACCTGACCATCTCGGACCACCTCAGGTAGACGGAGATGCCCGCGTCCGGCAAGCTGTCGAGCGGCTCGCAGAAATCGACGAGGGCGAGCGCCGGGTCCGAGCGCCCCACCAACACCTCGCCGAAGAACGAAGCGTCGGTCACCCAGAACGACCGATCGCTGCTTTCGCGCCTGACGGGCGGAAGATCCAACCGCACGGTGTACCAGCCGGGGTCCAGCCCCAGGATCTGGGCGCGCACGCCCCATTTCTCGTCGGACACGGAGATCTCCGGCTTGACCTCCGTGCCGTCCTCGGCCTCGACGCGGATCAGCTCGCGGAGCGGCTTCGGCAGCGAAGACGCCGGCTCGTCGACCGCCACGACCAGCGGCAGCTCGGCCGCAGTCGAGTTGGTTCCCGGCGCGAGCCTCACTTGCGGCAGACGACAGGGCATGCTCGCGATCGCGGTCGCCGAGGCGAAGGCGACGCACGCGACAGTCGACGCCCACGTGACATCGCCGACCCTCATGGTGCCCCCCAAGGTACCGGCCTCTCGTGGAATTCAAGTGCGAGTGCCCGATCGGAGGCAAATCGCGTTGCCCGCAGGTTCAGCCGACCGAGCGAGCAACGTCCTCGAGGCTCAGGCTACTTGGTGCACGCAACCTTCAGGACAGTCCGGAGAAACCGTCGAATTGAAAATCGGACCCGATTCCGGCAACGTGCCCGCGGGTCTTCTCGATGGCACGTACGTTCCTCCTTCTCGCCGGTCTTGCGTCATCGGTGGCGCTTGGGGCCGATCGCGCAGTCATCGCAGTCGGTCAATGCTCCCACGGGAAGACAGCAGATGCTGCGCGCACGCTTCGCGACGTGCTGTCGAAACGAGGCGGAGCCCGGTGCTCACGGAAGAGCGGACGACGGATCCGTTCGGGGGCATGCCGCGTGGCACGCTCGCCGATGCTGAACGTCTGATCGCCGGGGCTCGGTTCGATCTCTACGAAAACCAGGCTCTCGATCGCGCGGAACGAACCCTGCTCGTCGCGCTGGATGACCTGCGCCGCCTTCCGCCCGGCGAAGCGCTGTGGCGCGACGTGAAGAGCGTTCGGAGCCACCTCGCAGCACTCGCGCTGCGCCGGAACGACCGAAACGCCGCCACCGCGCACCTCGAAGCGACATTCCGGGTCGAGCCTGACCATGTGCTTGATCACAATCTCTTCCCACCGTCGCTGCGTGCTTTCGCGGATCGGGTACGCGCGCAGGTGAAGGCGCTTCCGGCTTACGACCTATCGATCTCCACGCAGCCGCGCGGCGTCGAAACCTTCGTGGATGGTCGGCCTGTCGGGCGGGCGCCTGTCACGATTCGGCTTCCTGCCGGCGAGTATCGAGTCGAAGCTCGGTTCTCCGACGTCCGGGGGATTCCGCGTACGCTTCGACTCGACGCGCCCACCTCGATCGAGCTGCACGCCGATTTCGAAGGGGCGATTCAGACGGCGCGCGGCCTTTGCGTCGCGCTCGAGCGGCGCGAGGACGTACTCGCAGCGCTCGTACGAATGGCTGGCGTGCTGGGCGTTCGAGAGATCGTCGCGATGAGGCTCGAGGACCGGGAGGACGGCGGAACGTTCTACGTCGCATCCCTGGTTGATGCGGGGTCGGGACAGGATCTGCGGGAGGGTCGCGTGAAGCTGTTCGCGGGGGCTGCGCCGCCGAGCGCCCTCGAGCGGCTCGCCGATTTCTTGACGACGGGCGAAGTCGAACCTCCGGTCGAGCCGATCAAAGGTGCACGGAGCGCACCCGCGGCGGTCGCTCGAGCGCCGCATCCCGTCCAGCACCAGCAATCGCCGAACCGAATCCCATCCTATGTCGCCGCAGGCGCAGGCGTGGCGTCGCTCGCAACCGCGCTCGTTTTCGTCGGCCGCGGAGCCGAGCGCCAGAGCGAGATGAACCGCATCTGCCCTGGCGCCACTTGTCAGCCCGGCGCCATCGCAGAGTACGAACGGCTTCAACGGGCCAGAAACGGCGAGCACACGGCAGCGTGGATCTTCGGCGTCACCGCCGGAGTGGGGCTCGCCACGGCAGCGGTTCTCTACTTGGTCCCGCCCGGCTCGGGAGCGGAGGCCACTGCCCTCGAAGCCTCGCCGTCGGGGCTACGCGTAACGTTCGAGTTACCGTGAATACGAATCCCATGAACAGAAAGACGATCGTCGTCGCGTCACTTGCGGTTCTATCGCTGCCCCTCGCGGGTTGCCCAGAAGAGCAACCGTGTCAGAGCGACCAGGAGTGTCTCGAGCGAAATGGCGCGAAATTTCCTGACGACATTCGTACGTGGATAGCGATCAGCGCAGCCGATCGATG
>FWPU01003781.1_pt1 | contig 37043 bp, 35 predicted proteins | sample 2228361 | NCBI WGS metagenome assembly FWPU01 (sample SAMEA103939777, study PRJEB20133) | metagenome
TTTTTTCCGGTACGGGAATAACATTTCCAGTGTTCCTTCGTAGTAGCCATTGAAAAACTGATTCTGTTTTTCTAATTCAACAAATATTTCCTGTGCCGAACGAGTTTGCGGAAATACATAGAAATCAAATATTAATATAAATGTAAAAAAAAATACAATTTTTTTCCTTGTCATAGAAATTTCCTATTTTTTATTATTTCTAAAATTTGCAAGAGGAGTAAATATGAAACAAAAATTTAATTTATGGATCTTTTTAGTATTATGCTTGGGTCCTTTAAATGCAAATACACTTAGATTGAATGTGGGATTCTGGCCAGGAAACTTAGAACCTGAATTGGAAAATCGATTCTTTCTGGATAATTTAATTGAAGGCTCAAGTATTGGTTCTTTGAATTTACCATGGGCAAATAAAAATACAAATACAATATATCCACTCGGATTTCAATATTTTTTACCAGTTGGAAAAAACCAAATTGTAATCGGAGCAAATTTTATTTATATGGCACCTGAATATCGTTATACAAGCATCGCTATTCCGCCCACAGCCGTTAATTTAGTTCAGCTTAAAGAATTTGCTATTAACGATCTAGAAGGAGAGCTGGGATATCAAATCACCACAGGGAAAATCATAATTACTCCCAAATTAGGCTTTCGATATCATAGACAGAATTTTACTAATAGCGAATTGATTATTGGACAGGTTTTTGGTTTTACTGTGGGAAAAAATGATTTTTCAGCCGTTGCTAATGGAAATTATTTAGGGCTTGATTTCCAATATAAAATAGATAATCAGTTATCATTTATTGTTGAATATTTAAATACTATGCTTCTTCCAGGCTTTTCTGGTTCTATGGAATATAAAACTACTACTTTTATTACTTCTGGAGCATTACTTTTAACCAATCAGAGTTCTTCTTATGATGTGAAAATCAGTAGGTGGAAGTTAGGCCTACAATACGATATAGATAAAACAAAATTTTTTCAATTTGGAATTAGAACTGAAGAACAAATTCATTCGTACCCTGGTTATTTTAATATTCCCATTGTAATTATTGGAAACAATGCCAATATAGGATTGGATATAGTATCAGAAATTATCTCTGATAATTTTATCTGGCAAAAAGAAGAAAAACAAGAAAAAGGGTTAATTTATTTTGCTTTCGGAATAGATTTAAATCTTTAAAAATAAATGAATATGATTAAATTAGATTTGACAATTTTCTTGTAATAAAAATATTTAATAAAAAAAAGGAGGAAGATATGAAAAAATTTTTCCTTATATTAATGATTATGGGATTGGGGAGCTTATTAGCTCAATCACCAGTAGGTCTCTGGAAAAATATTGATGACGAAACTGGAGAAGCAAAGGCAGAAATTGAAATCTATGAACAAAATGGTATTCTCTATGGTAAAATTGTAAAACTTCTCAAAAAAGAGGAACCAGAACCCAGATGTACTAAATGCCCCGGAGAATTTAAAGATAAACCCATAGAAGGACTACAAATTATGTGGGGATTAAAAAAAGATGGTAACGCTTATAAAGATGGTAAGATTCTGGATCCAAAAAAAGGCAGCATCTATGGTTGCAAAATTGAACTAGTAGATGCTAATAAACTCAAAGTAAGAGGTTATCTGGGATTTTCTGCTCTTGGAAGAACTCAATACTGGTATAGAATAAAATAATCTTATATCCAGAGTTCATCTCTGGATAATCTTATTTTCTTATTTACTAAAATTCCAATTCAAAAAATTTTGGAATATGCTATTATATAGGAAGTTGATCATTATACTAATTTTTCTATTTTTTAACCCTGCTTTATTAAATACACAGGATAAAAAAAAAGAAGATACTGTTAAAATTAAAAATAGAAATTTAAAAAATATTGAAATCACCCTATGTGATGGTAGAATTGTTAGAGGTGATATTGAATTACAATTTCCAGAGAAATTAATAGTTAAACATGAACTGGAAGGTATTGAATATTCAAAAGATTTACAAATTGATCAGATTTATGAAATTTCTATTATAAACTGGGCTCCTCAATTTTTAGAAGAGAGAAAAAACGGAAAATTGTTTAAAATTACAGCATCCCGATTTATCATCGAATTAAAAGATTCAATTATATTAAAAGTAAATTCTATCCAGCCTCCTCCTGATTTTCTCGAACAATTTAATTTAATAAATAAATTCGGTAAAACCACTTTTTATACATACTGGATCGATCTATTAAAACCCGATAATACTTGGTTTACAGGAATTAATGGAACAGAGACATCCGAAAGAAATGTCTGTTTTAAAGATGTAGTTAGAAAAATTACATTTAAAGAACATTCAAGTAAATAATGTATCATAATTTACTAGATTGCATTCTTGATCTGGAAAAAAATCAACATCTTATTAGAATTAGCGAAGAAGTTGATCCATACCTGGAAGCTGCCCTTATCCACAGGATTATTTTTGCTCAAAAAGGTCCGGCTCTTCTTTTTGAAAATTTAAAAAACTCTCAATATCCGGCTGTAAGTAATCTTTTTGGTACTTATGAAAGAACTCAATTTATTTTCAGAAACACTCTTCGTAATGTAAAAAGTCTGATTCTGGCAAAAGCTAAACCTGAAAGTTTTCTTAAAAATCCTTTACTTATAGTTTATGCTATCCTTGGTGTTTTTACTGCACTACCTAAGAAAAATCATCTTGGCAAAACTCATTTTCAAGAAATTAAAATTGAAAATTTACCATTTATTCAGAACTGGAAAAAAGATGGAGGTCCTTATATAACACTTCCTGAAGTTTTATCCTATGATGTAGAAAATCCAAGTATTTTTAAAACTAACTTAGGAATGTATAGAATTCAATTAGCAGGTAATAAATATTTATTAAACCAGGAAATTGGATTACATTACCAGATACATCGTGGTATTGGAATTCATCATACAAAAGCCATTCGAAATCAAAAACCTCTCAAAGTTAGTATTTTTGTAGGAGGTCCACCAGCTCATATACTGGCAGCCGTTATGCCTTTACCGGAAAATATTCCCGAGCTTGTTTTTGCTGGAGTGCTTGCCGATAGAAGATTTCGATATAGTTTATGGAATGACTATTATGTTTCTTTAGATGCTGATTTTTGTATTCTGGGAGAAGTTACAGATTACCTAAAACCAGAAGGTCCTTTTGGTGACCATCTTGGGTACTACAGTTTAAAACATCCTTTTCCTGTGTTAAAAGTAGAAAAAGTTTTTGCAAAAAAAAATGCTATATGGCCATTTACCGTTGTGGGAAGACCACCTCAGGAAGATAGCTTTTTTGGTAAAATCATTCATGAAATTACAGAAGAAATGGTTCCTGTTTCTTTACCCGGTATAAAGAAAGTCCATGCAGTAGATGAAGCAGGTGTTCATCCCCTACTTCTTGCTATCGGTTCAGAAAGATATTTACCTTATATAAATAAAAAAGATCAACAACCAATGGAAATCTTAACACAAGCAAATGCGATTTTAGGTTTCAATCAACTTTCTCTTGCTAAGTACCTGATGATTATCCCTGACGAACCTGATATTCCTTCTATTTACGATATAGAAAGTTTTTTTATATATCTTTTAGAAAGAATTGATTTTTCGAGAGATCTTCATTTTATTACGAATACGACTATTGATACTCTGGATTATTCAAGTTCCAGATTAAATATTGGATCAAAAGTAATTCTTGCTGCAACAAATCCAAAAAAAAGAGAACTAAAAGAATTTAAAGAAAATCCCGATTTAAATTCAATTGGATTTACAAAATTAAAAAACTTAATCAAAGGAATTTTAATCGTTGAAAGTAAAAAAAATAACTCGATTAATCATATAAAAGAATTTATAAAATATATAGAAAATAATTTTTATAAATTTAAAAACACAGCTTTAATTGTAATATGTGATGATGCAGAGTTTACCTCAAGGAATTTTGCAAATTTTCTCTGGGTTTGTTTTACTAGAAGCAATCCTTCAACCGATATTTACGGTCCTTTTGAATTAATAAAAGATAAACACTGGGGATGTGAAAATCCTTTAATTATTGATGCCAGAATCAAAAAATTTCATGCTCCTGCGTTAGAAGAAGATAAAAAAACTATAGAAAAAGCCAGAAAGCATTTTCAAAAAGGGAAATCCCTCGAAAAATTTGAATTTTTTATTCCTTAGTTATTTAAAAAAATTGACAATTTATTATCTAATTTTATCATAAACTAAAATGGTAAAAAAAATTATCGTTTTTATATTCATTTTATTTATAGGTATTTATCTGATTCCTCCATCCGAAAAAAAATTTTTTGAACTCTATAATCGTAAAGACGAGTTCTCAGAAAGTTTACAATCTTTAAGAAATCAACCTCTTAAAAAGATAGATATTGAAGGAAAAGAATTAACTTATTTGTTTATCCCGCCACCCTATTCAGAGGCTCGTGTTATTTTATTTTTACATGGTATGACTGGAAGTTATGACATCTGGTGGCAACAAATTGAATATTTCAAAAGTCAATATGGTATCATTAGTTTTAGTTTACCTGAATATGTCCATACACTAAACTCCATACAGGATATTATTTTAAAAATTTTAGAAAAAGAAAAAATCGATAAAATCATTGTGATAGGCACTTCTATGGGAGGATATATTACTCAATATCTAATCAAAAGCATACCCCATAAAATAGAAAAAGCAGTGCTTTCCAACACATTTCCCCCTAATGAAGAAATTGAAAAAGAAAATCAATTTAAAATCCTGATTTTGAAATTGATACCTGAAATTATTTTTTCCTTGTTTCTCGAAAAAAATTACGAGAAAATTCTTAATCCTTCTACTAAAAACTCAGATTTATTAATTGCTTTTTTAAAAAGCCTGAATATCCGAAAAAAACAATTTTTAAACCGTTATCAAATTATCACCCATCATTTTAAAATATTTCCCAGAAAAGAGGAAGAAGTAAAAATTCCTAAATTAATTATAATTTCTCAAAATGATCTATTGGTTAAAGAAACCTTAAGAAAAAAGCTTATTGAGATCTATCCAGAAAGTAAAATTTATATTTTTGATAACGAAGGACATTTTCCTTATGTGGTGAATTCTCTACAATATAATCTAATTATTGAAAAATTTATAAAAGTCCATTCATTATAAATATTTTTATTGTATAAAGAAATTTGACATTCTTAAATTTCAAAAAAAATTTACGATTATGAAGGTATTGATTTTAGGATCCGGTGGGAGAGAAAACGCTATTTATTATAAAATTCTTTAATAGCTTCTTTTAGAAGAAATTTATGTGTATCCAGGAAATGCAGGTATTGATGAAGAACATCGTATAAAAGTGAATGATAACTTATATGAAAATCAATATAAAGAATTGATAAACTTGATTGAAAAAAAAGAGATTGATTTAGTCATTGTAGGACCAGAACAGCCCCTGGTAGATGGAATTGAAGATCATTTAAGGAATCATTGTCTTGTATTTGGACCCTCACGGGAAGGTGCAATGATTGAAGGTTCAAAATCCTGGGCAAGAAGTTTTATGGAAAGATTTCAAATTCCTTCTCCTAAATTTCAAAGTTTTTCTGATAGTAAGGAAGCCATAGAATTTCTTTACACAATTTCTCCACCTTATGTAATTAAAGCAGATGGAATTGCAGCAGGGAAAGGAGTTATTGTTACAGATGATAAAGAAAAAGCAATTTTAGCTATAAAAAATAATCTGGAAAACAAAATTTTTGGTAGTTCCAGCAATCAAATCGTAATCGAAGAATTTTTAGAAGGTCTAGAAGCATCTGTTTTTGCTCTTTGTGATGGCGAAAGAGCCGTTATGATGCAACCTGTCCGCGATTATAAAAGAGCCTATGATAAAAATCAAGGACCAAACACAGGCGGTATGGGGTCCGTCAGTCCCGTCGAATACATAGATGAGGAACTAAAAAAATATATCCAGAGAGAAATTTTTGATAAAACTATCAGGGGCTTTAAAGAATTGGGAATATCCTATAAAGGAATTCTATATGCAGGATTAATGATTCATAAAAACTCTGCTAAAATTGTAGAATTCAATTGTAGATTTGGAGATCCGGAAACACAATCCCTGCTACTACTTTTAAAAGAAGATCTTTTAGAATTATGTTGTCAATCTGCCGCAGGTAATCTTCGTAAATCGAAAATTGAATTTGATAATAGAACAAGTATATGCGTTGTGATTGCGGCAGAAGGTTATCCAGATAATTATAAAAAAAATATAGATTTAACTAACTTTGTAGAAAAATCCAGTAAAAATTCTGATATTGTTTTATTCCACGCAGGAACAGAAAAAAAAGAAGAAAGGTTCCTAAGTACTGGAGGAAGAATATTCAATATTTGCTCCACTGGAAATTCCATTGAAGAAGCTCGATTTAAAATATATTCCTTTCTAGAAAAAAACAAAATTCCAGATACTTTTTATCGCAAGGACATTGGTATCTTATATTAGTTTTATCGCTTCAAACATAATAAAAAGGGGAATTTCTTTTCTTGCACGATTTTCTTCTTTTGCCCTTTTTCCTTCGCTTTTTTTAGGGGAATACCACTCTTCTACATTTTTTATTAAAAATTGACTTTTATTAAAGTAACTGAAAATTTCACCCAGTGATCTATGAAACATTAAAGAATAATCTTGATCCTTTATAATACTTTTTGTTTTACCAGGATGTGTTATTATAGGAATTTCCATTGAGATTGCATACCTATCAACTCTCCTGTACATAATTTTATTTAATTCATCATAACCCCAGTGAGATTGTCGTGGTATTCGAAAACAGGGATGAATAGTTACAATATAAAAAAGTCCCTGATATTTTAATATACGATATACTTCTTTAAATACTAAATCAATTCTTCGAATATTTCCTATGGAAAGAATACTGATAACTCTATCAAAAAACTCATTTTGAAAAATACTCATATTTTCAGCATTTAAGGTATAAAAATGAATCCCCTCTGAATCTGGATACTGTTTTGCTTTTTGAATCAATTTTTTAGATAAATCAATACCGTAGACAATTGCATTTTTTTTCTTTAAAATTCTTGAAAAAATACCTTGTCCACAGCCTAAATCTAGAATTCGCAATGAACTTACATCTCCCAGAACCTTCAGTAATTCAGGAATAATCAATTCTTTATGATAATAACTACCCTCATCCCCTACAATTTTATCATACCAGTTTGATTGAGGATCCCAGGAAGTATCTCTTTTATTCATGATATTGAATATATTCTTCATCATCAGGAGTAATTTCTGGTATCATATTTCCGTAATACTCTAAAAGTGAAGGATTAAGGATTTCAAATCCAGTTGAAGTCTTTTTTATAATTTTTCTGGAAATTAAAATTTTTGTTCCTTTCTCATAAATTCGGTGTACATCTCTTGTTACCATCTGTCCTTTATATTGATTCACAAATTCCTGAATTTCATTCATCATAATTTCTTTTCTGTCCTTTCCTAGATGCTGATATAAGATCCTTGCTATAACAAAATGAGGCTGAACGCGAAAATGATATTTCCATTCTTTTAAAATTATATTTGTAATTTCTACTAAAGGGTCAGATTTATGGATAAATTCCGAAACAAAAATAGGTTTTCCAAAATCAAAATATACTCTTTTTCTACGAAAAACATAAGACCAGAAACTTACTTTTTTTTCCTGATTGGTAAATAAATAATCTTCCGGTATTTGTTGATGGGATATAGCAATGGGAATAATCGCAATTTCTCTACCTGATTCCTGAAATGCTGTAACTGCTGTAGAAAGTAATCCCGTTTTTATAGTTTGAAAAGCCCCGTTTCTCGAACGTGTACCTTCTGGATAAGCCATTGCAGGAATACCTGATTCCAGCATCAATAAATTATATTGAGTTAAAACCTCTAGATATAAAATATTTTTTGTGTTCTCCCTATCCACAACATAGGCTCCAAGAGAGCGAAGGAATGCTCCCCATAAAGGATTACTCATAAGAACACTTGCTGCTGCAACCCTTGGTATAGGAAACCCTTTAAAAAAAAGTCCATAGGCTAACTCTACAGAATCCAGATGAGTTTTATGAGTAGGAACATAAAATACTGGATATTCGTTTATAATTTTTTTAACTTCTTCTAAATGCCCACCTATAAATGGTCCCACCGTACCTTTCTGAAATCCCCCCAATATAAAGCGAAAAGGAGCTAAAAAACGAATTAACAGCCCCCTTGCCACGGGAATATAATAATCAACAATATTATCTGCATAAAACCGAATTAGCTTTTCTAAATAAAATTTTTCTTCTTCTAATTTGCAGTTCTTAAGTTCCTTCCACAATTCAATTTCTTTTTGAAAATTTTGCTTATCTTTTTTGAGTCTTTGTTTTATAGCTTTATCCAGTCTTTTATTAAGAGAGGAAAGAATATGATCAGCCTGTCTTTTAATCCTTAATTGCAATCCAGCTACATTGGTAATCTTTTTTAATACTCTTTCCACTAAAAGATTGGTAATCATTTTACCGGATGCAACTAGTTCAATTCTTCCTTTTTTTCTTATAGTAGGAATTCGAATTCTGGTATGGATATCCTGTTTACTATCAGAAATGATCTGAATAAAATTCAAAGGAGTATTTTTGCGCAGGAAAATCTCATATAAGTTTTGTATAAGAGGTAGCTTCAAATTTTTTTCTTTCAGAATTTCTATTAATGGTGCAACCGATAAACCACCATCCGCTAAATTCTGATGTGATAATATTTCTTTTTCAATAAAACCAGAAGGATTTATAAAAAGCTGAATTTTATCCCATAAACTGGATTCATTTCCATCCTTTAAGAATCTTTGAGTATATAATCGACCATAATTCCGATTTCTACTTTGAGGATTAAATGCTACAGATAAAAAATTTGAAATTAAATTATATTCTATAAAATCCTTTTCCCCATAACCAAAAGTTTTTGCAAATTCCATCATCTCTTTTAAAGATTCCCCTGCAATTTCCGCCTGATAGGTATGACTGATACCAGGAATTTCCGACACCATTCCCAGAATGATAGCTACCAGATTCTTAAAGATTTCTACGATTTCGAATAATAAAAAATTACTATGAAAATAAAAGCTAATATTATTTTTTCGGAAAATAGATTTTAAAAATTCAAAATACATTTCAGAATTAGATACTATATGAATTTTAACATAATTTTCTTTTAAAATATCATAAATTAAGAAACTTCCCCCAATTAAAGATAATTTCCCCTCAATATTATATTTTTTTTGAAACTCCTGTATGAGTTCATAAAAAAAAATAATATTATACTTTCTTCGATAAGAAGCATTCAATATTCCTTTGGTAATTAAAACAAAGTCAAAATCAAAATTGTTATTTAGACTGGCAAATATTAGTTCTGTAATTTCTTCGAATTGCCGGGAGGGAACAGCAAAAACTAAAATCAGGGATTTATTTTTAAAAAAATCATATCCTGTTATCACCTCACAATTTTTGGGAAAATTCAACTCAAAATCCATAAATTTGATGGAACTGGATTTCTCCCATTTTCTTTTTGTGACTGAATCGGGAACCCAGATATATAATTTTTCAACATTGTTTTTCATTAAATGAGATATTGCGAGCCCCATTGGACCATTGGTTAATACTACAATATCTTTTTTCTGATTCATATGAACTAAATCAAATATTACTTTTCTTGATTATAAAGTCAAGTTAATTGTTTATTTTTCTTTTCGCATAAGAGATTTGTTTATAAAACATTTTTACTGGATCTTTTACATATTTTTTTTGAATTGTATACCTGTGTATAATTCCATCAAAAGGTTTTCGTAAATCCAGAGGTATGGCATCAGTGGTTAAAACAACTTTATATTCATTTTGGAATAAAAATTGATTTAAATCTTCTGTATAATATCCCATAGGATAGGCAAAAGCCCATATTTTATGATTTTTGAGATTTTGTTCTAAAATATTTTTAGATAAAATCACTTCTTTATAAATTTTATTTTGATATTCCTCTTCAGTTTCATTTTTTGCTCTTTTATGAAAAACTTTATGGCTATAAGAATGATTTTGAATATCAAATCCTTCTTGTAATAACCGATTTAAGTCTTCCCAGGAAGTTCCCTTTGAAGGATGATTACGAATTTCGCTGATATAAAAAAAGAAAGTAGCCGAAAAACTGAATTCTCTAAGAATGGGGGCTAAAACTCTAACAATGTTGGTATAATTATCATCAATAGTTATCACTATTGTCGGTTTATCAAAGAATTCATTTTTTACAGCATGTTCATACAGGGTTTTTAATGAGATAACTTGAATTTGCTGCTTTTTCAAAATTTGCATATAATCGCGAAATTCTTCTCGTGTAACACTGTAAGGACCTTTCCCATCAATATCATGAAATAAAACAACGGGAACTAGATAATATTGACCCTTATGTTTATATTCACGACTGATATGCAATGATTCCACAGAATCTTTTCCAAATAGAATTAGAAGAACCAAATTTAAAAGAATAAAAAAAGGAATGGAAAATAAAATTCTATATTTAATCATTTTTTTATTTATCGAAAACAAAAAAAATAAAATAAAGAGATTATTTGAAATTAAATTTATCAATTGATGATAAAATTAAAAATATTTAACTATGATCATGCTGGCAAAAAAGCTTTTATAATATTTTAAAGTTTTTTATGATAAAAATAAATTATACACCTGGATATTGAATTTAAAAAAAATATTTTTTATATCATCATCAGACTTTACAGTTAAAAAGAAATTAATTTTGTGTTTGATTAAAAATTTTAAGTAAAATGATTCTTTTTGATTTAAATTTGAATTTCTAAACATTAAAGAATCCTTATAATCTGACCAATCCAATGGATAGATTTTTTTTAAAATTCTTTCTACATCATTTATAAAAAATATATATTTATTTATATCAGAATATTGAATAAAATAATTTTCTAGAAACATAAATATAATTGCATTTGTAACAAGAACAAAGTCTTTTTTGACAAAAGAAATCAGTTTGGAAATTAATTCTTCTTTTAAAGAATTTTGTGATGCCAGACATAAAAAAACTGATTCATCTATAAACAGTTCTTTCATAAATGATTTTTTATGAAACTTTCAAAATTAAAACTACCCAGATAATTTTTATTATAAAATTTTTCTAATACCTGTATGATTTCTATATTTGATTTTGGCTTATAGAGATAATCCACAGCATTTCTTAAAATTTCGGATACGGGCTTATTTTCATTTTTTGAAATTTCTTTTAAAAAACTAAATTCTTCGTCTGTTAATAGAATATTAAATCTTTTTTTTCTTGTAGTTTTATTGATAGAAATATCACTGTTCATAATGATGACATCTTTCATAATTATTACAGTCTTACTACTATTTTTTATTTTTGTTTATTATATTTTTTCCGGCGAAAAAATCATTCCTATTACTCATTATCCTCCACCTCCTTCAAAGATTATGGTAGATGCTGAACCATTTTTCTGGGAAGGTAATTCTAACACGGCTTTTTTAATTCTCCATGGCTTTACCGGTTCTCCCTTTGAGGTCAAACCCATTGGTGAATTTTTACACCAGCAGGGACATACAGTATGGGGTATTCTTTTCCCTGGACATGGTACACATGTGAAAGATATGGTTCATACAAGATTTTATCACTATCTTGCCATTGCGGATGATTTTTTCAAAAAATTAGTATCAAACTATAATAAAGTTTATATCATTGGAAACTCTATGGGAGGGACAATTGCACTTCGCCTGGCACAAATTCATAATCGTATTCAACAGCTTAAAGGCATTATTGCCATTTCTGCTCCTATTTTTTTTAATGGTTTTTTTTCGGGCAAGTTGATTTTACATTCTCCTTACCTCCTTTTTACAGGAATTTTAAAGAATTTTATAGATATTGTCAGCCTCAATAGAGAAAATTCCTCTAATGATTCCAGAAAAGATTTCGTTGGCTATAAGTTCCAATATCCCCTAAAAGCTCTTCACAGTTTTAAAAAATATCTTCCTGTTGTAAGAAAAAATTTAAATCAAATCAAAATACCAGTTGGATTAATTATGAATGAACTTGACAAAACAGTTCCTATTGAAAGTTTATATTATATACAGCAGAATATAAATAGTATTTATAAAAAAACTTTAATCTTTAGATTTTATGAAAAAAATAGAACGGGACATGTTATTATACAAAATCTCCACTTGCAAAAATATGTTCTTAAATTTATTATGGATTTTATTAATGAAGTAAATTAAAAATTCTTTTCTTGAAAAAAAATCAAAAATTTATGGTATATTATGAACTATAAAATTTTAATTTCAGATAAGTTTGATCCTGAAGGGGTTTCTCAGCTTAAAAATACTCCTAATTTTGAAGTTATTTATAAAGGTGGCCATAGCAAAGAAGAGTTAATTCAGGATTTACCTGAAACGGATTGTTTGATTATACGATCTGCTACAAAAGTTAAAGGAGATATATTCAATTATGCTAAAAAATTAAAACTGATTGTTCGGGCAGGTGTAGGAGTTGATAATATTGATATTACTGAAGCTTCCAAACGAGGAATTATAGTAATGAATGCTCCTGGCGGAAGCAGTATTACTACTGCAGAGCATGCCATAGCCATGATGTTTTCTCTTGCAAGGAATATTCCCCAGGCAAATTCCTCTATGAAACAAGGAAAATGGGAAAAAAGTAAATTTACTGGAGTAGAGATTACTAATAAAACTTTGGGAGTCATTGGACTGGGAAGAATTGGTAGAGAAGTGGTAAAAAGAGCCAGAGGTTTAAAAATGAGAGTTCTTGGTTTTGACCCCTACATTACAAAAGAAAATTTAAGTCATTTAGAAATAGAAATTGTAGATTTAGATACTTTATTTCAGGAAAGTGATTTTATTACTGTTCATACACCCTTAACAGAAAATACAAAACATCTTATCAATAAAACTAATTTGAACAAACTAAAAAAAGGAGTAAAACTAATTAATTGTGCAAGAGGTGGTATTTTCGAAGAAGAAGCTCTGGTAGAGGGATTAAAATCAGGACAAATCTCAGGAGTAGCTCTCGATGTTTTCACTGAGGAGCCAATTCCTGCAGATTTTCCTTTATTGCAATTTGAAAATTGTATTATGACTCCCCATTTAGGTGCCTCTACCAATGAAGCAGAATTTGCCGTTGCCTTAGAAACAGTAAATGAGGTGATTGAATTTTTCCATAATGGAGTTACAAGAAATGCCATTAATTTCCCTTCTATTGATGCCGATAGTATGGAATTTCTGAGACCTTTCTTTATTGGAGCAGAGAGAGTGGGAAAAATTCTTTCTTCTTTAATGGGAAGTCCTATTAAAACAATTCAGATAAACTATATAGGAGAAATATCTCAGAAAAAAGTAGAACCTATAAAAATGGCAATTTTAAAAGGTGCTCTATCGGGATTTATGGGCTCTGAAAATATTAATTATGTAAATGCACCTGTACTTGCAAAAGAGAGAGGAATAAGAATTATTGAAAACTTTATAGAAAAATCCACTACCTACAAAAGTAGCGTTGAAATTACATTCGAAAATGAAACCCACAATTCCCAGAGAATTGAATTTACTTCTCTTTTGAATCGCCCCTTTGTAGTAAATCTTAATGGTTTTGATCTTGAGTTTGAACCAGACGGGATTTTACTAATTCTCAAAAACAGGGATGTTCCAGGAGTAATTGGTTCTATGGGAACCTTTTTAGGAAATCATAAAATCAATATTGCAAGTCTGGAACTTTCAAGAACAAAAAAAGGAGATATTGCAAAATCTGTAATTCGCGTAGATGAAATATTAAGTCCTGAGCTTTTAGTAGAATTTAGCAAATTACCCAATATTTTATCTGCAAAACAGGTAAATCTAAATATATAAATCCATAATATATATTTCTCCAGAATATAAATTACTTTCTGGAGAAATATAGATTTTATAATCTTCTCTATAAGGATCAAAGACCAAACCCAAAGAATAATCAAAATTAAAAAAATTTTTTTGAGTTTTTCTATCCGTTTGACTATAAAATGCTCCCATATTCGGATGTGTATGAAACCATCCTGCAATTAATAAAGAAGTTCCTTCTATAATCTGATTAGCCTTACTCCAGAGATCCTGTTTCATAATTAGATAAAAATAGCTACTTTCCATTTTCTCAGAAAAAGTAAAATCACAGATATAATATAAATAATTGGAATTTTTATTCCACAAATTACCAATTAAAAGTCCTCCTACTTCTTTGTCTGAACCCTGACCAAATTTCCAGACATTGTTCCAGCAATCTTTCGAAAAAATTACAATTGAATTTTTTTTAAGATGGGAATCAAATTGATTTTGATCGAGATGTGGATTGTTTTCCCAGGGAAATTCATCAATGGGAAAAATCACTACATCAGAAGTTTCTTCTTTCCAGTACATTATCCTTACTTTTTAATTAAAATCGTTTTATTCTTAAGAGAAGAAATAGCATATTTGAAAGGTATGTTGTTCAATTGTTCTATTTCTTGAAATGAAAAAATATCGCTAATATGAGCTTTGATAGATTTTTCTCCTCCACAGCGGGGACACTTTAATATTTTATCGTTATATTTTCTTGATAAATCCCATAATTCAACAAAATATCCGCATTCACATTCTAAATATGCGAGAATAGGTTCATTAATCATTAAGGACAATTCTTCCAGTTTATATTCCCTCAAAAAATCATTCCACTGATATTCTTCATAATTTTCAAATTGAGAACAAAAATGACATTCTTTTTTTTTCTTTAACTCTATATACGAAAAATTCCAGTAGATAGAATCCAATAAAATTTTTACAGGATAATCAAAATTTTCTTTGCGAAGATATAAAGATAATAAGCCTGAACCTGCAAAAGATGCTGTAAGAATTGTAGTAGGTATTTTTCTTTCCTGATAAGCACTTTTCAAAACCCAACCACAGGAATATCTTTGATTTATGTTTTCATATACTTTATTGGGGAGATAACATTCAAAACAAATTTCTCTATAGCGCGAGTAGGGAAAATATTCAAGAGAAATATACTGGCTATCAATACCCGCGTTAAAAAAATCAATTTTTTCGAGATAACACATTTGATGTAAAAAAATACGACTGGAAAAATTATCGAGGGCAGAAAAAACTGCATCATATTGCTTTAAAAAAGAAAAATTACATATATCTTCGATATTCCCTTTATAGAAATCTATATTACAATCAGAATTCATTTTCTTCGCTTTTTTTGCAGCAACTTCTGCCTTGGATTTACCTATATCCTCTTCTGAGAAAAAAACACTTCTTGTTAAATTATGAATTTCAATTATGTCTCTATCCACAACAAAGATATTTCCAATACCCATCAGAATCATATTTTTTAATAATTCATTACCGATGGCTCCCACTCCCACAATTAAAACATTTTTTTTTAACAATTCTTTTTGATTTAACCAATGAATGGATTGATGTCTAAGATATTTATCCAGGTGCCAGATTTCCATTCTGAATTAAATTTTTTTTATAGGAAAATTTTGTTTATTTTTTTTATAAAAGCTCAATGCGGAACTATTTGCTGGAGAAGAAGTATTCACATACTCTTCGTAAAAAAAAAGAATCTTCAATAATCTTTCTACTTCAAGATGTAATTGATTGGTCATTTTCCAGATTCCCATACATATCTCGCCGTTCATAAAAACATTGGGATGCAAAATTACTGGATGAATTGAAAAACTGGGAGGTGCAAGAGGATATCTTGAAGGAAACTTTATGGTAATTTTAAATTTTTCTTCCCAGTCTTTTTGATTTACGGGTAGAGATTGAGTTAAGTCCAATTTGATAGATTCTACAGGTTTTCCGCTAATTTTTCTTAAAACGATAAAATTATAATTCTTTAAAAAATTCTGTAAATTTTCTATATCATTCGATATTCTTTTATCGCGAATGTTCATCTATAACCCTGCTTCCAGTATAGGCTGTAATTCGAGTACGTCACCTTCTTGCAAGCCAATTTCTGATAAAAGAGAATCTTCGCTTAGAATTTTATTATTCTGAGAAACATTTACAAGCTGATAAGAAGCTCCTTCTGGTAAATTCCATTTTTCAATGGAAGTTTCAATTATGTCTCTGATAGAAACCTCCGGCGAAATACCAATTTCTGCTTTTCTGGTTTTATCTGCTGTTCGAATATAACATTTAATCTGCACCATATGTTAATTTTACATTTTCTTTGGGTTAGTCAAGTACTTTAATCATTTTTCTGGAATAAATAATGATTTCATAACCAAAAACTTCGTGCCTTTTGATTAAACCACGAACCTGAATTTTTTTATTTACAAGAGATTGCAAAAAACTTCTTTCTAATCCTTTTCCGGATTTCATTAAAGGATAAAAAACAATTAATTTAAAACCTTCTACCCATGGTTTATCTTCGAACATAAGAGCATAATCCCCTCTTCTACTTTCTAAAATTTTAACTACTACTCCCGTAAATTGAATCAGTTTATTTTCAAACATTTTATAATTATCAAGGGTAACAAATCGCGGGTCTAGATTTAAAAGTTTTTTAACAGAAAGATCCACAGTTACTTTAATGGGTGTTATTTTTCCACTTCCACATCCAACACATTTTTCATAATTTTCTTTTTTGAGAAATTCATAACTATCTGGTAAATAAACTACGGAGCAATCCAGACATTGGTATAAGCATTCCTCTCTTGAAAGCTGAATGGGTTCTCCAGTTACTGCATCCACAATATCATTGAGATCTTCATGAATAGAAATACTAAAATTCAATTTTTCTGAAGACTGATCCGATTTAACTTTTTTATTTTTTTGATTCTCTTTTTCTTCAGATTCATACCAGAATATTCCTCTTACGGTATCATATCGATTTCTTTCCTCTACTTGATTTTCTATATCCTGTAGATCACTTTCCATAAAGGAATTCTCCATATCATTTTGTGCTAGAAAGCTTCTCAATCGGTGTATTAAATTTTGCAGATTCATTACGATAAAAATTTATTATAACTCAGAAAAAAAATCAATAAAAATTTTATTTTTTTCCATTTAGGTAAACTTTATTGTCTCTCTAAAGAATTTTATCGTTGAAAAGTGTACCCGAAAGAAAACAAAATAAATTTGATAAATATTTTCTAATATCTGATTACTAATTTCTTCCTCAAATTTTAATCTTTTTCTACTCTATTAAAAAAAACAATAATTCTTTTTTTGGGATTTCCCACTGGATAATGCTTTATCGTAAAACTTCGTATTGAAAATTTTCAATTTTTTCTTTTTACCTCCATTACATCACTTACATTTTTAAGACTTTCCATTACTTCGTTTAAATGATCAATATGCTCAATCTCTAAAAGAAAAGTAGCCTTCATAAAACCGTTTTTTTCTTTGGGAAGATCCGCTGTTGCTTTCAAAATATTAGTTTTTGTCTGGGTAATGGCCATTACCAGATCGAGGTATAATCCTCTTCTATCTCTTGCAAATACTTCAACCGCAATAGGATATACTTCTGTAAGTCCTTCCCACTTCACTGAAATAAATCTATGAATATCATCCTGAGTTTTTGCAAGATAGAAACAATCTGTTCTATGAATAGTAATTCCTCTTCCGCGTGTAATATATCCTATAATTTTATCACCGGGGACGGGACTACAACAACCTGCATATTTTACAGGAACATTGACATTACTTCCAGTTACTTCAATAGGAACTTCTTTGGGATTATCTGTTTTTTTTCTTTTAATTTTGATTTCCGTTTGGTTGTTTTTTTTATCTTTGAGTTTCTGTTGTTCAATTTCCTCTTTTTTTCTAAAAAAAGCTCTTACTTTCTGTTTTGCTCGATGAGATTTTAAATATTTTAGCCAGATGGGCGATGGTTTTGGTTCTGAATAAGTTAAAATTTCTACTTTATCTCCTGTTTTTAATTCGGTACTGATGGGAACTATTTTCTCATTTACTAGTGCTCCTTTACATCTTAGCCCTAAATCTGTATGAATTTTAAAAGCAAAGTCCAGAACTGTAGCACCTTTGGGAAGAGCAATAATATCCGCAATGGGAGTAAATACATAAATTTCATCAGACTCCAGCTCTTCTTTTAAATGATCCAGAAATTCCTTTGAACTATCAAAGTTGTTAAATGTACTTTTTTGAAAGTTTTGTGTAATCTGCTTTAAATTTTTCAGCCATTCCAATTTATTTTTAACAGTTCTAGGATCCAGACCTCTTTTATACAGCCAGTGTGCTGCTACACCATTTTCTGCCTGTTCATTCATTTGATGGGTTCGTATCTGAACTTCCAGGACTTTTCCATCAGGGGCGATAACGGTAGTATGAAGACTTCTATATCCATTTGGTTTTGGTAAAGCAATATAATCTTTAAATCTACCAGGTATGGGTTTCCACAAACTATGAATTATCCCTAAAACAGTATAACATTCCTGTAATTCATTAACAATAATTCGAATTCCTCGAAGATCATAAATTTGATGTAAACTTTTATTATGTTTTTTCATTTTCATATATACAGAATACATATGTTTGACTCTACTATCAATTTGAGGATGGATATTATATTCTGCTAATCTTTTTAATAAAATTTTTTTAATTTTTTTCAGGAAAGTCTCCAATTCATTTTTTGAATCTTTGATTTCCTGTTTCAATTTATTGGATTCTTCGGGATACAAAGCTTTAAAAGCTAAATCTTCCAGTTCGGATTTAATTCTATACATTCCCAATCTTTCTGCAATGGGAGCATAGATTTCTAATACTTCTCTTGCAATCCTTTCTATTTTATGAGGTTTCTGGTATTTCAAAGTTTGCATATTATGAAGTTTATCAGCCAATTTAATAATAATAACGCGAATATCTTCAATAGTTGCCAGAAGCATCAGTCTTAAATTTTCAATGGATTCCTGAGCTTTTAGAAAACTTATATCTTCTTTATAGGAATCCTTTTTTACAAGAGATATTTTTGTAACTGATTTTACCAGATCAGTAATTTCATTTCCAAATTCTTTACGAATCATTTCTTCTGAAAATCTAGTATCTTCAATTACATCATGAAGCAATCCCGCACAAATTGTAGAAGTATCCATATGCATTTGAGCCAGATAAAGAGATACCGTTAATGGATGAATAATATAAGGTTCGCCGGATAATCGTTTTTGTTCTTTATGAGCTTCAAGAGAAAGTTCATAGGCTTTTTTTAAAAGCTCCAGTTCTGATTTTTCTATTGAAGGGTTATTTTTTTTGATTGTATTTAATAATTGATTGAATAAATTAGCAATTTTAAAGGACTGAAATGTTTCTATCATATAAAACAAATTATAATAAACATTAATTTTGACAAGAGAAATGGTATCCTATGAATTTATTATTTTATAAATGGAAATCAAAATTAATCCTAAGTCACTTTAAACTCAAATATATATACAAAACCTATTTTTATCTTCACCTTAAAGTAATATTTACCTTATCAGGTTTATTTTCTATTTTTATTTTTTTATTAACATATGGAACATTTTATATTGATTCTGAACTGAAAATGATAAAGGTTTCGTATATAATTCAAATCATTTCCTATTACTTTATTTTTTATGAATTCATAAATTTATTATTTTATCGAGAAAATGTTGAAGAAGGAATTTTCGACTATATTCGAATAAGAAAAATTGAAATTCTTATATTTGCAATTTTAGCAATTTTAATTCCGGGAAAATCTTATTTTTTAAAATGGATTCCGACCTCTCTGCCAGAAATTAAATTAAATTTACTTTATTTGACTTTGATTCAGATACTAATATTCATCAATAATTTTTTTCACTTCAGTAGAAATATTTCTAACCTCAAATATAAAATGATAAATCCTTCCCTGGTGATTTTTCTAAGTTTTATTACAGTAATGGGATTAGGAGTCATTCTTTTAAGTCTACCTAAATTTCATACAAAATCCCATGAATTAATCGATATCGTTTTTACAATTGTAAGTGCTACCTGCGTTACCGGTTTAACAACACTGGATATTGCCTCTAATTTTACACACTTAGGACAAACAATTATCCTCATCTGGATTCAACTGGGAGGCTTGGGAATTATGACCTTAACTTCATTTTTTTCTTATTACTTTTCTGGTAAAGTAAGCTTAACCAATCAAATTTTAATGAAAGAACTTTTTAGCGAAGTTTCTCTGGATAAAGTAAAAAAAATTATTCGCGATATAACAATATATACATTTGTGATTGAATTCTTAGGAGCATTTTTTCTTTACCTAACACTACCAGATCATATTATCCCTAAAAATTCAAGTAAAATTTTTTATGCTATTTTCCATTCTATTTCTGCTTTTTGTAATGCTGGTTTTAGTTTATTTTCAGATAGTTTATATAGCCTTTCTCTACATTCAAAGACTCCAATTTATATTATTATGATTCTGGTTATTTTAGGTGGAATTGGATTTACAGTTATTGAAGACATAATTTCCAAATTTTTAGACAAAAAATATAGAATATCTTTAACTACTAAAATTATTCTTCTAACTAATGCAATTTTATGGATTTCTGGAGTTAGCATATTTTTGATTTTCTCCAGAATTTACCAGTTATCTGAAAAGTTTCAACTCAATAATTTCGATCTTATCACTCATGGACTATTTTTTTCAATTACTCCGCGCACTGCTGGCTTTAATACTCTTCCTTACAATGAATTACCCCTTCCTATGATTTTCATTACATTTCTTTTAATGTGGATTGGAGCATCTCCCAATTCTACCGGTGGAGGTATTAAAACTACTACCTTTACTGTAGCGATACTTCATATTATATCCATCCTTACCGGGACAAAAAATGTACAAATTTTTTATTCAAAAATCAACGAAGAAGTTATTATGAGGTCCTATACAAGCGTTATGCTATCACTTACCACAATATTTGCAGGAATCTTTTTATTGACCATTTTTGAATCTATGGATTTTTTAAAAATTAGTTTTGAAGTGGTCTCCGCTTACGGAACAGTGGGTTTAAGCCTGGGGATCACTCCCGAAATTAGTTCTATGTCTAAAATGATTCTTGCTATAATTATGTTTATAGGTAGAGTTGGAATTTTAACTTTTATGTTAGCACTTATCCCCAAACAAAAAGAAAAAAAATATATATATCCCAATCAATTTGTAATCATCGGGTAGAGGCAGAATATGAAAAAAATTACAGTAATTGGTTTAGGAGATTTCGGGAAAGCACTGGTAAAAAGATTAAATGCTGATGGGCACGAAGTAACTGCCATAGATATTGATTTAAAAACCATTGAAGACATTAAAGACCATTGTACCCATGCAGTCTGTATGGATTCCACAGATGAAGTATCCCTTTTAGCACAAGGTATACGAGATATGGATTTGGTTTATTTAACCTCTTCAGCAAATTTTGAAGCATTGATTTTAACTACTAAAATCCTGGAAAAATATTGTCCTAAAGAAAGAATTATTGTAAGATATAGAAATGAAATTCAAAAAGAAATACTTCAAAGATTATTTAATATCCATAAAATTTTTAATCCAGAAGAAGAAGCCGCAGAGAATATGGCATTACTCGCAAGACACAAATCCATCGGAAAAAGCTATTCAGTTTTTGGCAATTACGAAATCATAGAATTTAAAGCTCCTTATGACTTTATTAACAAAAAAGTAACAGAAATTAAAATTCGCGAAAATTATAATTTAAATTTATTATTAATTAAAAGAGAAGAAGAAGGCACAATGAAAGAAATCTTAATAAATCCAAATATGGTCGTTAAAGAAAATGATCTAATTTACCTTTTCGGAACCAAGGAACATATTACGAATTTCATTAATAAAGTCAAAATTTCTTAGAGAAGACTTATTTTATCAATTTATAAAATTATTTAAAAATGATAAATACAATTTTTTATTATTTCTATTTTTTTTTGATTGACGAAGAATTTCTTATAATTTGCTTTATTAACTAAATATGTTGAAAAAATTTATATATATATTTTTAGTTTCTTCAGGAATTTATACCAGCTGTATTACTACCCATGCAGGGATTGCAACATCGAATATTCCTTTGAATGCCAATATTCTCGATATAGAATATATTAAAACCGATGAAATTGAAAAAACATGGTGGAATTTTGATATTGGCTTCTTAGGATTTCCTTTAAAAGAACCACCTATTGATGCAGCCATTAATGAATTAATTCAAAGAAATGAAGGAGATGCTTTAATCAATATACGATATTTTACGCAAAAAACTATTCTTCTATTTATGACAAAAAATTCGTTTAAGATTAAAGCAGACGTCATAAAAATAAAAAAGCCTGCTAAGAAATAATTTATGAAATTTATAAAATTTATTATAACTTTGTTTTATTTAGTTTTTTTAAGTTTCTGTTTCGCAGGAGGTTATACTGAAAAAGGCGGCCATATATATTCATTACAAATATTTGAATCAGCATCAAATGTGTATACGGATGAATATTATATTATCTGCATAGATAATGAAAAATTTAAAGCAAATCCTGAAGAAACTGATATTTCTAAATTCATAAATTATATTCGTAAGGAAGAATACAAAGGAGGTTGTGAACAAACAGGAGAAGCTTCTCAGTTTTATTTATTTCATATGTTTCCCACTTCAGGAAAACTAGATCCCGAATATGCTATTAATACCACAGTTCAGAAATGGGAAGGTGATACAATGATTAACATTCGTTCTTGGCAAGAGACCCATTATTATACATTTATTGGACAGGTAATAGTATTTAAAGTTAAGGGTGATATTATTAAATTCCAGCTTCCACCAAATTATAAAGCATATGAAAAAAATTAAATTGATTTTTGTTTTAATTTTTTTATTATTAAGTTTTCAGAATTGTTATGTAGAAAATAAAACCATTCAATTTGGAGATGCATATATTACTCTTCAGGAAGCTATTGACTATAAATATAAAGAATGCGGAACAAAACCCGAACAAATTTTAATTCCACCTTCATCATCAGATCCAAATTCGCTAAGACTTTGTTCAATTGCTATAATTCGCTCAGAATGTCCTTTTAATGAATATCCAGTATTCTGTTATGATTTATTTTATGAATTCATTAAAAAAAATTAATATTTTGATTTTATTGATTTTTGTTAATAATCTATTAAGTATTGATTTTGAAATTCTATTAAAAAATGAAAAAAATCAACCTGTTCCCGAAGCAAGAATTATCATAATGGAAACAAAAGAAAGCCAGTTTACAGATAAAAATGGAGTTGCCAGATTTAGCGTAGAAAAACTCGGTTCTTATAATTTAAGAATAGTTTTACCCGACGGAATAATTCTACAACCCGGTATACAGGTTTTGGGCAATAATCAAAGAATAACTTTATTTTCTTCGCAACCCAAAGAACTCAAAGAAGCTCTCGAAACAAAAGAAGCGATTGTTTCCGATAAAGGGGTGGTAATTACAGGAAGAAGAAATAAACAATCCAATTCTGTTTATACTGTACAACTTGAAGAAATCAAAAGAATACCTGGACAGCTGGGAGAAGCTTTACGTGGTATTGAAAACTTACCCGGTGTTAATGTTCCCCCTTTCGGTTTCGGAGAAATTATTTTAAGAGGAGCTAATGGAGATTCAAATTCCTATTACGTAGATGATCTACCTATTGCTTATCCTTATCATTTGATTCCTATTAATTCAGTTATACAAAATGATTTTATCAACACAATCGATGTATATACTGGATCATATCCTGCGCGTTTTGGAGATGCAACAGGAGGAGTAATTGCCATTTATACTCCCGATAGAGTCGAAAAATTTGGTGGGAATGCAGTTTTCAGTTTATGGGCAACCAGTGTATTATTTCAGGGTCCTTTTTCCAGTACAGGAGGTTATTATATTGCCGGTGCAAGAGTTTCTTATTTGCACGAAACCTTTAAATCTTTTCTTCCCAATGAGATTACAGCTGTTCCTAAGTATCAGGATGCCCAGATAAAATTTAGATGGAATTTAACTAAAAATCAATCTTTTTATTTTTATTTTATTGGGTCAAAAGACACTTTTGTTGCAAAAGTAAAGGATAATCCTTTCAATCCTCTGGAACAGCCACCGGTGGATTTAATTGGATTAAATGCTGCTGCCAATCTGGATTTTGCCACAACTGCTATTCGCCATATTTATCAACCATCTTCAAGATTTTACACAGAAACGACTTTACTATATTATATCCAGGGCGTATATCTGGATGCATCTGTAGGGAATATTAGCGCGAAATTTAAGAGAACTCAGGGCTATTCCTCATTAAAAAATGAATCTTCGTATGAATTAATTAATAATATTCTTACAATAGAAACAGGATTAGAAGCAAGAAATTTTATTTATTCCAACAAAGGTAATACTGTGCGCATTAAAGATCCTTTAAATCCCAATCCCAATCCTTATAAAACCGATCCACCTGATTTTGAAAAAGTACCCATCGATGATTTCGAACAAGCACCTTTTTATAATGCATATATTTTGTTTATATTAAAAACCAAGTATTTTGAATTTTTGCCCGGAGCACGATATGAATATTTCTCTTTAAATAAAAGTGAATCTCTCGATCCAAAAGGAACTTTTAAAATTAAATTAACAGAAAAATTTAGCATCATTGGGGGAGGTGGAATTTACAGAAGACTTCCGGGACCAAATGAATTTTCCGAAACTTCGGGTAATCCTGATATTCGTTTTGAAAAAGCAAGTCATTCTTCAGGTGGTTTCGAATACAAAGAAAATTTGTGGACCTTCAAAATAGAAGGATTTCAACAATATTATGAAGATTTAGTGGTAGGCGATCCCTATATTACCACTCCTGTAAAAATCAATTTAGATCCCATAAGAAGATGGGAAGAGCCCATACTCTATAACGCGCCGTTATACTTTTCTAATAAAGGAACAGGATATTCCTATGGAGCAGAACTTTTTATTCGTAAAGAAAAACCACCTTTCAAAAATGGATTTTATGGATGGTTGTCTTATACTCATAGTATTACCAAAAGAAGGGATCATTTGCCACGTCTTCCTGATGAAATCAAAAATCAAATTATTAGTGCAAATGAAAGACGATTATTACAGTATTACGATAATTCGAAAGAATTTTCCGCTGATTTTGATCGTAGACATATTATTAATTTAGTTATTGGCTGGAAAATCAATTCTGAATATCAGGTAGGATTGCGATGGAGATATTCAACTTCACAACCTTATACGCAAATTACAGGAGATGACGGTGGTATTACCAAAAATGGAAATTATCCAATTTTTGAACCCAAATTTTCCGAAGAAAAAAATACAATCAGACTGAAACCATATCATAGAATTGATTTAAGATTCGATAGATTTTTAAATTATGAATGGGGATATGGAAATGTATTTCTTGAATTAGTTAATGCCTATATTCGAAGAAATGAAGGAGGATTTTCCTTTGATAAATCAATTCCCTTTTCTCCTGTCAATCCTCAAAAAGTTCCAGAATTTGATACATTAGAAGTTCCCATTGGGGAGAATAAAACTACCCGAATTCCCTTATTTAATTTTGGAATAGAGGTAAAATTTTAATATGAAAATTTATAAATTTTTAATTATAATTTTTTTAATTTTTTTATACTGTGAAAAATCAAATAATTACGAAGAAATTGAAACTAAAAGAAATATATATATATTTTTAAATTTGGTGGATGATGCAAAACTTAACGATTTATGTATCAGTTCTGAAACTTCTGCTCTAAACTGTGCAAATACAAGTATAAATCAAAACTCATATATACTTTTAATTAGCAATTTTTATAGTATTACTGCTAATAACAATCCCAATTCCTATTGCCAGAATCTAATAGAATCTCAATTCTTTAAAAATCTTAAATATTCGAAGGATGCAATTCGCTGCCACTTCCAGTGCAACGAGAACTTTTGGAAAACCTGCTACGGAGATTTCAACACCTTACTTTCCCAATATAGCAAATGTCTACCGGCTATATGGATACAAGAATGTACAGAAACAACTTTAAAAAGCTGCTTACAAAGCTGTTTTCTCAATGGTGACCCTATATGGTTTATTAATTAAATTTCCAAAAAAATAATTCTCTTTTATTTTATTATCATATTTCTTTCCCCTAAAAAATTGTCCTTTAATTTTTTTCTTTGCATCCTTTTGGTTTCAAAATCATATTGGTAAAATTAGAACTACAATTATTTTATGATTCTTAGGTTTAATTCATTATCATAGGATTCATCATCACAGCAAATATTTCGTTATGCCCATAGGTGAATTAGATACTAGTTTTAATGTAACAGGAATAGTAATTATTTCTGTAAGTTTTCAGGAATATGGATTAGTTAGTATAATTTTATATAAAAAAACGTAATTTATTTTATCTTGGATTAATATTAATTATTATGAATTTAACCTGAATTTATAACAATAAAATTTTAACTGAATTCCCTTTTTGCAATTTCTGGTTTGGTTCCAACAAAACAAAACAATTTGCTTGACTTAATGAAGATAATATATGAGAACCTTGCTTACTCAGTACTTTTACTTTCCCCTCCTGAAAATTACCATTAAGAATAACTGTTCTATCATTTTTATTTTCTATGTCTTGTTGAATTTCTGCATAATCATACAAAATGAGCTCATTGTTCTGTTTAAATTTATTTATTAGGGGTAAAGCGTATAAATAAAAACCTACTGCAACAGCAACAGGATTTCCGGGTAATGATAAAAATATCGTTTTATAATTCGCATTCTCAAAAATTCCTGCATAAGTGGGTTTACCTGGTTTCTGAGATACTTTCCAGAATAACTTCTTGACCCCAAAATTTTCAAGTTCCTCTTTTACATAATCATGACTACCTATAGAAACTCCACCAGTAGTAATAATCATGTCAGGTAATCTTTTTAATTTTTTTAAAAATTGAGTAATTGCCTTTTTTTTATCCCCAATAGTTTTAGAGAAATCTGGTGCTATTCCTATTTTTTTTAATAAGGCTTGCAGTAATATTATATTTGAATTTCTAATTTTATATTCATCAATTTTATGATCATAATTCATTAATTCTGAACCTGTTGTGATAATTCCAATTGTGGGAGGAAGAAAAACTGTTAATTTTGTAATACCTAAGGCAGCGAATATTCCTAAAAGTTGTGGTGTAACCTTTTCTCCTTTTTTTGCAATACAATCACCTGATTGAACATCTTCTCCACTAAATCGAATATTTTCGTATTTTTTTATTTTTTTATCAAGAATAATAAAATCATTTTCCAGTTTGATATCTTCTACTTTTACCACAGCATCTGCACCTTGCGGTATAGGAGCACCTGTAGTAACTCCCACACATTCATTATCATCTACATAAATATTATCAATAGTATTTCCTGGATAAATTCGACTAATAATCTTAAATTTTCTGATTTGATCCGATTTTGTATTTGAGGATCGAATTGCATATCCATCCATTGCAGAATTATCGAATGCTGGCAATTTTTCCCCTGAAACTATATCCTCTACTAAATAATAACCCAGGGACTCCAATAAAGGAACTTCCCCCGTTCTTGGGGTTCCACAATTATCCCATAATAATTTTTGGGCTTGTCCAATAGTTATCATATAATTAACCTCATTGCAGCAATTACAATTACGAACGCTAAAATACGATTTAATGAAACCGGCTTTGCTATACGAGAACCGATGAAGGAACCTATTAAACCACCTATAAATGCAAAAAAAATCAAAGAATAAATTCCTATAAAGTGAATTCCGTTGGTAACCACTTTCCCCAAAAGACCTGAAATGGAATTTACTAAAATAAATGCAGATGATATACCTGCTGAAGTTTTACTATCAGTCCAATTCATTAAAATCAAAATAGGACTTAAAAATATTCCTCCACCTATACCTATGATACCGGATACAAATCCAATTACTGAACCTATAATTATAGGTCGATAAAAATCAGGTTGAATATTTATTTTATATGGTTCATAGTTACCTATGAAAAAAGTAAGTCTGAATGCAACAAATAGCAATGCAACAAATAACAAGAATTTATAGACTCCACTCGAAACATTGAACATTCCTCCAATAAAGGAAAAAGGGATAGAACTCAATATAAACAAAAAAAATAATTTAGAATTAAAATACTTATTTTTCCAAAAAGATAAAAATGCAATAGAAGATACGAGTATATTTAAAACTAATGCACTTTGAGACATCTCCTCTGGATTAAATCCAGATAAAGCTAAAACCAGAAGATAACCTGATGCTCCGCCATGCCCTACAAATGAATAAAAAAAAGCAATCCAGAAAATTAAAACTGGAAGAATGGTTTCCATAAATTTTATTTCTCCATAATCTTGACTTCAAAAATATTTATACTTTCATAAATTCTTTCAATTGGATCGCCCACATTTAAAATCCCTCCTGCTAAAACTTTCGCGAATATACCTTCATTAGGCATAATACAATCACCTGCCTTATAAAAAATAGCACATCTTGTATGACATTCTTTACCAATTTGTGTTATTTCAATTATTATATTTTCTCCTAGTTTAAATTTATCTCCTATCCTAACAGAAGACAAATCAATTCCCTCAACTGCTATATTCTCTCCAAAAGAACCAATATTTACGGGAAATCCTGCTTGTTTCATTCTTTCAATTGAACGAACATCTAATAAACTTACCTGCCGATGCGATGTACTGCTTGCATGTACATCATTTTCTAAACCAAAATTTTCGATTAATCTTGCTGTTTCTACCGGTTTTTTTGCAACTCTTTTCCGATTGCTTATGGAAATTCCCACAACTTTTCCTGTTTTATTTTTCATAAAAGGCTCCTTTCGTTAAATGATTTGATTGATGTGGCTTTCCTTCCATCATAGGGAAAGCATGGAAAACTCCGGGTAAAATTGCCTCAAGAGATTCTTTAGCTCCTTTAGAACTACCAGGAAGATTTATAACCAGCGTTTTTTTTATTAATCCACTTACCCCCCGCGATAACATAGAATAAGGTGTTCTCTGCTGACCAAAATTTCTCATCGCCTCACTTATTCCAGGAATTTCTTTATCAATAACTTCCTTGGTAGCTTCTACAGTTATATCTCGTGGACCTAATCCAGTCCCTCCTGTTGTGAATATTATATGCATATCTTTATCAGCCCAATTCCTTAATTGACTTATAATAATTTCCTTATCATCGGGAACTATTTTATATTCAACAATTTCGACAGGTTGTTTTTCTAAGATTTCTTTAATTACAAGCCCGGATTTATCTTTTCTCTTTCCAGCTGCAGTTGAATCTGATGCAACAAGAATACAAACTTTCAGGGGTTCCGCAAAAATATCTGCAAAATCTGATTTGCCCCCCCTTTTTTCCATTAATTTAATTTCCTCAATAAAACAATCTTCCCCATAAGGTTTTACCATATCATAAATCGTTAAAGCAGAAATAGTAGCAGAAGTTAAACTTTCCATTTCTACACCAGTTTTTCCTACACTTTTAACAGTAGATTGAATCATAATTTTATCATTTAAAATAGAATATTCAATAGAAATAAAATCAATAGGTAGGGGATGACACAAAGGAATAATTTCTGAGGTTTTTTTTGCAGCCATAATTCCAGCAATTTTTGCTGTTTCTAAAACATTGCCTTTTTCAACTTTATTTTCTTTAATGAGATTGATTAATGTTTCTGTCATTTTAACTGTTGCCTGTGCTGTTGCTGTTCTGAGTGTTAAATATTTATTTGATATATCAATCATCTTAACCTCCAATATCAATCATTTTCAGAATTGATCCCTTAAAATATCTTTGTTTATTTTGTAAGGCTAATTTTAAAAGAGAACATAAATTCTTCTCATCAAAATTATATCCTTTCTGTTGAGTAATACATCCATAGATTCGACCTTCCGAATCTATTCGTAATCGATTACAATCAAAACAGAAGGGATTGGAATAATTCGCAATGATTCCAAATACAAATCCTGTATCTGTAATCCAGTAATTGGTAGTTGAATTTTTTTCCCTTTCTAACATCTGAATTCGATATCTCTGTTGAACGATCTCTAAGATTTCTTTTTGCGAAAAAAATCTTTTCTTATGTATATCTTTTGTAACTCCCATTTGCATATATTCTAAAAATCTAACTGTTATATGTTTTGTTCCACAATATTCAAGAAGAGGAAGAATTTGGTTTTCATTATAATTTTTAAGTATTAATGTATTGATTTTTAAACATATTTTATAATTTAATATTAAATCTATCAGTTTATCATAAAAAGAAAAACTTTTCATTGTTCCCATTCTTCTTAAAATTGAATCTTCCTTTGCATCCAGAGATAAATTAATAGAATCTAATCTCGCTTCTTTTAAGTCCCCAATTTTCTTCATTAAGAAAGAACCATTCGTAGTAATTGAAACATGAGGTATAGATAAGTTTTTTAAATTTTTTATAATTTCTTTTAGATATGGATAAATAGAAGGCTCACCACCTGTAAGATGTATTTTTTTAATATTTATAAATTTTTTTAATTCTTCTATAATACTGATATAAAAATAGGGTTCTTTAAAATTTTTTTTACTTCGATATAAATCAATATTACAGTAAATACAGGAAAAATTGCAAATAGAAGTTAAACTTAATCTTATCGTTTCGAAAGTACGGGTATAAGAATCAATGATATTTTCTTTTTGTTGAGGAAATTTATTTAAAATCAAACTCATAAAAACTCCTTTGCTATGGGCAGGCAGGATCATTTCTAATCCTACCCTATCGCCCACTTTCCATAGTAATCAAATACCTTAGGTAAAGTGGATCGGAGCCAAAATTTAGTATAGTTTATCCAGCATTTTTTGTAAAATCATACCTAAATGTAAATAGAATTGATTTTCGGTAGATTGTATTAAATTTTCAATAAATTGCGGAACCCATCTAAAGTAATGTTCTGCTAAAAATTTCTGTCTTATTTGTTGAATTATATTTATGCCAGATTCCTGATCTTCATTCATTTCATCAACAATAAAAGAAAATTCCTTTAAATACAAATAAGAAATGAAACCTGTTTCCATTTTAATTGAGTCTGGAGATCCTGAGTCCTCGATATAAAAAGGGAAAAGAGATGCTTTATAAAAAGCTGCAACATCACCTATAATATTTCCTTTTTCGATTCCTACATAATTTGCTTCTGAAAAAGGAAGACCATTTTGAGAATCAAATAATCGATGATATTCATATTCTAAAGAATGATTTTTTAAATCTAAGAGAGACTGAAATAGCATTATTTCATTTTTATAAAATTCATAATTTTTAAAATCATTGGATAAAAAATCTTCGAGATTGTCAAAAAATACTTTCTGTACATTATTATCCATAGATTCAAAACCTAGTGAAATTATGCGAAGGATATCAGATTTGATCAAAAGATCCTGCTGATATCTTTCTATATTTAGTGATTGTTCTACCATATATATTCCCCTATTCTATTCGAATTGTCTGCCATAGAGAATAATTTTTTCTTCCGCCAACATTTAATTGATTTCCTTCCCAGATCGCAAATGCAATACCAGTTGTAGATTTAGGTTTAAGATTTTCAATGATTTGAGGATCAAACTTATATGTAAATAACACTTTCCAGCCATTTGCAGTTTTAATCCCCCAGGAACGCACAAAAACATCTTCCGCACTGGTTGCAGTACCAAATCCTTTTGCATGCAATTCTTCTACAGGAGATAATCTATTGTCATTCGAAACAGGATTTTTTACTTCTTTCGCAATTTCCATTCCAAACATATATGTCTCTGTAAAGGCATTAGGATGTATATCTTTCAATTGAACATATCCTTTTTCGATATCCCGATTCCATATTGCTTTCCAATGGAAAATTACTACTGGAGAATCTTGATGTCCCATAAAAGGTGAGGAAGTTAAATAATTTTTTCTTGCAAATTGAACTGCACATGCATCACTTGCCTTATCTACATCTGTTACATCATTTTTTGTTACATCGTTCCATTCCAATAATAGTGCAATATAGCTACTATTATGAAAGGCTTTAAATTTTAAATTTTTAACTGTTGGATTTTTCAATCCCGGTGTAATAATATTTTGTGGTAATAAAGAAAATTGTATGGACTCTATTTGATTCCATATAGAATGATTTGGATCTGGTTTTTCAAAAAAATTATTATCTACAGAATTAAACTTCACTACATATTCCTGAGCTGCTATAGACAAGCTTAGTAAAACAACACCTATACAAAATTTTAATGAACTCATAATTTCCTCCTTCAAGTGGTATTAATTCGATAAACTTCATTTGATTGATCAAAAAAAGGTCTCTGAAAGAAAGGTTCTGTAAATGGTATTCGTAATACTTCTTCCCCTTTTTCGTTGAATCCTATTGACTCTTCATCCCCTACTTTGAATTTTGTAATAATTTGAGGTGTATTTCCAAATAAGAGTAAAGATGATAATAATTTTTTATCAGAATGAACCTTTTTATATAAAGAAATTGCTTCTTTAACACCTGGACCAAACATTTGTATTAGAAATTTTTCCGGAACATGCACCGGCGGGATATAATAAACATTCGGTTCTAAACCGAATTGAGGATATAAAGGAAGAGCAATTTTTTTTACGTACACCAGATAATCTATGGGATTATCTTCTTTAATTTCATCAGGCCGAGATAACCATCCCTGTAATCGAATTTTTCCAATACAAGTCTGAACACATCTTGGCTGTTCACCTTTTTCTAACAAAGGAAAACAAGCTATACATTTTTCTGATGTTCTTGTTACTAAATTATAGAATGTTTTTTTATACGGACAAGCTTTAACACATTCTTTATATCCTCTACAGCGAGTTTGATCAATCAAAACAACACCATTTTTTTCATTTTTATAAATAGCATTTCTGGGACAGGCAGCAAGGCATGCAGGATAGGTACAGTGATTACATATCCTTGCAAGATAAAACATCCAAACACTATGAATATTTTTAAAAAAAGCACCTTTTTGAACTATACCAGTTACTTCATCTTCTCCTAAATTTGGACTCGAATAATCCATATCGGAAGGTAAATAACCTAATACCCTTTCACCAGAAGGTGCTGATTCGAATACAGTTTTACCTGTATAGGTTTTTCCTTCCCATTTTTGACGTCCTAATCTCTGTAAAATTTGTAGATCCCAGCCCATTGGATATGAACCATACGGTTTTGTTTCTACATTATTCCAGAACATTGCCTCCTGTCCTTTACCTGATGTCCAGGTAGTTTTACATGCAACTGAACAGGTTTGACATTCAATACATTTATTTGTATCAAAAATATAAGCTACTTGTCTTTCAGGTCTATTTTCCTCGTAAATGTACTCCATTTCTCGATTGATTTGCCAATTTTTTACCTTAGGCATAAATTTTCTCCTTTATTTAATTTATTTTTTAACTTATAAACTTACCATTTATGTAATCTTTCAAAGTTTTAGATTCATTTAAAGGAGTAAGTCCTTTCTTTACTGGTTCCCATACTCCTTTTCCACCAATTCCACCGGCTTCTGCTTTTGTAATTTTAACGAAAGCTTCCCGCGGTGCACCAGTTGGACAATGAACATCAGGAGCAAATCCTTTTCCAACAATCTGACCAATTAAATTTTTTCTTACGAGTGAATCTGTCATATGTGTTGGTTTAATATATCCTCTTGTACAACTTTGATGTGATCCGCTTCTAAATAATGAGATATAACCTGTTTTTGGATTCATAGCTAATCCATTCAAATTTGATTTTGCTGCTAATACGGTCCCATAAGTTGCTGGTGACATATTATGCCACATTCTTGTCACACCTCTCGGTGTACCTGGATAATATCTTACTCTACACAAAAGCCTTGCCACCTGATAATCTTTATTTCTGTTTTGCCAACCATGGAAAGGTCTATCATGGGGATCTGCATCCACATAAACGTAATCACCATTTTCTAATCCTAATTCTTTAGCGTCTAATGGATTCATTTCCACATAAGCTTCAGACACATAAGGTTTTCTTTTATCAAAACGATACATATCTCCAAAAGGACCAAACCATATAGAAACTACATCTGTATCATGTCCAAATGTATGAACACCATGTCTATACTTAGGAGTATGAAAGATAAATTTATGTCCATCTTTTATCAAAGGATGTTTTGTAAGTTTAAGAGTTTTCCAATCCTTAACGACATTTCTTCCTTGCCTAATATCACCCTCTAAATTAGAAGGAGATACTCCATATTTTTCTGGAGTTTTTGGTTTAATTGCTGCATGTGGTTTTGCAACAATAACATTTGGTTCATAAAAAGTAGAATCAATTGGTTCCCGATAAACAGCTAAATTTTCTCCAGCTTCAATAAATTCTTTTTCTTCTCTATAAAATTCTAGTCTACCAGTTTTCGTATAGAAAGGTTTATCTTCGTTAATCTGCTCCCATCCACTTGTTTTAGGAGAAGTCCTTGTCATCAATAGAGCGGGAATTCCCTTTTTAGCTTGTTCTTCTAAATCATCGATTTGATAACCTCTAAGAGTACTACTGTTATCAATAATTCTTTGCAAATAAACACTTACTTTATTTTCATATACAAATTTCCAATAATCAGTAAATCTTTTATCGCCCGTTAAATTTGCTAAGGATCTGGAAATTCCCGCAGCAACTTCTATATCGGATCTTGTATTATAGATTCTTTTTAAAGGAGTTGTAGGGTAAATATATAAAAAAGGATTCGTAACAGAAATTGTCATATCGGGTTGTTTGAATTCTGCCCAGCTATCTACGGGAAATACTATATCTGCATATTCGGTAGAGGGAGTCCACCACCATTCATTTACAATTAAACACTCTACCTTTTTGAGAGTATTCATTATCAATTCATAATGACCTTTAATATTTCCTATAAGAGAATTACTATTTGAAACATGAATAAATTTCGTAGGGGTAGGAATATGAGTTTGACCAGTAATTCTCTCTTTGCCCATTTTCAAAAAAGAATCTCCATGATTAAAATAGTGTACAGATTCACCTTTCCAGTAAGGTTTAATTTTTATTGGCTCACCTTCTGATGTAGCAGGATGGAATGGATCTTCGAGAACATAACTCCCCAATCCAGTGAAAAGGGCTGCTCTATAGTTTCCAGCATAACTACTTAAATTTCCACTTTGTTTACCTATATTTTCTGTAAGAGATGCAAGTAAAAATGCTGTTCTATCTTTAAGATCATTATTAAAAAATTGATTCGGTCCCATACCAAAGAAAAACAGGGTATTACCTTTATTTTTAACAAGCTCATTATAAATTTCCATTATTCCTTCTTTTGGTGCCCATGTGATTTCAGAAACAGTATTAATATCATAGTTCTGGGTAATATATTCTTTATAGAGATCAAAAACAGGTCGTACTTCAACAGTTTTCCCATTGGCAAGTTTAATTTTAAATTTTCCTTCAAGAGCTGCATTTACAGTAAATCTTTTCCCAAATTGATCTCGATTTATTATCATAGTTTGTTTGGTATTCTGATCCCACACTACATAATCACCCCATTCTTTTCTTAAACTTTCTTTAATAATGGGTCCAAATTGAAGATTTGATTTGGGAGGCTTATCTCCCTCTTTTAGAATGATGACATTTTCTTTTAATTCAGCAAGTTTATAAGCAGGATCAATATCATTCGCACGCAAAAGTTGTAAATTATCTAATCGAACTAAATAAGGTAAATCTGTATATCTTTTAATAAATTCTTCACTATAAGTTTTATTTTTAATTAACAAATTACAAAGTCCCAATAATAAGGCTGGTGAAGTGCCTGGTCTAATTACTAATCCATAATCAGCTTTATTCATAGTAGCAGAATACTCAACAGAAACGACTATGACTTTAGATCCCTTTAATCTTGCTTCAGTTAACCAATGAGAATCTGGCATTTTCGTAGTAATCCAGTTCATCCCCCATATCACCAGAAGCTTACCATACTCTGCGTTACACAAATCAAAATCATGAGTTTGTTGTCCTGTAACCATAGGATGCCCGGGAGGTAAATCTGTATGCCAGCTATAATTATCCCATCCTCGCGCACCTATTGCACCTTCTTCTTTTACATTTCTAATTTTCGCATCTAATAAAGCCATAGAATTAGCTAATCTATACTGAGCAAAAATTCTCGTCGCTCCGAGAGCTGCCATTCCTCCTCTGAATTTAAGAGTTTGAACACCTGCACCCTTCATTGCATTAATCATTTCTTGATCATATTTTTGTGCCAATAGATATTTTTTCCCCTGTTCGCCTGAATATGTTTTCGCTATATTTTCAATAGTTCTTGCTGTTATATCGAAAATTTCATCCCAAGATACTTTTATCCAATCATCTTCACCCCTTTTAAAATACTCTACAGGTGGCTGACCTGTACGATTATCTCTTGGAAAACCTGCATTAACCCAATCATAAAAACCTTTACGAATCAACGGTGCTTTTACTCGCCTATCACCATAAAACCTTCGAATTAAAGATAATCCTTTCTGGCAACAACGAGGATCCCAACGGTGTGTAGATTGATTTCCATAAATGTCTTTTGCTTTTCCGTAGCCAAATGATGGACCAATTCTTACTACAACTCCATTCTTCACATAAGCAGTTAATAAACAATTATGAGTATCATTAGGAGCACATAAAAAATTAAAAGTGCTATCGTAGCTATATAAATCTCGATATAGCTTTTCCCACTCTTGATTAGGATAACCTTTTAAAGGATTTTCATGTTTAAAAGGTTCTGTAAAAGAAAATAATTGCTTATCTCTAAGTGAATTTATTACTGCTAAGCTACCGGATGTTGCAAGAATCTTTAAAAAACTTTTTCTTGAAATACCACTCTTCTTTGGTTCAGTCATAATTACCTCCTAAAAAGTTTTAAATAG